>JACCDO010708321.1_pt1 | contig 34157 bp, 28 predicted proteins | sample 7446101 | NCBI WGS metagenome assembly JACCDO01 (sample SAMN15323440, study PRJNA562643) | freshwater metagenome | isolation source: river surface water | place: USA:Blue River Watershed | collected 2017-08-16 | reverse complement strand
TGTACACGCACACTTCAAAATTTCATACCGGCAAAAAGTCACCGCAGCCGATAGTGTCGTTGCCTGCAAGTAACAGAATCGTAATCCTTTTGGGAGACTGCTCTTGGCTTCTTCCTCCTTCCTCCTTCCTACTTACCTCTTCTTCTTTCTTCTTTAAACTCCCTTCACCGCCGCCGGTACCTGCTTCAGATTTTTCTTCATTCACTTTTTCGAAGTCATTCGCATTTGAGCCAAACTTTCCGCCAGTTTGGTGATGTCTGTGATGCATTTCTCTTCTCTGATGGGTCGTGTAGCGATGGGAGTACCAAAGCGTGTCTTTAAGCTGCCATACGCAACCCGTTGGTGCAGCAAAAAAGTGTATGATGCTCAAAGTGGTAAGTATATACAAATTGCGAGAGAAGAAATGATATTTGATTTTAGTTTATTGCACCATAAGTATGAAGACAATGGGGAGTTGAAGCTGACAGAACAGAGGGATAATGTGACTGTAATTGTCCCGTCAAACGTGAGTGACAAGCTAATTGATAGACTGATCAAGGAGAAGTACACAAGTATAATTGCACAAGTGAACACTACCAAGGAGATCGAAAAATTAGTTGGTAAGAAGAAAGAGTTACATAGTGTATATTTAGAACTTTCGGTTGATTTTTCGGAGAATTATTTGAGTATAAATGGTGCACAAGAGTTAGCAACAAGAGCGAAGGATTGTGGATTAGGTGTCGTTGGTGGAATTGCGTGTTCATTTCATGATTATACCGAAGTTATCGCCGCTGAAAATCTTATCGCCCATTTAGCAGATATAGAATGTGGGAATATAATTATAAATCAAGTAAAGAATGATGATAGTGGTGATGTTGATGAAGAAGTTTTATTACAACTGTGTGAGAATGCCATCAATTTGGATGTTGATGGCGACCCGCTGAAGGAGCGCCTGGTCTTTCACGGCAGCGAGGAATTAGTGCGATTTGCATACGAAGAATGTAATATCAAACATTTTGGTGTGAACAATGTGAAAAATGGAGATAATAGTGTGACAGCAAGCGAGTTGAAGGATATTGTGAAGTGAGTAGCGATTGTGCGATGTAACGATAAGTAAAGTTGGGACGCGCCTCCGCTTTCAAAATATATATTTAATCATACAATTGCTAATTTCTTAGTCTATACGAGATAATAAAGAATAATGCACTTACTCTCTATGATCTGGTACTACGTGGTGGAAACTGTAATATACATGGCTGTAAATAACATAAATAGGACAGAGAAAGCCGTTAGAAGTCTTCATCGAATGCAATAACTTGCTGGGCGGCTTCAACACCGACACCAGATTTAGCGTATTCAGACACTCTTTTTTCAAAAAAGTTAGTTTTTCCTTGAAGTGATATCATCTCCATCCAATCAAAAGGGTTGGGAGTGTTGTACTTCTTGCTGCAGCCTAAGGCAACGAGTAGACGATCAGCGCAGAACTCAATATATTGAGACATTAACTTGGAGTTCATGCCAATTAACTCTACTGGAATAGCATCACGAACAAATTCTTGTTCAATTTCAACTGCATTACCAATGATCTCGTAAATGGTTTCTTGTGGCAATTGGTTGATTAGTTTGGAGTATAACAAGCAAGCGAAGTCACAGTGCATTCCTTCGTCACGAGATATTAACTCATTTGAAAAACTTAATCCAGGCATTAAACCACGTTTTTTTAACCAAAATATTGAGCAAAATGATCCACTAAAGAAGATTCCTTCGACGGCAGCAAAGGCGACGATGCGCTCAGCGAAGGATGCTTTCTCGCGATTGCACCATTTTAAAGCCCAATTTGCTTTCTTAGTAACACAGGGAACGGTCTCAATTGCATTTAATAATCGTGATTTTTCTTCAATATCACGAACATAAGTGTCGATAAGCAATGAGTATACTTCTGAGTGAATGTTTTCAATAGCAATTTGAAAGCCATAGAAACAACGAGCTTCTGAGCATTGTATTTCATTTGAAAAATTCGATGCAAGATTTTCATTAACAATACCATCAGATGCAGCAAAAAATGCTAAAACATGAGATACAAAATGCTTTTCATTTGCAGTTAACTTCTCCCAATCCTTGTAATCAGTGGCTAGATCGATCTCTTCGGCTGTCCAAAATGATGCTTCGGCTTTCTTGTACATTTCCCAAATCTATTATAAATGTAATATAAATTGATTAGTTAAAACATCATTGTGCAAGTATAAGTGGGGAAAGGTGTCTTACATCATTGTGCTTGATTGGAAATAAAACAAATCTAGATTTATCCTCAGTAAGCAATGGCTCTGGCTTTAATACTCCTGAAGATTCAAGTAATTTGAATTGCGATGGTGCAACAGTTATTTCATCAACTGGTGAATCAACTTGGGCGAGGAAATCGACCTATAAAGCATAAATACAGCATTAGTAATGTTGTTTAATTCAAAATAACAAAGATAACTGCATATAGAATCAAGATATCTTTATTAAGTAGTAATATTACCTCTGGTATGGAATCGAAGGATTCAGTGCGCATGGTTATAGGTTTGGTACTCATTTCTATCTGTGTGTGTGTGGTAAACTACTAACTGTCTATGGACTACTGGGTGATGAAAGCTCTGACTTTCTGCGTTCAAATTTTCAACGAATATTTTCAAAATTCAAACTGATGAGTTGGAAGTTCCGACCGGAACGGGAACTCGCTGTCAGAAGAGTGAAGTTTTTTTAAAAAGAAAAAAGCAAGTAGTAGAAGCGAGTTACAGTTCATCTTGAAGGCTTTAATTCAACTCCTTTCATTCTTCCTGAACTCTCTGAAGGGGGGCCTCTTCACTAATTCCACACCCATTAAGCGAGAAAGAAAAAAAAGGAAAAGGAAAGAATTCTTCTCTTTTCTGAGGGAACTAAACCATTGGAGTCGCCATGGCGTCGCCGACAGTATGGTTGCTACTATTACTGCTAAATGCATGTCATTGTTTGCGTCCTACGCCGCAAAGTACAATAAACCAGCTGTTAAAAGTTCCCTCAACAATTGGAAGTTATAACCATCAGCTAGTACGCGGACTAGTTATTCCGCGCACTGTATGCACACTATATGCTAGGAAAATAGTTGGCAAAGATAATTTGGGGGATCCTATATATGAAGATGAAGTGGAGAAGCAAGAGGGAATAAATGTACTAGGAAAGAAGATAGCTGTAGATCCATTGACACTCTCCTTACTAATATTTGGTATAATAGCATTCAATTTTTTTGTGTTAGCGAATCTATAATAAATCAAATATACAATAAAAATATATCTAACAATCTAACAAGAAGTTTTTGGTATTCTTCTAGTTCCTGGACCACATGTATTGGTGTGAGAGCAAGAGTATGGTTCACGAGCTCTACCGAAGTTGGGGTCCGTAGCATGCATTGGAAACATATCCGTTATAGTCGAGACTCGCATACTCGCGGAAATGTTGTAGATTGCACCATACCAATAGCTTTGAGTTAATTTTTCATAATTAAAATCATCAGCATAATATATTGCTTCAACATATGCCGATCTTAGTAACTCTGGTGTTACCAGGTCAAAATCTTCGACTAATAACGCCGGTAGTCGCCATAGCATTCTATCTAACCCAATACCGCTTTCGATGACTGCAACTGCCCCCATAGTCATCAATTCCCATAACCGAAAGCAGTCGTAACCCAACCCTGGCAAGGACAAACCGAACTTCGTACTCCCTAATCTCTCATAATACAGCTTTCTATCGCTCTTGGAGGCTTCCACTTCCTGCTTAGGAGGCGTGTACACGTGTCCCTCAAAGTCATTTGGGGACATTTTTGCACTGATACACTTCAATATCTGAGGTCGCGGACCCCAATTTGACGCCGCAGCTAACAATAATTTATTCCGTTTCTTTTCTGCTAGAACTTTCCGTTGAGAATCCCAGATAAACTTTTCTGTATAATCCCATGTAGTTGGCACACCTCTTGGTATCGTAATGACTTTAGGGTGTGTGATATTGCTGTGTTGATTAATGACCATCATCAAGGTCATTGGATGATCGAGAAATTCAGTGATTATACGTTGGTTTGGCTTGTCGCAACACCGACCCCAAGCGGCTGTCCGGTTAGGCAACATCGTCGAGAACACTCCCCAGTTCTCATTCAACGAAACTAGAGTTATAAACGGGATTTCTATTCGGTCTTTAATTTTTTTCCAATGTTCTAAAAACTCATAAAAATCTACAAAATTACCACCTAAAGTGTTGCCGGAAAAGAACTGGTTGTTGTCTTTGTTGAACGCGAAATATCCCAACTGCACAATAGGTGCTCGTCTATGTGGTTTGTATGGTTTAGGAACCACTGTCTTACCTTGCTTCTGCCAAGGTTGAGACTCATCTGCATCAATAACCTTTCTACTTATACCACCAATTGTTGATGCAATTTTTTCATTAACAACAAAGTCTAATCCTTGCTTTGAATCTATAAAGGCGTCTACAATTTTATGTAAACCGCGAAATGCTCTGTCTCCATCGATATAACCAAAAGGATGTGGGAAGTATTTCATAATTTTTTCTAATAATATTTGGTCTCCATTTTGTGCGTGTATTTGTGCTTTCTTCCATCTAACTGGGTCATTGGGTGGTTCAAATTTAAAGTGGCTAACTAACGGCATTTCAATGTTACACCAATCTACTTCTGTACACATTGATGATAACTCCTGCGATGAATACTTATCTAAGGAATCAATACGAGATCCAGTCTTCACAGGCAATATTGTTTCCTTTGTCGCCGATTCATATACTACAGAAGTAGTAACAGCAGCTCTATCTGCAGCATTATTAACCAACGTATTTTGATAGGTATATATAGTATTTTTTTGAATTATCCTTGCTCTAAAATACAACCAAGCTGCTATAGACAAGATAATCACATTCACAAAGCTAAACACAATCCAGCAATACCATCGAACTCGACCTTTGTCCCTCTGGCTGCTGCGCATCTTGTACCTATTCGGTCCGGGGTTTCTGCAAAATTACCTTGATTTTTCGGTTCAAAAAGTACCGTCGGCATATAACTACTTACAATAGAGCATCCGTTATTTAGATGTAAAAGAGGAGTAACCTCGTGGTCGCATATACTTAGGAGATGCGCAACTCTTGGGCGACGCACTTCGCACGCGAATTATCACGTTTAAAATATGCCGGTACTGCCTTGGTCAAAATTTCCAAGATTTCAACTTTTGAAATTGCTTATCTTGATATCTATATTCAACTGCTCCGGTGAGAGTCATGAGTGGTAGGATCGCGTCGCCCTATTGGTTGCTGCGGTGTGTATTGCTGCTGTATTTCTGTGTCATAGCGACCTGTAAAATGCATTTAAAGCATAATTTCACTGTTTGTATCGCCGATTTTCACTCTTCGCTTGATAGCTCTGCAGAAGACACGCGCATTCATAATTTGGTTTTAGATAACCACAAATACTACGCAGCATTGCACCAATATGACTATTATAGACAAGATATTTCATTAAATAATCATGCAGATGGGAATGGATGGAAGCCACATATTTCATGGTCCAAAATTCCTTTAGTCATTAAACTATTAAATCCTCCTTACAACTATGATTGGGTGCTCTGGATTGACAGCGATGCAATATTTTACAATCCAAATTTAAATCTGTTTGAGGTAATAAAACAAAATGGTGTATTTTCCTCAAAACGTGGTATGTCTGTAGCAAAATTTATTTTCTCTGGAGATCTTCATAATGCTATTAACAGCGGCGTTATGCTGATAAGGAATAGCAAGTGGACCAGGTCGATGCTGGATGAGATATGGAATATCGGGGAAAATATCGAGCATTTTCATAATAAAAGATTAGGAAAAGGAGGTGATAATGCAGCATTCTCGGTGTTTCTTGGCGGTTGTAATTCCACTGAAAAATCACTAGAAATTTTAACAAAGTGCCACGATGCAACGAATCTGGGATCGCGGGACCCGGAGCTGAGTAAGCGGATCGTCCAAGCCGACGAAGGCATTTACCAACAAATGATTGAAGAATCGATATTAGACCACGTTGCGCCCTTGAAATCAAGTGAGTTCAACGCATATATGAAAGAGGAAGCCAAGTTCATTCTTCACATCCCAGCACACAAAAACAACAAGTTGTTCCTGCTGGAAGAAGCCCTGCTAGAAGTCAAAGCCAAGCACGGAGTTTGACATGTTTGTTGCATTGTTCTTACTGTAAATACATCATTTCTTATCATTTATTTGGTCATATCTAAATTTGGCTGCTATTCGGAGCGATTGCGAGTACTGCTCCTCGCTGCCTTCGTAGTCAATGGCTGGGCCGACACTGGTGCCGATGCCGACGGTTTTACTTGAACTACTCCGACTATTTTGTGACATCTTCTCGGCCACTGTTTCACTCATTCCATTTTCCTCTTTACCCAATCCCTTCCCGTCGTTCCATCCCATTTTGCGGAGCAGCTGATTGCCCATGTTTGAGCTGTCTTCCGTTAGAGACACTGGCGCGGCTACCGCAGTTGGGATGTGATCCTCCTTCCGACGCTTCTTGTCACCGCCGCTCATCGCGTCATCATTATTGCCGTTATAGTACCGCAGGGATACTGCAGGATCGGATGATCCAAAATTGTTTCTTCTTTCCGCAGCCCTATCCCTGTACACGGGGCCACTCTCCTCCGCTTGCTTCTTCAACAAGTTATCTTTATGTAATTGACTGCCTTGTTCATGCTGAGCTAAATGTTGAGCTGAATTGAACTGGCGCTTGCAAAGGTGGCATATGAACTTGCCATTGGCGCTCACAGCAGCAACTGCAACGACTGCAACCGCAGCGCTACTACCTGCTTGAATATTAGTTGGCGCTTCCACCGGATTACTATCTACATTGCTGTCGCTCCTACTACTGGTGGTACCACTGCTAGTATCCGCTTGGACGGGCGGACCGTACTTACTTAGATGTGCAGCAGTCGCAGCATCTGGGGTGTTGATCAAGGGACCCGCCTTGGCATACTTGGACTTCACTACTGGCGGCAACGGCTTGTTCGATACATTCTTCTTGTCGTCATCCTCGTCGTCGTCGTCGCCACCTCCCCATTGATTCACTAACACTTTTTTATTAGTAACTGCGTTAGTCTTCTTACTCGCAGCTCCTAGGGATATGATGACAGGCTTCTTCATCAACTCCGCGACATTCACATTGCTGCTGGCGGCGGTAGTGCTGCTAGAATCGTCTTGATTCAACGCCGGAGACTCCGAGTTGATAGTTGGTGTGGTCCCTGCCGCCGCCGCGGCATCGTATTTGGAGAAGGGCGGATCGCTGGTGGGAGAGTGCACGAAGTACTCGGCGGTGGAAGAGTTATAGTACAGTTTTGTCTTGGGAAAGTAATAAAAACCTGAAATTTGTTCAAAAAATGAGCCAGATTGAGCCTGAAACACATACGCACCACCATTCGTCTCGAAGACCGGTGGCCACACTGACTTGGGCTTCATCGTCGCGTTGTATAACGCAGTGTTATACGCTTCTTGTTGCTGTTGTTGCTGCAAAAATGTGTTGCTCGAGGACCATTGTGCTGCTTGCATTGCCGCGATAGCCATCGGATTCATGAGATGCTGGTACTGTTGCTGCTGCACAGTCAAAAGCTTGTTCATGTAAACAATATTTGCATAGTTTAGCTTTATTTCTCTTCCTTCTTCGACCTTGAGTCCCACTTTCCTCACGCCGTCGATGCAGAAAGCGGCGTATTCAACAGTATGAAACTCAATATAGGCAATGCCACGCGATATTTGCTTCGAATAATCCATGACTAGAACGCAACTCTTGACTACGGCGAATTGGCGGAATATGTTGGCGATGTCATCTTCAGTCATTAATGGATTGAATCCTTGCGCAACTAGAAAAGTGCCCGGTGTATCAGTAGTCATGATTGTATCTACTAATGGCTCACCTGATGGATTGACTAATAAACTATTCTCTGATTTTGGTTGTGAACATCTGTAACATTCATTTCGTTTGGCGAAATTCTGGCCGTTACAGTTTCCACAGATCCAATCAGACTTCACTATTCTTGGCTCTCTTTCAAGCCGCTGTGAATTTCCAGTAAATTTGTCCCTAGAATATTCTAGTGATATTGTTCTGCCATCAATAACAAACAATACACCGTTTGAATGATCCCCGTGAATATACGAGCCATTATACCTGTGGATAAACAACTCAGCAGCTGCCAATGTCTCGAAATCAACAAATGCAAGTCCTTTAGATTCACCGTTTTCCTATTATTTTAATTGTAGTAATATACCAAAGCAATAGTCGTTAGACAAGTATAACATGAAATGAATATAAGCATTACCCTTAGAACTAATCTCACATCAAGCGGTTGATATTTACTTAACAATGAGTATAACTATAACAAAAAATAAGATAATAAGTAATCATTATACACTCCCAAAAGGTGTGATTTAGACCTTCTCCTGCGTTACGTGGAAAGGAATACCCTTAAACACCACCACTTTACTTGGCTCCACTCTATTCGGAGCCAGATTTATACCAGATCCAAACTCCATGATAGTTTAGGCACGAGGTGCCAACGGGGAGAGCTTTGTTCTTCTACCATTCCACCTCTCGGAAGTTGGACCTGGTGCCTGGTTAGGGATTTGTCAACATTTAAAAGTAGTTACTTGTAGTACTTATAGTGTTGTCAACTAACAACTAACGTGCAGACGATACTGCGAAGCACCTCTAACTCCTGCAGTTGAGCACTGTTCACTGCACTCTTCCTCTTCCTTCTACCAGGTAGCTTTCGGGAGAAAAGTTGAAAGAAAAAAATTTGCAAAGCAAGAAATTCAAGAACTAACCAAGGAAAAGAGAAAGAATGTGGCGATTCTATCGAAATAAACTGTCAAGCTGTCGTCGTTATTCCGGAGCATCTCTATTTGTTAATCAATTCGTTGAGATTGTAGGTGTAAATAATGCATTGGTCAGTGATATTGATAATTTTCAGCAGGATTGGACAAAGAGTTACAAAGGTGTAGTTCACTCACTCGATTCCACAATCACTTGTAAGCTCACTTATACAATAACATGTAGGAGGCACAGTAGTCTGTTTACCGCATAATACTGATCAAGTAGCAAGTTTGTTACGGTTTTGTAATTCTTCGCGCGTTGGCGTTGTCCCTCAAGGAGGCAATACTGGATTAGTGGGTGGCGGCATCGGTATCGGCGATCAAATGATACTATCTTTAAATAAAATGAATAAGGTTATCAGGTTTGATGATAGCACTGGAATTATCACCGTTGAAGGTATGCATTCAGTTCATTCACAAATTTTCTCATACTCAATAAATTAAATTGTAGCGGGAATGGAGTTAGGTAACTTGAACAAAGTAGCAGAAGAGAGAGGGTTTATGGCTCCGATAGATTTAGGAGCAAAGTCGTCTCAAATCGGCGGCAATGTAGCAACTAATGCCGGTGGTATGCGAGTATTGAGGTACGGTTCATTGCACAAGAATGTGTTGGGAATTGAAGTTGTATTAGCAAATGGAGACATATTAAACTTGGGTAAAGATTTGCCCAAAGACAACATGGGTTATCACTTGAAGAATCTGTTTATCGGCGCCGAAGGCACGCTAGGGATTATCACGAAGGTTACCTTGCAACTGGCTGTCAAGCCAATTTCAACCAATTTAGTATTACTTAAACTTGCTAATTTCCCCAAGTTTATTCCGAAGTTATTAGTGCGAATAAAGCAGCAAATGCACGACATCCTGTCGGCGTTTGAGTTCATCGATCAGCAGTGCTTGGAGTCGGTGCGTGTTGTTGCACCTCATTTGATAGCAAACTATAACATGATCACTGATGCAACTGATCTAGAAACTGTTTATGCACTCATCGAGACAAATGGATGCAGTCAAGAGAGGGACATGCAGCGCCTGCACGAATTGCTTGGTAACCTTCTGGACGAGAACTATATAGTTGATGCCGTAGTAGCTAAAGATCAGCGCCAATTCAACGAAGTCTGGAGTATTCGAGAGAACGTGCCCGTGTCGCTAATGAGGCTGTCGCGCGACCTCAATGGAAAACTGTATAAATACGACATTTCTGTGAATATAAATGCGATGCATGAGCTGGTCTCCAGAGTCAAACGAGGCATCGAAAGTAGTGTGGTTCTAGCAAGCTTTGCGCGCCATCTACACGTATACACATTCGGTCATGCAGGCGACGGCAACATCCATTTGAATATTTTACTCGGTGATTTCGCAAGGAAAAAGTCTTTTGATTCATCCGAAATTATGCAAGTGTACCACGCCCTCGACAGCGTAGTGTGCGATGTTGCAGTTGCACTCAATGGCTCGATGTCCGCGGAACACGGCGTTGGACAGCAGAAAATACAATTTTTCAACTCATCGCGCAGCCCAGCAGAGAGAGCGCTGATGAAAAGCATCAAACACGCGTTTGACCCCAACCTGATCATGAATCCGGGGAAAATATTCAGCAATTGATGTCGATGGATAGGGAAGCGAGGGGATGGAGGCTTGCCGGGCTACGAGGAAGAGTGGAAGGACAGCGTGGTGCTCTTTAGTCTTGTATATCTCGATGCCTCGCCTTGTTAACTCTTTTAATCTCGGGTTATATGCCTCGATACGCTCTGATCTCATTTGCTGACCGTTGGTGATATTTTCGCTCTCTCTCACTGATTTAGCGCGAGGTTATGTCGGAGAATGTGGTTTATGAGTTCAGATTGCGTTAGATTAGTGAGAGAGATAAAGAAGTTGTTGGAAAAGGCCTCGTATAGAGACCAAGGGGATCTTGACGCAGAACAGAAGCAAACATGGATCGAAGATATTACCAGCGTGAGCAAATGAGATCAGAGCGTATCAAACGGTGTATATTGAGATTAGAAGAGAGTTAATCAGGCGAGGTGCTGAGATATATGAGACCAAAGAGAGCTTATTTGAGAACTACGGGCAGGGATTTTGAGAGCGGCGCGATCCAAGTGATATATTCAGTCATATCAAGTCCGCCTCATACTCAACAGCTCATGGTTCTGAGTCCCTCGTGTTTGCAGCGATCTCTCTGTGTCCTTTAACATCGCAGTAGTGCCTTAAAGATGAATACTGCGACGTGAAGGGGCATGGAGAGATCGCTGCAAGCAACAACGCCAACAGAATTTAATATTGTATACTGCACACTATTCCATCATGATGATGAGTTGCTATGATGTGTTCAGAGGGTTCAACTGGGTTAGCTACTACATCGACATCTGGGCCTTCGGCTCAACACATGGTATCAGCTCATCACATAAACACCCATTCATTGTACCGTCGCCTGCATCAACTATGATCATTTTGATCATGTATAGGTCAATACGCTGTTGATGAATGAGGAACGGCAGTACGCCTTATCAAGGAGATAGTTGTCATTCTTGATAGAGTGTACTGCTGCTCCTCATTCATCACACGTGTATTCACCTGTACATGACCAAAATGATCCGCAATGAATAGCTTCACTGCCTTGATAGTCGCCATTCTTAATGCGGGACAACTTCGAGCTGCAGCACCGCGAGTCGGACGGGGGCAACTACTCCTTCTCCTTACTTAGTTACAGATTCGCTCTGTCCCATCTACTTGGTAATATGCCTGCTTATAGTCATACAGGTCATGCTAGTGACAGAGATGGAGAATAGAATAACCTAAAGCTGTAGTTTATGCTCTCTCTCTCTTTGTCTCTCTCTTTGCCTCTCTTTGTCTCTCTCTTTGTCTCTCTTTGCCTCACCTTAGTATATATGACTAAGCACTTAGGCAGGTCGAGTACCGCCTTAATAGAGAAGGAAAAGAAAAAGGAACCAGGAAAGAAAAAACTTCATTCCAAGATTCAGCGATCAAGGTTTGCATCGTCCGTCACTTGAAATCACAGAGAACAGTCTTTAGATGAGTGCCCAAATGCATGCAAATTCGTTTTTGGGACGTGACATCCCGAGCGGTAAGCGACTTTCTCCATTTCCCTGACTGACGTACCTCATATTCTTCTTCGTAGATGAAAAGTACGCTCTCATCGTGCTCAATACCAGCGGTTATGATTACTCGATGTTTCTGACTTTATGGAGGTCGTTTGAGCTTGTTATATGTGCCGATGGAGGCGCTAATCGCTTGTTCGATTGGTTTGGATCGTCACATGATAGTGATGGCTTCAATAGACTTGATTATATTCCATCAAAAATTATCGGTGATTTAGATTCGTTGAGAGATGACGTGCGGGACTATTACTCTTCAAATGGCTGCGAAATTATTCACGATAGAAATCAAGACAATACTGATCTAGGTACTACGCTATTGTTTTTATTCATTTCATTTTGTCTTATTAAATTGTTTACAGATAAATCGATAGATAATATTCGCGACTCCCTCATCAATGAAAAAGTGTGCGTTGTAATAGTTGGCTCTACTGGAGGGCGAGTCGACCAGTCTATCTCCCTCTTCCACATTCTTTATAAATATAGTCCCTTCTTTCATCGCATGATATATTTTGGTGAAAGTTCGAATGCATTTGTACTATCGCCGGCTTGCTTGCACACCATAAAGCCAGTAGATCCCGTGACTATAACACTGCCAACGGGGAGAACCAAGAGTTATATCGAGGGACCTACGTGTGGATTGCTGCCTGTTGGGAACAAGGTTGATGAAATAACCACTACTGGATTGAAGTGGAATTTAAGTGGTGATGCATTGGAGTTGGGTGTGTTTATATCCTCTTCAAATAGAATGTGTGAGAATAATTCAGAGAGAATTGTCACCGTAAGAGCATCTCAAGCCATCTTGTTCAGTTGGTGCTACGAGTTGGTCTGAAACAGCGCAGCAGGTGCGAAAATGAGGTGCGAATACACAAGAATATGTTCAATATATACAATATAGTTGGGTTATCGTTCTATCGTAGGGGCATTCCTAGCGGGGGGTGGAAAAACGAGCAGTTGTCGCCGAAAGGGCAGCCACCAGGTGTGTTCAGCTTCTTGCATAAGACCGTCACTGACTTGCCGGTGCCTTTGCCATTCGATGCTTGATTTGGTTGCATTAAATTTGGTGGTTGCAGTGTAGGTGGCGCCATTCCATAAGGGGCATTAGGAGGCATTCCGTACATGTTAGGCGGTGGATAAGCAGTGTTATTCCATATGTTGTAACCAACTTGACTATTGCTTTGCACCGTGTTGTAGTTGTACTGTGGAATACTGTTATCCACTTCCATCGCATCCGAATCACCAGGCATTTCCCAAGGAATTTGCTCTAATGGCTCAACACTTATAGTAATAGTTGGGGCTTCATGAGGCGGGTCGGGAGGAATCAGGGAGTCATCTAGATATCGGGCTTCGATTTCACGCGACACCCGCTTCGTCTGCACCTCCAACTCGGTCGACTCGAGCACTGCGTCTTCTAAATAATCAAGTATTTTTCTTGGAAGTAAAATTTTTTGTGGCTTTTTCCATTCAATATTTGGATTCATTGCGCTTCTGAAGTGTGCGTTGTGCGCCTCCTTCTCCGACTGCGCCTCTCTCTTTGCCTTGTCTCTCACGCTGTCAGACTTCTTCTCTTTTGTTGACTTGGTAAAATTTGATTCGGATTCGAATTCAAGGGTGTGTCGCAGCATTCCACCGTTTTCATCAGCCCATTTTATATTTCCTAACTTGCGGACCCTTTTAGTGTCATTAGCTGCGGTATTCAACGCAGTGTCGTTCCTTTTGCGTTTCAATATACTTACTAATGCTTTGGGTTGATCGTCGGTTGTATCTATGCCTAAGCTCAATGGCTCAGTAACTATTAATTGTTCAGCTTGTAGTAGTGCGGCACGTTTGCGCGCCTCCGCGGCCATATCAACTTTGCGCTTTGGTTTCTCCGCATCAGCTACTGCCTTGGTGTCCTTGCTTTGAGTGTTGTCTGCGGTCATACCCATTGCTTTATTTGCTGCTAATATAGCAGTAACAGAGTTCTTTGTTGGTGGTTTTGGTGCACTGCTAACAGCGCTAACAGTTGCCACAACAGGTGCTACCGAGGTAATAGTGGCTGCACCAACACTCTGTTGCGCCGATACTATAGGTTTCACTACTTTTGCAGGAGGAACTATGCTACCATTTGCTGTATTATCACTACCTGACTTGACTGCACTGTCATCACTCGTGTTACTTATACTGCTGGTCTTTTCGGGGATCTCAACTTTTGACGTTGGTTTATCTGCAGGAGCTGCAACTACCTTGACGACCTCCTTGACGGTAGGCGCACCATTTACCTCTAACATATGACTACTTATTTCTTGCACTATTTCCGGCAGTTCCCCGTTTGCCGTGTTCTTTTTCTTCTGTTGCTCCTTCTCTGCGGCTTTTGCACCCCAAAATTTATATATATCTGCCACGTCGTTCTTGAGTGATTCCATACCTACTGTGTCGTCACTTTTAAATGCTGATAAATCCTTCTTTATGAATTTCCCAATGCCAGAGTTACTGATAGCTTTCGAGTCAAACGGCAATATTTTGCAAATAGCAATTATATTCCTCATTTGCTCAATACAACCATCATTTCTTGCTTCTTCTAACCATTTCTTTAATAATTTGAAACCATCTTGTGACACGAACTCTTTCTTGCATAATTCAGATAATTTACTCTCTATAATGAACATCACCAATGCTTTATGTTCTACCTGTGATATTCGAGTCATTATAACCACTAAATCTGATATTCTACTACACAAGGATATTTTCCCTTCATGATCCATCAAACTAACAAGTAGCAACTCTACATCATCCGTGCATCTAGCATTATCATCATTACTACTACCACCTTTGCGCTTCAACAACACTTCCGCTGCAGCAACAGCACTCTCAAGCTCGTTCGTGCCGTTAGACTGCAATAATTGTATGTTTTTATCAACCAATTCTTGAAATTTTAAGATGTTTAACTGTAAAGCACGACGATGATAAAGCATTACTGAGTTTTCTTTTGCTTCTTTCAAATATGGTATGTCGCCACCAGGACTACGTGCCACAGTCACAGGAGCTGCCTCCTTTGCATTCTCTGTGACCATCCTTATCAGTTCCTGGCGATCAATGATTGGAATTTTGCTTTTCTTCGACTAACAGGGGGTAGGGTTTTAAATCTAAAAATTAAATTGTACTTCTTTCACGGCGAAGCGCGAGACACGACGAAAAATACTGTCGTTGAAGTCACCTGATTATTTCTTATTACTACTTGTTTGACGTGAGTGTGATACGAGCGGTACCCTACTCTGAAAGACCATGTTGTATAAATTTACATACTTCATAACCATAATTATGACTCTTGTTTCAATTTTCACCACATGCTTCACTGCAATACTAAGAATATTCTAACTCGATTGATTTTGAGACCTTTTTCTCGGAAAAGGAACCTTCTTGGCAAAAATTTCTGCGAATATCTCCTACATCCTGTGAATACTTTCAGTTTGATAGCGTAGTCATGGCAGATATGCTCCAAGTACCAATTTTAGCTGAGGCGGAGAAAGCCATACCTGCCGCGATGGTGACAACGACATCGGATGTTCCTTATAACTTTCGTCCAGTAACTAGCCTAGGTATCGTCAAAGGTGTCAGTGTACGGACAAGAAATATCTGTGCCGATATATTTATTGGTTTAAATGCATTAGTCGGAGGAAAAAATTATCTGTTGACACAATTATTTAAAGATACTAGACAGGAAGCCTACAATAATATGCTCGCAGAGGCAGTGGCAATAGGTGGTAATTGTATTGTCAATGTTAGGTACGATACAACAGAGTTGGGTGTTCTGTGCTATGGGACAGCTTGCACTATCGTGGCTAAGTAAGTTATGTTAGTTGTAGACATGAAGGAAACATTTGTGCGTAAAATTTTTATTTCCTCTTTACTTTCTGTACTTACCTTTGCCACAGCTGCTATCTTTTCGTCTGATTTAAATCAAATGTGTTTGTCGGCAGCTGCTGATAAAATAAATAAATAAATGAATAGTTGATATTTCACACTAAAAATTGGAAAGAATATTATACTTCGAGATGCCTTACCGGATCCACACCCACTGTACCGGTCAAATTTGGCGATAAAAATGCAATCTCTCCAGCCTCTCATCTGTGCAAAGTACCTCAGATAGTCTCGGAGAAAACTTCTAAGAGAAGTACTTTTCACGAAAATATGGCGGTTCCATTTGCTTTGCAGGCTAAATTAGCAGCGAAGCTTGAGTCGCAAATATATGATATCGGCGAGGTTATTACCTTTGGTCAGTGCGATGGACGCATTGTTTGTGTCACTACACAAGATATAAACGAAGATGAAATATACATTATTGATCACATGATTGAGTTTGAATCACTAGATACGCTGCGGTGCGCGCTTCAAGATCGCAGACTAGTTGATCGATTTAATCAAATATTAGCCATGAACAACAGCAGCAATGTCCCTACAGAAACAGAAGATATTGATGTATCCATCAATAGAATAGTTGAGTACATTGTGCCGATTGTTGGATCGTATACATCAGAAGATAAAATTGGAGAAAAGGTATACTATATACTAGACGAGATAGGACAACAACTGCTGCCTCATACAAGTGATAATGAAAACTACTTTAATTCCACAATCATTGAGCACAATGGCTGCATGTATACGGTAATATGGCCAGAAACATCAATTGAAGAAGGCACTGTTGTCGAGTGCAAAGGCTTGCCTTCCGGAGTTGTTAAAACGAACAAACTATTCAGTGCATTGACTGATAGCATGGAGTACGAACACTCCGAGTTGAAGTCAATTCTGCTGACTAACGAATATAACGTTACTACTATTATGTCACGACTAGGTCTCAGCACTGCGTATGGTCTATGCCTTCCAGTGTGGGATCTGCCGAAAGAGGAATTTAAATCAAAATTCTCGTCAGATGCACCACTAGATATTTTGGTGTCTTTGTTTTTACTCGGCTCGTCAATACCGTTGTTTCAGCTAGAGAAAGTTTTAGGAAGCTCCTTAGTCACTGCCCTTGACAGTATGAGCGCACTTTACATCGACTCGTCGAGCATTGTCACCTCCTTGATCCAAATATCACCAGTGAGCATCCCGTGCAACGCGGACTCCGACCATCACAACACAGTTTATCTCGCAACAGATTTTGCATATGTGCGTAATCTCCGATTCGAGCCGGTTATGTACATTGGTCCTGACTCACTAGCGTTGCTACACGGGTTGCCGTATGGACGGGGCACAACCTACACTAACCTGTTAGATTTGTGTGCGGGGTCTGCGGTGCAAGCAATATGTGCGGCGAGCGGTAACTTGGTCGAGTCAGCGACTTGCGTTGAGCTAAACGAGCGGGCAATACGTTTTGCTAATTTCATATTCGTCTCAACAACGTCGAGAGTAAAGTCAGCGTAGAGTGTGGAAACGTCTGCGACCCTGCCTTGTACACGGATGTGCTGTCGGAAGCCAAGTATGACATCGTTGTCTTGAATCCACCTTACATACCAACTGGTTGCGATGGCGGTGATACACCTAGTTTTTTACAGGCTTATGGATGCGGTGGTAAGCATGGCGATGACCTAATTGCAGCGGTAATTAGTAACCTGAGTGGATCTGCTGTCATATCAGATGGATGTGCGGTTGCAATAGTTGGTAATATTGCTAACGTTAATACTTTTCCGCAAAGGCTCGAGACATGGAGCGGCGGTGCAGGAGGAGGTGCGATGCGGGCTAGTAATATCTCCATATTCCATGGTAACATATGGAGTTGCGATGTGTACGCGGGACTCATCATTCGGTTGCAGCACCAAGCGGATGCTGCATATCAGTTCCATGATGATGCGTTGGTCGAGAAATATGCAAGCGATTTGTCGTCGAGCGGTGTAACCGACGTCAGTAATTGCTTGGTGTTTTTCAACTTCACTAACTCGAACGAACTCAACTTTCGAATAAACTTTGAAGCTGATTTATGGGCGAAACTGGCTATAAACGATCAGTCGGCAAGAGCGTTGAAGGACAAAATAACTCAGTATTTACAGTAGGTACAAAGGAACGTGTTCATATGTAAGCAAGAGGATTCGTCGTATCGTCACCGCTCGGTGGCGCTTTGACCTGCGGTATTCTCTTCCTTAAGAAGCTAGGTAGCGACGAGGTGCTTGAGTTGGTTATACTTTCGAGTGGATCTTCTTTTCTTGTTGCGTGCAGCGGTTCGGGTTGCTGGGAGTTGGTATGCAGGAATGTGAACTCGTTTGCGTCCATAATTTTTTTGCCTAAGAGTTCGTAGCTGCCGTGGTATTCCTGCTTAATTACTGGCTTGATATCTTCGCTAAGCTGGGAGATCGGCCTCTTTGTAGGCTTGAAGTCTGTACTTAGTGTATCAATGTCATCATCTGTATACTTATTCACTGCCACTTTACTTTCTATTGTTTCATGTTTTTTACTATCAATATTTGTGACTAGATCCAGATGCCTATGTCCCCTAGCGCTGTGAAGGATGTAAACATTCTCTAGTATCTTGTTGGTCGCGTTATTACTTTCTTTGATAGATTTTGCTAATTCACTTTGTAAAAGTTTATTATCACACTCTAATCTTGCAGATTTTTGTTTATTGCTTTCAATTTCTTGTTTGTCTGACTTCATTTTCAAAGAAATATTGGTTAATAATACAGATAGCCCCAGCTGCTGGCTGTTTGCAGCGACAAGTGGTAGTTTATATCTGTCCAATAGCTTCAAATATGCAGAATTATTCAACTTTTCCCATATACTAAGACTTAAAACACCTGGTTCCAAAATAACATCGAATTTAAAATCAGTGGAACTAGCAGCCTGGAGTGCGAATAACAGCTTCTGCGCATAGGTGTCCCACGACTCAGTGCGACTGTCTGGCTTACTCTCTGCACCTAAAAGTGTTGAAAAATCATTTAAATTTTCAATATTCAAGTTACAGAAAAGCTGCGTTCCATCAAAGAAAAGCAGCTGAATACGCTCATTGGATGCAAGCTGTGAAAATATGAAGTACTTGTGCGCCGCAGTCTCCAGAGACACGAGCATCTTCCTTCTTCCGACATGGGAGGAAATCCCGCGCTCTGCCGGTACTATTGAATAATTGATAACGATCAAAGAAGTAGGTAGTTATTAATTGTATTGCTCATCCTGGCCTCCTTCCCTTGCGTCTTCTTCTCGTTTCCTTCTTTCCGCACTTTCTTTCTCTACTTCTAACGCCGATATTGCGCTGACGGTATTTCTCTGGATTGACGTTTTTTCGGAAACCAAATCAGCGATACCACAACAAAAAAATCCTGTGTTAGGCTCATAGAAGCTGCAATTCGCAGTGTTATACGTTTCGTGCTAGGTACTTAGTACAAACGGGTTATAATCACTTAGAAACTCATCTCTTTGCGCAAAAAAGTGATTAATGGGAGGTTCAGTCTCCGTGCAGCCGACGAGTGATGCCGATGCGTTCAGCTCCGAAGAAAGAGTATTAATTGCCTCTAGAATCAAGAGTAAATACGAACAAATAGCACTTATGAATCAAGACGGTGTTGATGATACCGTATTATTCCAAGAAATAGCAAATGAATTTGATGAAACATACAAAGCTATTGAGAACATGCGAAATGGTGGTGATGGGTTTTACTCTTTAGAATCGAGTAAAGAAAGTGGGAAAGAGGAGAATAAAGATGAATATGGACTGAAGCTAGTTGTTGAATCCTCAGGAGAAACTGAAAGTCCATCAAATAGCAAGAAAAATTCTATACCGGGTATTTCACCTACACCATCATCACGTGGGAGAGCTGGATCTGATTACAGTTCACCATATTTATCTTCATCAAAACGGTTTATGACTCGTAAAATGAGTGAACATTTAAGTCCAGCACAATCTGCAGTTGTTGATGACTTCCACGAGACGGAAGCAGCAGCACTTAATCGTATTCGAACATCCACTGAAATTGTTGATGAATTAAGTAAAATCGAATTGAGTAACCGCTCAATATCAGACTATATCTCGCAGCTGAAAGACACCGATAGCCCCGCAAAAGTGACTCAATCGGAGTTTAGAGCACGAAGATTGACGTATGACAAGCAAACAGAAAGCTTTAAAGAGCCCCCAATAGTAGAAGCAAAGCGAAGTAAGAGAACATCAATATATGCAAGTAGTGAGATCGGTGTAACACAGAAGAAGCTGCCGCCATTTCCAGCCAAGTATATGGGTACATTCTCGTGCCACGGAGTAGAGCCAGGACGCGCGGAGAATGGCGAAGATACAATACATGAAAAAATTAATCAAGATCGCGGTTGTGTTGTCTATCCCTTCCGGTCTTCAGTGGACGAGGCCCTGTTCTTGGTGCTGGATGGACACGGCGAGCAAGGCGATCGCATCTCTGAATTCGTAATGCGTCAAATTGTTATCACCCTTGAAAAGCATCCCAAATTAAAGTCAAATCCCGAGGATGCCCTGATTGAAACGTTTATGAAGACCAACACGGCGTTGATGGCGGGGTTCTCGCCGAACCAGTACATGACCTCAGGCTGCACGTGCGTCGCTATGTATATTCAAGGGGAGTATTTGTACGTAGCAAATGCGGGTGATTCACGGGCAGTACTAGCATATGAGGATGAAACTGGTGAAATAAAATCAAGGGATTTGAGTAGGGATCACAAGCCCGACGACCCTGAGGAAGCGAAACGCATCACTAGTTGGGGCGGTCACGTGCTGTGTCCTCCCGAGCCTGGCTTGTCTGCAAGAGTTTACCTGGATCCCGAGTTTACCATGATTGGATTAGCAATGGCTCGGTCTATAGGTGACTATGCGGTTAAAGATGTTGGTGTGATCGCCGAGCCCGAAGTGAAACGGTTCAAGATCAACGACAACGACCGCTTCGTTGTCTTGGCTTCAGATGGGGTTTGGGAATTCATTTCCAGTCAAGAGGCTGTGGATATATTAGGTGGGTTCCTTTCTTATGGCTGTCACGATGCTTGCGAGGAATTGATACAAGTCGCAGCTCAGCGATGGCAGGAGGAAGAAGGGGATTACAGGGACGACATCACGGCAATCGTTGTTAGAATCGACGCTTTGAAAGCGATTTTTGATAGTAATAAAGGAGGTAACTCACTCACTCACTCACTCACTTACTTACTCACTTACTCACTCACTCACTCACTCACTCACTCACTCACTCACTCACTTACTCACTCACTCACTCACTTAGGCATCAATGTAGGTAGTGCTTCAGTAGACGAAAGTGACTCGCAGGTAGCCAGTCCATAGACCCAGCAACCGTGTCTCGCCGACCGCTTGTCCCAGCTGCAGGTGCGTCCCCAGCCGCAGGTGCGCCACCGACCGCATGTCCCAGCAGCAGGTGCGCCACACCTTGTACAATTGTAAGTAGCTAGCCGCGAGGTTACATCTTATATATATTAATTACATATGTTATAGTATACTCGTTTCCGCTTGCTTCCGTGATTTCTCGTCTCTCCGCGGCTACTGCGCCTGCCGCTTGGCCCACACCTCGTCGTAGTCCTCCCACGTGCTGTCCGGGTACTCTTTCTTCACCTGAAAGTATGGCAACGTCACTAGCAAATCCAAGTTCCGTCTGCGCAACGCGTCGAGTGTGTTGTTGAAGTGTTGGGCCGCGTACGCATTCGTTGAAACCAGCAGCTTGCTCTCGTGGTGCTCTGACTTGTAGTGCCGGAAGGCCATGAAGTGGTACAACACGCCGCCGTTATCCTTGTCAATGACGTACGCGTCCTCAACGGTTACATTTTCATTAAATTTATGATCAATTTTGATGAGATCTTTACCTACATCCTCACTCAGCCCAAGTCGGCTCTCTTTGCCTTGCAGCAACATACTAACCGGCTCCAACGCGGTGCTTGCGGCCTTCTCCCCGAAGCAATACTCGTCCTTGCACCCACTCCATCCCGCGCTCAACTTGCAGAATCCCGGAAATTGCGACCCAACCACGTGGATAGTTCGCGTTGGAAGGATCTGCTTGTTGGCTGAGTACCTGTGTGTGATGGTTAGGTGAGTGAGTGAGTAGGTGGTTAGGTGAGTGAGTGAGTGAGTGAGTGAGTGAGTAGGTGGTTAGGTGAGTGAGTAAGTACCTGTGTGCGATCTCACTGCTTCTCGGCTCAATATCATGCGAGAACCTGCTGCCGATCCACAGCTCTTCGTTCTTCAAACTTGTTGAGTCAACTTTGTTAGCAACGACATCACTCGACACTTGCAGGTAGCAGTAAGGGTGCGCATGGCCGGAGGCGTAGCCCTTCTTGCCAGGGCGATGCGACGCACTCCAACTGTCAGTTGCCGCGTTATTCAGGTCGATTGGCTGCAACTTCGTGGGATCTGTTTCTTCCGTTGATGTTAGCACGTCTAAGAGGGATTTGGAGGCCCCTTTAGGGATGAAGAACTCGTCGATGTCCCACACCCCAACGTAGTCCGCAACGCCTTTGTTGTAGGCGAAACACATGTTTATCTGAGAGATTTTCACCAGGTTGCGGTTCCACGACACGCCGTCCATGCTGTGAGTGAGTAAGTGAGTGAGTAGGTGAGTGAGTAGGTGAGTGAGTAAGTGAGTGAGTAGGTGAGTGAGTAAGAGTGAGTGAGTGAGTAGGTGAGTGAGTAGGTGAGTGAGTAGGTGAGTGAGTAGGTGAGTGAGTGAGTGAGTGAGTGAGTGAGTAAGCCAGTGTGTGAGGTAACCTATATACGCGGTCCTCGTTATCCACCGCGGTGTGGGAAGAGACAGTGAGTGCCTCCTCCTGAATAAATCCCCTAAGCGCTGAGATCAGATGCTTCATCGCGGTGCTTTCCCAGTTAAACTTGGCAGTTAAGAAGATGTGGCTGACTCCCATGAGCAAGTGGTGCTGCACGAACTCCAGTAGTAGCGGCAAACTTTGCAAAGAGGGTGTGGACTCGATCCCCGGTACACACAGGTTGATCCGGTCATTGCTCCAGTCCAACGGATCTTTGTCCTTGATGTAACCTTTCCAGGGATTTAGCGCCGATGATTTCGCGTTGGTTTCCATGGTTTTCGCTTGGATTCGCGAGGAAAAAGGGATTTGGAATTTGATTAGTAACGTCTCTTTCGCCCTATTTTTTCGAATTATTTCCACACTAATCCCTTCTTTCTCGCGGAGTAACCGGTCCAAATCCCGGTAGATTTCCTGTCCGTTACTCACTTGGCATCGCAAAATATCCAGGGTTTCATCTGCTTTCGAGGGGATTACTAGTGCGGGTGTGGAGTAAACTTTTCCATTTTTAAAATTTTGAATTTTACAGTGAAATCCCTCATCCCCGCGCTGCGCGCCCGCCGGTCTACTGTGCCGCAGGTAGGTGCCCCACCTACTGGTTGAGTTGTCGTTATTCTTAATTTTATGCGCATAAAAATCCCCGTTTACTTGCGGGAGTACCGCTTTAGGAGCGAGAAGAAAAGTTGTAACGGCTAGTTCGAAGCTGTGACTCACTCGCTCGAGGACGGAACCCAAGAAATATTCACTAAAATCAACGGCAAATGCCGGTAATGACATGGCTTCAACGGCTACTTCTTGCTGTGTACGTAAGCGGGATTTCACCCCTAACGAGGTGCCATAGAAGGAGTTGAAGTCAAGCCAACTGTCATCTCCCTCTGCGTGAGTGAGTGAGTAAGTAGATGGTTAGGTGAGTGAGTGAGTAGATGGTAAGGTGAGTGAGTGAGTAGATGGTTAGGTGAGTGAGTAAGTAGATGGTAAGGTGAGTGAGTGAGTAGATGGTAAGGTGAGTGAGTAAGTACCTGTGAACTCCACCTTCTCGCGGATGGGTAACGACATTGGTAAGTACAAGCCTTGCCGGTCTAACAACTCAATGACTGTGGAAAAGTACTTGGTTGTGTACGTACTAGGCCTCGCAAGTGCGTCATCCGTGGCCCCGAACCAGTGCCGGTGGAACTGGATGTGGTTGATGACGCCCTGCGTGAGTGGGTTGACGTGCTTCGCATCCTCGTCGTATACCACCTCATCAAACAGTTGATCATTATGAAAATTCAAAATAGAGCCGTTGATAAAGGGTTGTAACCGGTGGATGTAACCGGATTCACAGAAGCTGTCGGAGGGATCAGGGCAGCCGTTCCAGGGATAGGGCAGGTGGCATCCACCCCCCAGGTGCAGGCCTCCTTGGAATATCCGGCGCGTTGGACGGATTGATTTCTGGAAGCCGAGACCGGATCCGTTCTTTAATCCCTCCGCGCCATGTGCAAACCGCTCACCAACCCAAGGATGCTCGTAATCTACGTACTCAACTGCCTTCCGAAAGAAGGTTACTTGAGACGATAAGACCATGTAACAGAGCGGATGGCCGTCTTTGTCTGCGAGGCCGCGGCCGCCGTTGTAAGTTGCAGCTGCGTCGAAGGACGGTACTGGGATGGGTAAGTCGCCGTACATGTTCTTTGAGTCTTTATTCATCAATAAAACTTGACTTGGTGCCACGTCCACGTCCTTGATTATATCCGTTATTAACTCGTACTTCCCCAGCGGGATGAAGTGTTCATCGTAATCCCACACCCCAACGTAGTCAGACACGCCTTTGTTGTAGTACAAGCACATGTTCACATGGAAGTTCTTGATGTTATCGCGTCCCCAGCGCACGCCGCCAGCCGTGTAACTAAGGTGAGTGAGTGAGTGAGTGAGTGAGTAAGTAGGTGGTTAGGTGAGTGAGTAGGTGAGTGAGTAGTTAGGTGAGTGAGTGAGTGAGTGAGTAAGTAAGTAGGTGAGTGAGTGAGTAAGTAGGTGAGTGAGTACCTAAGGTGCACGTTGTCAGCGCTTTGCGTGGTTATCGAGACTTTTCCCTCGTCAATATACTTCCTCATCACCCGCAAGAGGATCTCCATGTCGGGACTGTCCCACGTGTAAGAAGCCGCGATAAAGATGTGGTTAACACCGAGAAGAAGGTGATATTGAACAAATTCCAAGTATAACGGCAATGTCTGCCGTGTTAGGGCGGACTCCATGCCGGGAACACACAAGTGAAGACTGTCGTGGCTCCACTTACCAGGTTGTGACTTGTCAAACCCTTTCCAGGGATCAATAACCGTTGCTTGCGGTGGTAAATCAATCAAAAAGCCGTTGGTTCTGGTGGCCCACGGCACCTTGAACTTGATGATGGGGACCGGGTTGCCAACCTTCAATATCTCCACAAACACGTGGTGATTAGGGGATCGCGCGTAGTTCATATAAGCGAACTCGGTGTCTCTCATCGGGCATCGCAGTATATCTAGCCGTTTGTTACTATTGGAGTCCGGAGTCAGGCGAGTGCCGACAAACCTACCCGGTACCGTGTAAGCCACACTGTTGACGTCATCAATGCTGTTGGTGATTTTACAAATGAACTTGGAATCCCTAATCCCCGGCTTGTTGTATACCGTCTTGGGGTAGGTGTTCATGACGTGTTTCCAGATGCTGAGAACCTCGGGACTGACGGCTTCGCCGGACTGCGCGGATGCGCCTATCTTGGGCTCCACCAACAGATGGCACATGAAGAAGGTAGTCAAGTAAAGCTCGTACGAGTCCGACACGCGCTCGATCATTGACGATAGAATGAAGTCGGAGTAGTCGTAGGCGAAGTTAGGTAGCGTCACCTCTTTGGCGGAGTCGCGGTGACGGAAATTGTTGGGTAACTTGAAGTTTACCTGTTGCTTGCTTACTTCTACGCCCTGCTGCGCTGCTATTGTCAACTCGTTGGGCTCGAACATATTCGGCCAGAAGTTGTCGACGCGGCTGTTGACCATGTCGCCTTCCTCCTCGATGGTCACGTACGTATCCAGCCCTCGCGATTGAATATCTTGGAAGATTTTGTCAAAGAATTTGGTTTTATAGTGACCGTTTTCTGTTAGTGAGTTGTATGAAGGGGTTGCATGTGGGTGGTAGATGAGGAAGTGGAAGAAGCTGCCTTCTGTCTCGTTGCTCAACAAGTAGCCGTCTTTACTAGCGACAACCTCATTGAAGTCGTGGTCGTTACGTGTGTACCACTGGCCTTTGACATTCAAGGGGGGGCGGAAGGGCTCTGACAGACAAGGACCGTCATCCACACCACCTTTGCATGTTGTCCATTCTTTGGTGAGCAAGCAAGCCCCAGGAGCATTCAAGCCAATCAGGTATACTCTGCTGGTGGGCACGATGACCTTTGTATATCCCGATTGCTTCTGCACTGGTGAGTTACTTGGCTCAGGTCCGTGACCGTATCGGTGGCCCATCCAGGGTAGAAACGGATCGTAATTATCCACTGAACTAGACCCACCACGTTGATCTACGATGACATTCGAGGACGCAATAAGGTGGCAATATGGATGCTGGTCCAGGTTAGCGAAGCCAGCTGATGGCGACTGCGTTGCTTTGGCTTCTATTGCATTGAATACGTCACTAAATGTCCTATGATCACCTGCCGGTACGAAGAACTCATCGATATCATGAAACGTTATGTACTCTGCGACTCCCTTCGCTAGGTATAAGCAAGAAGTAGCTTGAAAAACTTTCAAAGTAGTTCGCTGCCACGTCATGCCACTCACTGATGGTACTAGATCTATCTCAGGCGCCTGCGCCATGATAGTAACTCTGCCTTCGTCGATGTAAGTCTTGAATATCCGCAAAATCTGTCTCATGTATTTGGAGTCAGGCGTGAGTAAGAACGGGAGATAGATGTGCTCGGCTCCCAGCAGCAAGTGGTGCGACACAAACTCTATTATAACAGGAAGAAACTGTTTGGTGGGCAATTTACGAATGCTATATACGCATACGTGGGTTTTATCTATTTTATTTTTGATTTGCAGTGAGCGAGGAGGTGGTGCTGCAGTGAATGCGGCGCCTTTCCATGAATCCAATTTGCTTGAGGCGGAAAAAGTATCGACTAAATAACCTGTTCGCCGAGTGCTCCAGGGGATGTAGAACTCCTTCACTGGCGAGTCATATGCGCTGCTTTTCTTTATTAGTTCCACTTTTACTTTGCCATTTGAGCTGATTAATTTCTCGAAAATTTGTTGATTATTTTGCATCGGACACCGTATAATGTCAACCCGACGATTTGAGTTAGAGTCGGATGTCACTTTGTTTGGGACAAATTGGGCCACCACAGTGTAGGACTGAGCAGAATCTGCGTCATTATAGATTTTGCACATGATATTTGCATTAATTCGCACCCCAGAAGTAGTATACTCAGTGTGCTGAAATTCTTCTCTTGCATGATTCCAATTACCAGCACTTGATGGGTGTACTTTGTCACAACCAGTGTTTCCTTTATGCGGCTGCAACATGAAATGCGACAGCATAATAGTTGTGATGTACAAGTTATTACTATCAAATTCTCTTTCTATCAACGAACTGAATATATATTCGCTATAATCAAGTGCAAAACCTGGCAATTTACTACTATTGTGATTGTGATTGGAAGTGGACACGAAAGTGTTGATGTGATTCATTACATTAAAGTCGTCTTCTTTGCTCAAATTGTCAGTAGATACTTTAGTTTTACTGGAGATTACTTTACTTGCGCTGCCTTTATTCGTGCTTACTTTACTCGAGGTTTCATCGCCTGATTTATCATTCAATTTCTGTATAAAGAGAGAGAAGTGGACATTTAGCACCAGCATAATCACCCCAAGAAGTAACCATTTTATCCATGAAAGCTTCAGCCGCAGCATCGCTTCCCGATGAGCTAATTCTTATGAATGTACTTCCTTCTTTTTTCTGTTGTCGCAAAAAAATTAGCAAACTCCAGAGGGATTTGTAAAAATTTTATAGCAAATAATAAAGTCGATGCTGGAGCTAGCTGGGGGGCTAGGTTGTTTGTGAACACGGTCGAAAGACTCTTGATCCTCTTTCGTTACGAATGAGGCAAGTGGACTTCAGTGTTCTTCAGCTGTCAGATACAGTATCTGAATTCAGGGCAAAGCGAAGTTCGGCACCAATAACTGATAAGATATTATTGTTTTCTGTGATTGCTATCTTGTTATTGCTGGTTGCAGGTGTTGTTTATGAAGCGCCGGTGTATATGCAAGTCATAGTTTCATTGATAATCGGTATCGTTGTATTTTCCCATTTATCTTATGTTGTTGAGGAATCAGTATTAATAATTAGAGATTTTGGAGTGCAATTGAGACTTAAGTATGCTTCTGGACAAGAATATACTAAATTCCTCTACAGAGATAAGATAAGCAGCATATTCATTCATGAATATATAAAAGGATCTGCTGTATGTTATAGCCTGGCATTTACCACCTACGGCGAGGACAGATTAAACATGTGTTTTACGGAGGTCTATCCTGGTTTGCAGGCATTAGTTAAAGTCTACAATATATTTTCCCACGAAAAGAAATAATTTGTTGTGCATATTGATAATAGAGTATAATTTGTGTCTTATGTTGATGTTAAAGTGTAAACAGTCAATCGATTCTTTAATCTCGTTAGTTATAACAATGAATAAGCGTCTATTTCTTTTTATTTTTTGAACTTTTCTTCTTACGATCACGTTCCTCTTCAATTTCCCCGTCTCTATTACTATCTCTAATATCGTCACCATCATTATTATACTGTAAATATGGATTAGGTATACCTGAATCAGCGAAAGTTATCTCTTCATCATCGTTATCATTGATATTCATAGCTAATACGGGGTCTACACGTGACACCATTCCAGGTCCGTCAAAGTCTTGTGTAGTCTTTTCTGCTTTGTCCAAGTCCATCGATATTATGTTCTCGTAACGATATCTTGGATTATTGTCATATTGCTTGCGTTGTCTGGCGTATTCCGTTTCAGGACGACGTAGCTTCGAGCTAGATATTGGTCTTGGACTACGTACTCTGTTTCCAGCTAAATCTAATTTTTGCACAACCCATGCATCTTCTTCTTGATTCCAGGTGGCCCGTTTCTCGATTCCCTTCGCATAGTCTTCAGGTATGAAGTTGCTTATGATCAAGTCCTTTAATTTGAGTGTCCGCGACAGCTGGCGAATAGTGTCCAACATGTCACTGCGCTCTGTTTGGAATTCTTCTTGGATGTCTTGTATTTCTCGCTGTGCAGTCTGGTATTTGGTCCATAATTTTTTTAATTTCTTTGTTTTTACTTCAACCTCTTCTTGCAGCGATGAAAAATGCTCTTCCAACTGTAAATTCGCTTCTTCCTTTTCTGCTAATTCACGCGCTAGTCTTGCTTCTTGAGTTTGTCTTTCGCGTAATTCTTGTTCCGCTTTACGAAGTGCAGCCTCTTGTTGTGACGCCTTTGATATTACCTCACCACCTTTGATCAACTTCTCTTCCATCATCTTCAACTTGGATTGCAGCTTTGTTTTCTGTTCCTCCATCAACTTCTTCTCTTCAGCTTCTCGATCGAGTAATGCTTGTAACTCTGCTCTCTCTTGAGCTGTTCGACTTTGTTGATCAATTAATTGTTTCATATCATCCTGGGCTTGCTTCATCAACATTTGCTTCTCTTCTTGAGCTTTTTTTCTTATTTCTTCCATTTCTTTATCACTAACACCTACTTTTACCTCCTTAATTACTTCACGTTCCACTATCTTTTCAACTATTTCTTTCTTGGCGTTGTGTGACATTACTTCCTTCCCATCTTCACCAATGATAACACCGCGTGATGAGGCCTCTAGTTGTTGCTTCAATCGCCGAATCTCCTCTTGATACTCTCTTAACATCGCGTCTTTAGGATCTTCGTTAATTTTTGGTTTATTCTTAATATTCTTAGCTCTATTCGCGTATCGCAACGTGGAGATGGTTTCGTCGTAGTTGTAGTCAGCAGGACCACAGTTGGCGCACATTACTGTTTTTGCATTGCCACCCAAGGAATTTTGCAATAATCTTGTTAGTTTGGAGTCACGATATGGAATATGAGTTGATTTTCCGTCAACTAATGCGGAAATCACGTTACCTAATGCAGCGAGAGAAAGATTGATCTTGGTCGCTTCTTTTAATCTATCTCCTGTTGCACCAGTTTTACTTTGTCTTTCACTGCCAGCTAAATCTACTAAATTTAGTTTACCAACACGAATATGATCACCACGACTATCAGATTCGCCACATTCAACTACGATGGTAAATATAGAGTGTGAACGAGATGATGTTTGATTCATTAATGTAGCACCTACTGATCTATTTTTTTTACCAGCCTGCATTACATGATCAATTTCTGTTACATTTTTTACAACAAATGATGTTAAATCTTTGACATATACACCACTATCGATATTTTCTTTTAACTCTAAACTATTCTTAGGATCTTTCGATAATAAATCTCTGATTTCCTCATTATATATTTCTAAATATGACGCACGTACCAGAAATTGTTGATCTTTAGCACTTGAAACATAATCGAATATATGTTGAAATGAATTCGGAATGATTCCTCTTAAATGAGGTGGATCTGGTCTACCTTCCATTGTATGTGTTTTACCAGCTCCAGTTTGACCATAAGCAAATATTGTACCATTATAACCATTCAACACTGACTCTACCACACTTGATGCGCATACATCGTAGATGTGCTTTTGTTCTACATTAGCAGCAAATACTGCATCAAATGTAAAATTTTTAGGTGGTTCGGAGTCATTTGCTTTAGGATTTTTTACTGATATTAAACCTCGATCAGGGAATGCTTCAGCAGCAACCACATTACCGTTTCGTTCTTCTTCGGCAGAGATAGGTCGGATACGAACCACGACCTTCACGCTTTCATCACCCTTGGAAGCCATTCCCACTTCTTTCTATGAGTTTTAAAAAATTTTGCTTCCCTTTTTGAAAAAAACGGACCCTAATAATTGTTAGAAGAAGAATAGTAGAGGAGAGTGTTGGGAAAGAGTAAACGACTTCGGTATGAGGATGGTAAGTATTCCTGGTTCGGATTTTTCTCCTACTATTTTCACATCACGGATAGTTCAGAAATACGGGTCTGATGCAGATAATTTATTGTCAGTTGATTGCTTAACCTATACTTATTACAGCTTCGTTACTTTATTCGCATCATTATCATCGTATTGTTTCTGTCAATGTGTGTTGTGAGTCACTTGACTCACTGATCACGAGTTTTACGAAAACTTTTACCGGCTTTTTAATTCTCAAAATTCTAGAGCAAAGAGTGCAGTTATTATAGCATAGCATTTGAATAAAGATGGAAGGCGGAGTACCAGATGTAGAGCAAATGATGGCGCAACAACAGGCGCAAGCAGCTAATGAAGAGCGAAGAGTGATGATATTAGATCAAATTTTAGAACCTGCCGCGAAAGAGAGAATGACTAGATTAGCCTTAGTTAAAAAAGATAAAGCTAGAATGGTTGAAGATGCACTGATTAATGCCGCAAGTTCTGGTAAGCTACAAAAGAAAGTTAGTGAAGAGGACTTAATTGCGATGCTTGAAAAGCAATTTGGTGATGATAATGATGCTGGAAGCGCAGCACCAAAGAAAAAAGTGGTTATACAAAGAAGAAAATATTTTGACGATGATGATGATGATAATGATGATGATCTTATGTAAAAGAGTAGAAATATCGCGGGAAAAAAAACATATTGTAGTAATGTGTATAATTTCAATACATTAATTCTCATCTTAATTCTTCATCATTTGCTGATTCTTTATCTATTAGTTCTTCAGTGGGTCTATCTATCAACAAATTGGTACTTGCGATTGTATCTTTATTAAATGAATGTATACTTAAATCGTTGAATGCATTCTCGAAATGATATTCGGAAGACTTGGACCACTTCATAGAGACATTAGACTCTGTGGTTAACACTAATAAGTATTTCACACAATCTAACTTCGGGTTTGATGTGGTTTCACTTCTTCTTAAATCATAAGAACTAAAACTATTACCGAATATGACAATATCACTTAACTTATACCAATTTTGCCACAATAAATTACAGTATAAGCGATAAGGGCAATGGGGCATAAAAAATAAAGTTTTCTTATTATTAGTCGTTATTGCTTCATGTTTCCCCTTCAAGTTATCAGTAGAAACGGCCAGATGATATGAATCGCAAACTTTTATCTCTAACTCGTTCATTACTGGATCAAATATTATACTTTTCTTGAATACATTTTCTAATAATCCTAGATCCTCACTGATACAAATAATAAATGATAGTTGAAGCAATGATGACTGAGATTCGGAGAAATTGCCTATGCCAAGGGATACTATAGCCTCGTAAAATTCGCCCTTTGCTTCAATGCTTGTATCTATATTTGATGCCTCTATAAATTTTGAAAGACAATCAGCGTAAAACTCAGTCTTTCTTAATGCTACTATTGTTTTGTCTACTGCTTCACGCAATTTTGTGACAGCTACTGGACTACTATCTACTTCAACTGCAGATCTTATTAGTGCACTCGTTAGTGCACTCTTGCGCTTAATTTGTTTACTTTTTGAAGAATTTGCTACTTTGCCACCACTTTTCTTAATGACAGTCCACTCACCACTATCAGTCATTGTAAACAAAGAAATTATAACGCAGTTGTAGTTTCGCCAGTTTGGGGTTACAAACGCCCAAAACTGACCATCCCTCTACTACTCTTCTTTCTCTTTAGAATACCTTATACCTTTTCCAAAATTGATTTACTTTTTTTATCGCCAAAAAATTTTGTCATTTAAAATCCCAAACGATAAAGGAATAGTGAGACTGCCGCGGAGGTAGAAAGGAATCTTTGCAGATTGAAGTTACTAAAGGCATAGACTATGACAGAAACCAAATCAACATCAAATGTATTAATCAACGAATCACGCGCCAGTACAATTGGCAAGGTAGTATTTGGTATGTGTGGGTTATCTGATCCTTCCTTGGTTAGTTGTGGGAAGTTCTTTCCTAGCAAATCATTAGATTTTAAGGAGAAGCTTCAGTATTATTCAAAACATTTTGGCTGTATTGAGATTGACTCATCCTCTTATGCCATACCTTCGAAGGAATCCATTCAATCATGGCTTCATAGTACGACGAAAGAATTCGTATTTCATTTTAAAATTTTATCAATTTTCTGTGGCATGAGTATCGATTATCGCTGCTTACCAATGAAAATTAAAGAGCATTTGCCAGACAATGGGAAAAAGGTTAGCTTGAATTCGTTAAGTGAAGAGTTGCAGGATAAATTATGGTCAATATTTAATGAAAGCATCAGAGAAGTTCATGCTCAAAACAAGTTGGGGACTGTAATCTTCCAGTTTCAATTGTCCTTTTATCCCAACGAAAAAAACAGACAATACATAAAATATTGTCGTTCGAAGTTAGATGCAAATTACAACATGGCTGTAGAGTTTCGCGATCGTGCTTGGTTCAGCGAAACGGAATTAGTTAACACTAAAGAGTGGTGCGCTGATAACAACTTGTGTTTGATAACTGCTGATGATCTGGAGCATGAAGTTTTACAGGGTGATAAATCAACATTAGGCTGCGACAATCCAGTGCAACTACCAATTATATTAACGGGTTGCAGTAAGTATGCCTACATCAGGCTTCACCGCAGACAAGGGTCAAATAGATTGTTAAGCAACAAAGAGGTGTCAATGTGGAGTGAGCGGCTTAGTGAATTTGCGGCAATCAATAGTAGTATTCCGATCTACTTTTTAATAGGGACAGATGTCGATGATCAACCGATACTCAACAGACAGAAATTATATGACGCACTCGATGAGAAACTCAAGTTAAATTGGAACAAAGTGTTCGGGTCACACGATGCGAAGCAATTGAGTTTAACTAATTTCTTCAAGCGGAAAGAAGTCCCCGAATCCAAAGATTCTGACAAGAATGAGCCGAAGGTTTCCAAGCGGTGACAGTCGTGTTGATAGTGTTATTTATTGTATTTTTGTAAATGCGATTACCTTTCCTACTTATCTGATAGAAGTCTATGTGCGTGTCGATACGGTAACAATTAGCTATGAGACTAAACTTCTTGTGGTGTAACAGGTTACCCGAGTATCCTTGCCGTCTGCCGGTACAACATTTAAAAAGAAAAAACAGAAACAAAAAACAACAAGTTAGTCCAAGGTATTGGCTCTCGTTAATGGTCTGATCGCTGTTCAGTCATGGACGACTTGCCTGAGCCACCACCTCGCCCCCCTGAGAAGGGAACAGAAGTGACCAAACTACTTAATTTTCTAGATTACTTGCGAGAGGTTTGCTTACTTCCATTGAACTTGGTAGCAT
>JACCDO012400954.1_pt1 | contig 34194 bp, 25 predicted proteins | sample 7446101 | NCBI WGS metagenome assembly JACCDO01 (sample SAMN15323440, study PRJNA562643) | freshwater metagenome | isolation source: river surface water | place: USA:Blue River Watershed | collected 2017-08-16 | reverse complement strand
GATGACGTAACAGGAACAAGAATAATCCGAGGGAGAAAGTGTTTTACTTGTCAATCCAGAGCGCATCTGAAGAAGCGCAACACCGGCAGAGTGAAGCAACGCTCAAGACAAAGAAAATAAATAGCAACTAGACATTACTAACTATATGACAACAATAGATTATTATAAGTAAGGAAGTTTAGAAGAGGTGTAATACATTTTTTATCACTTTTACAATAGAATATCCCAAACGGTGAGTATAGAACTTCTATAATTATTTGGGTACCGGGATAGGGATTAAAACCTCAAGCTCTAAACTCAGTAACAGTAACTCAGTAACTTCACGCAGCTAAGTTGCTTCCGTACTATGAGCACCGCCTCGCCTTCAGAGTCGCTCCTCCCTTACAACTACCACTTACTTTACTCTATCAAATACGACAAAAAATACCAGGATTACATCAAAGAGTTATTGCGATATATAAAGCAATTCAAATTTTTTAATTTGATGTCTGATGAATTGAAAAATGATGAGAAGTCTAACGAACTAGTGCACATACCACTTGAAGTTGTCAGAGAAATTTTATGTTATCTTGATTTTCGCAGTTTAAGTAATGCGACTCTAATATGTAAGAATTGGAAGTGTATCGTCGACCACGGAAATTATTGGAATCATTTATGTCTTTACGACTTTAATATTAATGCTAACTCATTTAATAATTTAAGCCCCAAAGAATTATATAAAATGTCATTGAAGAATTATTATGATACCAAAAAATATTACATGAATGGTTACAAAAGTAATTTTATTTGCCCGGCACAATATTTTTCAGCTCTATTACCTTCACATCAAAATCAATTAATATCAGCGATAGTGTAAATAACGGTGTATTTATATTTGGAATGTCTCAATATAGATGACATTCTTGGTTAATTTAAGTTGCTTCTTTATATAGCAACTAATGTGAAGACAAAACAAAATTATTGTGTTTAGACTCATTTGTATACAATAATTACACTTGGCATATCAATTACATCTTGATGCGACATTTCAAATTTACAACATATTGAATCTAAACACTCTTTGCCATCGAGATGCTTTAAAACATTAATCGTACTTGGATTTACTCGACTCGGATCTAATTGTTCAATTTTCCCAATAAAATGTGGATATTCATGCATCCTATAAATCAATTTTTTCTCTTGTGCAATTGCTAACAATTTACGCAAGTCAATTCCCGATAAATCTGACGGATTAAGGTATTTTTCAATGATATATTTTAAGGTACAACCTGGTCGTACATTCAGTAATATTTTGACAATTTGTTCAAGCACCGGCAAGTTACATGGATCAGACGCACAAAATAATTGTATTTCTCTAAGCATAATATTAGATGTATCATTTTCTATTCTCGAAGGAGTATTTTCATCGAGGTAATATATATTTGAGAACTGTAAAATATCAGATATCAAAACACAATTATACAGCATTAGCACTCGCAAGCATCGTTTGATACAATTTTTATCCATGCCCATGTCTATTTCATTAGTAGATTCATCTGTATCAGCATATACTTTATTTCCACTGTACGATGAAGATAGCTTTTTTACATAAGTAATACCATCGATAAATCCCAAAAAATGTTTTATTGATAAATCCCAAGGTAATGTTAGTAAATACTCTGTTTTATATCGCAGAATTGGTACATCATAGTCACTGACAATTGGTGGCAATATTGGGGAAGCAAACAATTTCATGGCTAAAAAGCTACCTGAATCAACTTCCACAAATACTTCGTTGTTTTCAATAAGTTGTTTATAAATAACTTCAATAAGTATCTGTATCCTAGATTTGGTAACTTCATTGAATAAATACTCTCTATCTAATTCCAATGTCAAAAATAATGTTGATATTTTTTTTAATAATGGCTCAAATGGCTCCTTTTTAGTGTCTTTAGTTAATATAAAGCCAAAACTATATAATAATGAATTTCTCTCATACTTAATATTATCAATAGCAACAGGATAGTTAATATATTGTAATGCCTCTGTCTTAATTGCTATAACTTTACCACATAGATGTTTGCCTACAATAACATAATCCGATAATACCTCAAAATTACTCCGTGAAATAGCATCAGTTGGATAGCAATACAGCAATCTTGGTCCGACGATATTATCAAACTCACTGTACGTAAGACCGAGACAGCCCGCCATGATGACACTAACGTAGTTCAATGAGCCATGTTACGAAGATGCACCAAGTTGGCGAGTACCACTCCAAGATTTTTTAAGCAAAGACACCTAAAAAAAACATGGGGGAAAATAAAAAAATAATTAAATGACGGAGGCATACTACCAGCAGCATCAATTAATATTTCGTGTTCCAGAGAGACTAACCGAGATAATTAAAAAAGTTATAGACAGTAAAGATGATGAGTTGGATGCGATAGATGAGGGCGATGCGAGAAAGAAAAATATAAATAACTTTACTATTGTTCCTGATATGAATAATATCAATGATAATCTTTTTAGCTTAATACTAGATGACATTACTTATCCTGCATTATTATACAATTTACCAACGATTGTTGAAACACATAAAACATTCGATAAGAAAAATTATACAAAAACTGGAGAAATAGGTCAAGTATTACATGTATTTACAAGTAACAAAGAACGTGAAGAATTTGCCAAGAATAAAATAAAAAAGACAATACACGGCGAGTATGCCAAAAGCGGGTTGACATTACCTACAAATGACATTGTTAGTAGAAGATTTGATAAAACTAATAATATTACAGTATTACAGCAATCTGCACCATCACAAATTTTGGAGGTCATAAACGATATCAACGCGCCATGGGACGCAGAAACAAATCCACAACATGAAGAAAAAGAAGCTAGAGAGACAATCTACGAAGAAGTAGTTGATTTTGAGGATTGGATGATTAGTAAAGATCATCCAAACGGTATCGTGATAAATTTGGAAGGACAAAATTGGGCGTCATGCCCTGAATTTCAAATTTTACTAGATCACCCTGAAATACTAAACCTACAGCAGGATATAGAATATGATAAATATATTATGTTAAATGAAAGTAAGTCTGCAATTGAAGCACAATCAGCACACAAAGATAATATTGCAGGAGAAAATGCAGTAACAGTTGACTCGAATACAATCGACTTTGAACAATCTGGGTACAATATGGACGAAAACGACGAAGATGATAATGAAGGTGAAAACGATGAAGATAACGATTGGATGAAGGAAGTTAAGGAAGATGAGGATGATAACGATTGGATGAAAGAAGTTAAGGAAGATGAGGATGATAACAATTGGATGAAGGAAGTAGATGACGAATAGATTTAAGTATAAATATTATTATTGTAATTTAATGTACAGCTTTAACTATGTATGTGCTCAAATCCTTATGTACGTTAATAACGACAGTAAACTTCAAAAATACAAAATGTTACTATGGTCCGATAAAAGCAATATTATCATCCACAAGGCCCACAATAATTAATCCTGGAAACATCTCACTAGCAGCTAATGCTGTAGGAAAACTTGGCAACTTAATTGATTTAATTAATGACTTGTTTAAATCTCCATGATCATTTTCCATTATAGCTCCAATACAATTGGAGTCGGGATGGTGAGTTAAATTGGTGCGAAGAACTATACGATGCTCTCCATTACTTGTACTTGGTCCTTCATACGGCTCACCTAACTTGATAGCTTGAGCAGATATTGATTCAACAGTGTGGAAGCAACCATTATTTTGCCCCGAGTCATTTACATCACTCCAATCTAAGTATATATTGCATGACAATTTGGTTGACGACGAGGCAAAACATACTGGACAAATGTACTCTCGCAAATCATCGGAAACTATTATTTGACAATGACCGCGTTCAGCATTGATAACTCGACCGGGCAAAGTATACGATGCCTTATGTGACTTTTGTAAGTACTGATTTTCGGTGCTTTCACGTTTATAATTCTTGTAAGATTGAGTATACATATTCTTATTACATTTATTTGAAAAGTGATCCACAACTTCTAGGAAATTTGTACCATGTCTACTGGTACAGCTTATATAATTATCAGGACTAAAGGGAAATACCGTCAATTCTCTACAATACAAAAGTGCACTGTTATTTGCATTAGCGCTAGTCTCATCACCGTCGACTTCATCTAGTTTATTCCCATGCATTTTGATTCCCGCAATTGCCGATGTTTGTGCCATCGAAAATTGTAGACTTTTCGATATATCCAACAATAGAATATCACCAGAGTCGACTGTTAGTGCCAATAAATTATTATCTTTTACACAAGGCAAAGAAAGTCCACGTAATTGATATCTGTGATGCAAAGGAACTGACTGATCCCAAACTGAAAATCGTTTCAGCAGCGTAGGACTTTTACTTGAACTCATGGGTAAAAACTTCATATCTTTGTAGTCCCAAATACATACTATACCAACCCTATTAAAGCACATAAGATATGCAACATTGCCATCATTTACGACGTGAAGTCCTACTACAGGCGAAGCTTTAGACGCGGGAATTTGAGGATCAGCTAGAACATCCCAAGTTGGAGTGGATCGTCTTTTTTTGCCATAATCACTCCACATTCTTATAAACCCTGCAGTACTTCCAGCTACTATGAACGGTGTATCGTTTACTCTTAACGACTCTTCAACAATCAAAAACGTGTTATATCCCTCTGCATTTGAACTTTTGGATGCATCGACAATGTAAGCAGCATCATATATTGGATCCCCTTCATCTTGTAAATCAAAAATTTCAATTTGTGTACTAGAAAAGAACGAAATAGCAATACAATACGAATCCAATATGCTCCACTTAATCTCAGATATATTAACAGAAGATGTTTTTACTCTAGCAACAGGAAGAATTAAGTCGTCACATTTAAACTGCAACATTTTATGACAATCATCAATATGAAATATTCTAACCACCCCATTTCTTCCACCAACAGCAAATAATTCATTTTGATGATCAAATTTAATAACTGAAGTTCCAGTCATTGTGCTATATCTACCCGTACACACAGTTTTTTGTAAGTTAATGCTATGAAGCACTTCTAATCTTGACGCTAAATAATACGATAAACCTTTTCTTGATTCAATTCTGGGAAAAGGACGCGAATATATAACGGGATTTAAATTATGCAGCAGTAATGGACTTTTAAAACGAGAAGTTTCTTTTGGTACAACGTAAGTTAATATCGATTCTTGCACACCAAGTGCCTTTATACATTGTTCATTTACTTTTATTGGGACATCAATGGTTGTCGACCCACTAGTTACGTCAGCCAAGCAGTCTGTTGTTGCTGAGTTGTCAGGCACATTAATATCACTATTTACTGTGCACGCAACATTTTCCTTTTCCCGTTTATCTTTAGAATCAACAGTGAATTTCACCAACCACTTTTCCATAGAATAAACCAGCCACGTCCCGATGCAAAGAAACAATAATGCACCCGGGCGATGGACGTGGTGAATTGAATCAAAATCAAATTCGACCACAGAATTCGAATACAAGAATGAAGAACTAACTACTAAAGTCAAGTCTTATTGACAAGAATCCTGGAAAGAAGTCTTCCTTTTATTTAAAAAAAAAACAAGCATCCGGTGAACATTGCAGAACCGGCCGGACCATCCCTGAACTTCTCGAAACAGTCATCTCTTTCATAATATCATGGATGTAAGCGCAGAAATAAATCTTGCCCGATCTCCGCAACATCGCACCGTGGTTCAAGCACATCAATACCAAGATTATGATTCCAGGGACTACGTGATAACATGATAGGATGTCTCTAAATAGTAGTATTTTGTAACAGTAACAGTAACATTGTATAACTGCCTGTCAAAGTGGCTACGAAAAGTTAGGGTTCTCATGTAGCCGGTAAATAAAAATTAAAGAAAAGTTGAATCTGAAACATTTCCATTGGAACACTGAAAACATGGGGACCGTGCAGAACATCGTCGAGACCCTGAAAAGGCTGAACGAGCAAAAGAAAGGCAATTTGACATCGCGGTATCAGGAGCATTCAGCGTGGTTAGCGCGTGAATTAAGTCTAATAAAAGATCTTATTAAACAAAATCCACGTGATAAGATAGGTAATGATGTTACTGAAGACGAAAATGTATCTGTTATAGCAAATGCACAGAATAAAGATGATAATTCAATACGGCAAAAAAGAAAATCGCCCGAAACTAGTATTCAAATGAACCAAGATGAAAGTAGTCAATCTCCAGAACAGAAAAGATCATCTGGTGACTATACTAAGGTTGAAAACGGTGTATTACCCAACGATTTAAATAAATTAAAGAAAGAACAATTACTGCACGAGCTTGAAATTCGTGGGAATAAAATGTTTACGATGAAAGCATTGAAAAAAGACTTGGTTGATGCCTTAAAAGAGTTACTCGCTCAAGATGTTAGTACTAGCAACCAATTGCAGTCAATTATTGCACAACCACAAATAAATACGTCAAATATAGTACCGGAGTGCATTACATTTTCTGATGTCATCACACCAACAAATAATACTTCGAATGATAGCCTCAGTGCCAGTGCCATTTTACCTACCGACAATAATGTAAATACGATAGTAAATGAAATCAGCGCAAGCAATATAACTCAAATTCAACCACAATCAGCATCTAAAGCACCACAGCGAAAAGGTTCATTAATGGCTGGTATACGAACATTAGTTCAAAGTATTAATCCTGTAGTAAAAGTTGAAGAGGAATCAGAAGAGAGTAAAAATGCTAGATTACAAAACGAATTTCAAGCTAGACAACGACGACATCGTGATTCTCAGGCTAGAAAATCACAAAGCGAATTTGACGATTTACCCAAAGAACCTATTATTAGTCAAGATAGTATACCAAGTGAGGTACAAATATCTTCATTCACCGATGTCAAATCTCCAGTAAATTCTACATGGATGGAAGTCGCAAGTCCTATACCAGAAGTAATTATCACTAATATAGAAACTATGGGATTACCAGATAAAGATGTATCTAATCTAGAACAAACATTTAGCGCTATTTCAGTCGAAACCCAACTGGAGTTGCCAGAAGTAGATCCCATTGGTGACTCCCAATCGCCTGGGAGCGCCTCAAATGAAAAAGAAGTTACAGAAATTGCTAGTGATAGTAATATCTATCAAGAAGACCACGCAAAACAAGTTAATTCTAGCGTTGAAGAAGTTTCAAATATAATAAAGAAACCAACAAATCTTTTAACTGGACAAAGTAGTTTCATCGACAATAAAGGAGTCAAAAAGATTGCTATTCCAGCTTTAGAAAGTGCTAAATTAGCAAAAGCAGCCGAAGAAGCCAAACAGTTGAATAGAAAGAAAGAGTTAGAGAAGAAGAAAGCTGCGTACTTAAGCTCTGCTCAAGGAAGTAGCTCCTCATCGACTATTGTATCAGGTATTTCTAGTAGTTCTTCCTCCAATATCGGGGCCGTAAGTAAGCCAGTTGATAAACCATTAAGTGCTCCTATAGTTTCAACGAGCACGTATAAAACCGTATCAACGAATAAACCAACTGGTGGAGTCCCAGCGTTAAATAATAAGCCTAATGTATCAGTACCATCAACTGCACCAATTACAAGTAATGCAATATCTTCAACAGTCCCAGCGAAAAAAGGGATATTTGGATTCTTAAAAAATACCACGAAGCCAATTATATCATCCATAGTAGGTACATCAAATAATTCAACTGGTGTTACCACTCCCATTTCTAAATCGGAAACGAAGACAGATTCTCCCAGAGATGACGCATTTGACATCAGTGCTTGCGTCTTGAAAGATGTTCCTGCAATTCCACAATCAACTGCAGTGTCAAGAATTTCGTCCAGTAAAAATAGTTCAGAGAAAATATTACCACAGGAAATATTTCAGGAAGCATCTCAGGAAACATTACCTACCCCCCCCCCACTTCCATTACAAAATCTTGCACAAGCCCCCAAATCTCCAGCTATGATTGAATCAATGGCTGAGTTAAGTCAACAAGACATTCAACCAGTCACTACCAATGTAGAAATTCCGACGGCACCAGTTATAGTAGAGACAGCTCCAATTAAGCATGTTCCAATTGTAACTCCAGCTACTACTCTTCGTCCTAACGAAATCGTAGAAACTAAAGGTTACATATCACCTGTACCAGCAGCAACTGATCACCCACAAATATTAAAGGATATAACACAAGAACAAGTTGCCGAAGAAGATGAAGAGCCTATTTCAACTGATCAATATCAAATAGACGACAGAGAATCCTCTGATTCTAGTGGTAGTGGTACTGATGACGAAGCTGAGCAAGAAAAGCAGAAGCGAATACCTGAGTGGGCCCGAGGTCCTCAATTAAAAGAAGCATTAGAAAGACAATACGGCGGAAATGGTCACGCACCAATTGACCCAGATCTAATATTTCCCGAAGTTCAAACCTGCAGTTTAGAAGAAATTTTTGGTACGAAAGAAGGTAAAGCAGGACAATACTCAAAACGAACTAGTTCCGCTAAGTGGGATCATGATGAATTAACTTTAGTAGAAAAAAGGACGTATAGAATGCAAATGGGTTATGGTAATGCTATTACTAAACCTTCATCTGTGAAAATGAATTAAATACCTATATAACTTAAATACGAATATAGCTTGTAACTTAACTTGATAATTGTTTAAAAATACAGTATGATTAACCATGTTAAGAAAAATGTCATAGGAACTTGTTAACTTAAAAGTGATGCAACGTGAAAAGTGAGTCACCAACTGGTTTTGCAATATCATGAGTTATAAGTTCAGCAATACCTAACATAGCCAATCGACCATTTTGTAATTCTTTATTCAATTTATCCTTATTCTTATCAAAATTACCGAAATAACCAGTGCCAAAGTCTCCAGGTGCAGCATCATCCTTTTGTTTGCATAATCCATTTTCTAATAACCCGACTAAAGCCAAAATTTGAATCCACCCCAATAAAGGAACCGTTCCTATTGCTGCTACACCATTAGGTATATCTGCAAATTTGAGACCTTCCTTCGGATATAGAAAGCCAGGAAATCGCACAAATTCTTGAACAATATATCCAACAACAGCCACCATAGCAACTCTTCCGTGTTTCAATTCAGCTATTCTATATTGTCTGAATTTTTCCTCACTGATATTGTTGGCCAATCCTAGAGGATCCCAGTATCCTACAGGAAGCAAGACACCTAATTCATCTTTAAATTTACCATTATTCATTTGTAATGATCTGGTTGCACTTCTAGCGATGTCAGACTTTGTTCGAAAAGCCGAAGCTACAACCAACGTCACAACAAGTAAAAAGAAAACACAATTCATTTGACACGCGTCGATTATCGTCTTCTGATCGTCGTTTTGGTTTTGAATCAATTTCACGACGCGAGGGATTTCGACCATCCCATTTTCGGTCCTAACTAATACTACATATGATGAGGCTTAAAGGCTATTTAGAAGGTTAATCAAAGTTTGCAAAAATACAATCAAAACATTCTTAATAATACAGTTTTGATACATTTTAAGTCATATCTTTAATTCAATATAATTTTTATTATTAAGTTTCCGTAATTTTTAGTGTTTGCTATAGGCATTCCTAATCCTGCGATCGATTTCGTGTATCCATTTACAGGACTGTAGTCTTTGGTGTTAATTGTTAACACTTTCGAGTTCAATAAGTGCAATTTAAATATACAACCTTTATTATACTGAGCTCTAGATATTGTTTTATTCCAAATAAGGTTAGCACCATCACGCGTGAAATTTTTATGCTTTATTTGTTTGATAGTAAAACACAAACTTTTCGGAAAATTAGATGATGCTTTAAATTTTATCATCGTTCCATCTTTATATCCAGGTAATATTTTAATTGATACTACTTTTTCAACAGGAACTTTTCCATGTTTTGTCACTATATTATCTTTTATTCTTAATGTTTTCGTAATGCCATAGTAAAGCTCTTCAAGCGATACATCTAAATCCTTTTTAATTCCGGATAAAGTAACAGGATCTGAATTTTTATCATAATACCTATTTGATCGTGATGATGGAAAAAATTCACCCATTAGTTCTTCAAATACACTTGACATATCAAAATCACCGGTATTAAATCCATTTGATGGCGACCCCGTGAATGAATTATAGTTAAACTGGAAGTTTTTGGGTATTCCATTGAAATTATAATTTGGTTGACTTTGACTTTGATGACCTTTACTATATACTTGATCACCACTTAAGTCATAAGTACGTCTCTTTTCAGGATCACTTAGACATTCATATGCAGTAACAATTTCTTTAAATTTCTTTTCACTTTCAATTTTATTATTTGGATTCTTATCGGGATGCCATTGTAACGCTAGTTTACGATAAGCCTTCTTAATTTCTGATTCAGTTGCTGATTTTGTCACACCAAGTGCTTTGTAATATTTTAGAGTAGTCCCACATACTATATAGAAATACCAAAGAAAAGTTACGAACCCACAGATGCTGCGCAACCTCATAACTCATGCTAATCCATTGTACATGTTCTCCGATTATTCCGAATTTCCTCCCGCTGGCGGGCCGCTGCAGCCTGCCGGGTCCCCAGACCGGCAAATATTTCCAATGTTTCCATTGGATTTTCAAGTCAGAAATATCATTCAGTATACTTTGTTTATAGAATACATAAAATTGTGCTTAATGATGAGCAGGGAACCCTAAAACGAATGGGTTTCCATCACCAAGGTTCTCGTGAACCATTAATGCCAGTAAACCCATTTGTGCTGCCCTTCCATTATTAAGTTCTTTGGCGCGGATATCAGCTTTCTTTGCTTCAGTGTTATAATCTTTTAAATAAGCAATACCGAAATCACCAGGGGTAGATCCCATAACTTGTTTCCATCCCTTTAGTTCCCACCAACCAATAGATAAGAAAATTTGAGCAAGTCCTAAAGCAGGGACAGCCGCTAATCCTGCGAAACCGTTTGGAAGATCAGAGAATTTATGTCCCTCTAAATCAATGAATCCTGGAAATCTAGTGAATTCTTGAACTAAGTATCCTAAAACACCAAGCATAGCAATACGTCCATGCTTTAATTCGACAAAACGTAATTGAAAGAAACGATCTTCAGATGCACCATCTAATAGTCCAAGTGGATCAAAAAATCCTAGTGGTGGCTGGGCACCTTCCGCATTCTCGAAAGACATCTTTAAACTTGAACGAGAGACACGGCTAACAGGAGCAAAAGCAGTTGCTATATAGAAATAATAAAATAGTTAGAATCGAATAGAGCATAATAAAATTAACATGAATTACGAAATTTATTTGAGATGAAAGTAACGAAGCAGTAATAATAGCATTGTATGTGGCAAAATCTTTGCACAAGACGTTGTTAATAATGCTTTTTATATGCATTGTATACATGAGTAGATGACGACAGCATTTCCATGCAACTTTGTCGTCTCCTTCTCCGTTTAAAGCTCATATCAGACAAAAGATGCATGGTAGTCTAGAGCATTATACATACCTCCTATGATTAAAGCTAGAACAGCAATTAAACGTAACATCTTACACACGAGGGGTCAATGAGGGATGCTTGAATTGATATCTGATGAGGTGATATAGAAACCCTACCTCCGTCATTCATGTACGAAAAGGAAAAGAGTGTCGCGACAAAAGAGAGACGACAACTTCGTTGGCATCATTATAATTAAAATTTCAATTGATTGCGTAATCAATTTGGAGTAACTTAAAAAAGTAATTTTGTTATTCGATACATGACGACTATATTTGAGACAGAATAAATACTTTAAAGACATCCAACCACTTAAGAATCATATGTATATAATCTCAATTACAATAATGCGATATAAAATTTTATAAAACATAACCGGTACAAGTGGAATTTGAAAAAAACCTTTTAAAAAAGGCACAAAATTCATATTCATAATATAGGTACGACTTAGAAGGAGTTAAGTTTCCGAGCATGTTGTCATTGATCTCCTCGTGAAACCCGCGGAAAAATGAGCCGAGCGCAGAGAATTAACCCGACAATTGCTCCATACAGCTACGAGAAACAGTTCTTGAAACGTAACCATGTATTAAAAACGTGCGTTAGTATTGTATTAGAGAATCCAACTTCGTATGATGGCAACAAGTTGAATTTGGTCGGATTTAACATGGATTACATTGATATAATGCCATCCAATTCATTCGCATTAAAATGTAAAACTTTATATCTAAGCAATAATAATCTCAAGGAGTTAGATAATATTGTACAGTTTAAAAATGTTACAGTATTGTCGCTATCGAATAATGTTCTCAAATATCTTGATTTACTCGATCCTTTGGCACATTTGATTAATTTAGAAAAAATATCCCTAGATGGTAATATCGTTGCTAGTATGCCATATTATCGACAATATGTTATAGGATTATGTCCACAAATTAAAGTGATTGATGGTATAAAAGTAACAGCGAGTGAAAAATCTGAGGCACTTTTATTGAATGCAAAGGTAAAAGTAACACGAGAAAAATTACGACTTAATGATTTTAGATATGCAATAATATCTCATTTATTGAATTTAACGCGTTGCCACGTCGTTATGACGAAGACGGTAATAGGTAAATTCCGCTCTTTACGAGGATCTCATGTTGCATCAGATAGTGAATTTTTATCTATTAATGCATCCGGACAATCTATTTTAAGGCATTGTGTAAATGGTGGGGTATATTTGCACTTACAGCATAACTATATTAAATATTTTGACCGAAAAACATGTGGACTTTTGAGGAGGGCTTATATGGACTTAAATCGAAGATTGAGTACTAATCAGCGTTTAGCCATGACTAATGAAAATTCAGTGGCATTATGGGATGATGCGGTTATAGAGTGTACAAAGTACCAGGAAATTACTGTTGCATCTATGGTCGATTCATTTGATATTGAAATACGAAGACTGCGGTCTCCAGCTGTAAATATTGTTGATAAATGTAGTACTTCAGAAGCATTAAATTCAATTAACTTCACCATGACACCATTAGTTGACAGCATAACCGATGTAAGGAATCTAAAAACGAATATTTCAGTAGAGTCGTTGCCTCCTAAGCAGATAGATCCAGATGATGCTATTGAGAAAAATTCAACTATTAAAAATAAATTCTTTCATTGGGATACGAATGTTATTTCGTCATTTTTATCAAAGCATATTGATATTGATTCATTTCATAGCATCGACTGGGAAACTTTAAGTGTAGATAATCTTATTCAATTGGGGTCGAAAGCGTATCCCGAGTCTCCTATATTTTCTGACATAGATAATCAGAATATGAAATATCTAAAAAGCCAAGTTAGTAATTTATACCACGAACTGTCATTAAAACAACGCGATGAAATGAATTGTCGAGTGGCCAATGAAGTATATACCAAAGAAGCAACTCGAGCTAACAAGATTGTCATCGATAATATTGAATTAGCATTGACTAAATTTAAAGCAGGAAGTGACGTTAAGTATCAACTAGAAGAAGATAACTTCTCTGGGAAGGAATTATTAGACGATTACAGACAGGTTATCGGGGTGATTGAACAGCTTAAACAAAACATAGCAAATGTCAGTAATGAGATAGACAAATCAAAACAGAAACGTAATGAGTTGTCGAACTTAATAAAGCGTGAATCATTAATTAAAGGGAATATGAAATCTTCTGAAAATGAAGTGTTAGCTACCATGAATGATATAAGCAATCAATTTAATATAAATGAAGAAATTAGAACTGTTATACGTCGCCAACATTTAGTCAATATTGCCAGTGATTATTGGAAAATTTCCAGTAGCTTTAAAAGAAAAGTGTTTAACTTATTGCGTAAACGTATAATTGAGTTTCAGAACATTCGACTTTTTACGAAGAGAAGGAGTAAGATCAGACTTATGAAACTTTATCGCAACTGCTGGAAAAAATTAAAGCGTGTAACTCAGTATAAATTAACGCTCAAGAGTGCCTGTCTAAAGCATTGCGCGAGAAAATCCATGAAACAATGGAAGAAATTTGTATTAAAATTAAAGTACCTAAGGAAAAAAAGTTCATCACCAAAATTTATGCTTATAACCAAACGATTAAAAAATTTGAAACGAAGGAAGTTCTTTTATTTATGGATAACAAATCATAAGGCGAAAGTATGTAAACTGTTATCACATACTTATGACCAAGGTCTTGCCACTAATAATTATACTCGTAAAATTTTTAACTCGATAAGACGATACTCAGAAATGCAAAAGCAATTGCATTTCGTAACGCTTTCTGATAAACAGAAAGCGTATTTGATATACAAGAGGAAAATATTTAGAGGTTGGAAATCGCTGCAAGTTATTACGAAAGACATAACTTCAGCTAAAGTTACTAATGTCCGACGCAAATTAAGAGTAATTCGAATCTTTCGTTTCTTTAAGTTTTGGGACGTTATTTTCAGAGCCCAACTACAACAGAAAAATTATAATTGTCGCAAATATTTTAGCAAATGGAATATTTTATGTCGGACAAGAAAAAATCATCAGAGAATTCTAATGAGTGCATTAATTGAAAAACGTTTAATGTTACTTAGACCAATGCTAGTTACACTAAATGCGTATGCACGAAGAAATGTATCTCTTCGCTTAGCATATAAACGAGTTGCTCATAGAAAATACATGACCATTTTATCAAATACATGGTTTCGTTGGATACATTTATTCACGTACATAAAGAAAAAATTCAACAAAGAAGCATTCGCTTTCTCGCATTATGCCATACGCCTGGTATACCGAACCTTTTTATCATGGAAATTATTGTGTTTGGATGTGAAAGCTACACCACCAATACGTACCGATCTCAACATTGTTCGAATGGATAATGAACGTGTATTTGAGCAGGACCAAGTTCCTGTCACTGAAGTAAAATCTCATCATACGAAAAGATTCTTAACTATGTTCGATGTTATTGATTCAGATTCAGATTCAGAATCAGATATTTATAAGTATTGTAAAACTACCAGTCATTTGCGATCTATGTTGTACAGATGGGCCACATTTGTGTCCACAAAAACGCACTTGAAGAAAAGAGCATCGTTAGTATCACAAAAGCAACGCATTTATATTTTACGAAAAATCTTCCTCTATTTATGCTCAATCCGGATTAAAAATGCAATAGGAAGAATAGCTTTTCTAGAGATTAATACACATAATGTTGACACTGCGTCAGAATTATCCCGAGTAATTGGCGCTGAAAGGAGAGAATTAATTATATTCCAAGAACACATTCAGAGTTTCATTTCAATTCACGAAGATTTAACTGTAAAATACGAATATCTAGTGTCGAAATCAGCTGACTTAGAGAGTCAAAAAATGCGACTTGAATGTAATAGCTCGAGTATTGATGATGAGATTCAAGATATTCGGAGCAAGTGCCAACTTATATTAAAGTTATATGAGGAGGGTAGTTATATAAGTCAGGAAATATCCCCATATTACGATATTCCGTCTGAAATAAGTGATAGTAAACAGTTATTGCTCAAAGAAGTTGAGGAATCATATGACAAAGCAGTACAACTACAAAGTTCATTTCATCATCAACAGAATATCTTGTCATCTTCAATGAAGTCAGCCATAAATTTTACAACTAGTTGCGAACAAGACATATCGTCAGTTGATGAAAGAATAAAGGTATTACTCAGTCATCGTAAAATTTTAGAAGATGCATTTCAGGACTGCAGTTCTAAATTAGATGACTCAATAGAATCATTAAGGAAACATTCAGAATATAATGAATCTACCGTATTGGCATTAACGTATCAGAAAGAAGAAAACACAAAGCGATATAATTTATTATTGGAAGATGAGAAGGATTTAAGGAATGAATTAGAATCTTTAAATACAGCAATGTGTAAGTCATCTGCTGCATCTCAGGATTCAAATGATTCGGTTAGAATTGAAACAATTGATTATTTCTGTAGATCCAATATTATACGTGAAAACTTACAAGTGGAAAATCAGAAAAGTAATACTTACGAAGATGATCTGAAAATTGAATTCGTGTTATCGAATAAGGAAAATACGCATTATTATTATAGCGCCTATACAATAGATGACGAAGACACAAAACAGTACGATGCCTTACACAATAAAATTAAAAATCGCCTGACAACTTTATAATGAAAGTATTGTTCATATTATGTAATTATTTCACCTGCAAGTGATAAGTCAAGAAATATTAAAATATTTTAATATTACAATTTTTTTATTTTTACATCATAATACTTTATTGTTTGGTGTCATTTCTTTTAACTAGTTGTGATAATGCTTCATCAGCTTCACCATGACCTCTAATAAATCCACTAAGAGCCAAAGTACTATATGATTTGGTTGACACACCAGTGTTAGGATCAATGTTTGCGATATTAATTTGAACTGAACCGAAATCGTTTGCAGCTAATATTCTATTGGTCCAAGAACTATATATAAAAAAGATGAGCATAATGACGATATAATTGAATAAAATAAAATAAAATAACAGGCTCGTCAGTCATGTCGCAAATATATTTTCGGTATTCCTTAACCATGATCAATTATACACGCTTCTACCGGAGAAAGTTTCGTGACAAAAATGAAATATTGAGTCACTACATACTATCCAAATCCATAAATTGTCACACAATGTGAAACTTTCAATTGATTTCGTCTCGGCAGAATGTATGTGTATTCCTTTGACCCTCATTGTAACTACTTGATCCAGAAGCAGTGCGCGCTACTGTGGCAGCGAAAACTTACCATTTTCTTGGGATGTAAAGGTCCACGATGGCTCCGTCGTCGCGTTGCATTTTTCGATGTTATGTATTCTTGTGCCTTCCACTAAAAAAATTACCTAAGTTAGGGCTTCTTGATGATCCCTTTTAGATGAAAGGTGACTGAAGTTTAGGAAACAACACATACTGTTATTTTAACGAAGCAATGCAATAAGGCGAGTAAATTAAACGCGATTTATTAATTTTACTTAAAAAAAATATTTAGTTTCTACCAGCATCCAATTACCCATACTAGTTTCCCTGTAGAATTTGTATGATCACTTACACGTTGGGAATCCCGAAACAAATGCCATATACATTTCCACAGTCGAGTGGTCTCGTCATTTCTTCTTTCTCACCAGACCAGAAACCAGGCCCTCAATCAAAAGTGAGACAGTTCAAAAATGTCGATATGAGGTGTATGTGACAAGGAGAGGACAACTAAATGTCTGCGTAGTCTATGACAACAACCACACTTCAAGTGTATACATGCTCATTCTTGTCGCTTCTGATTCTGGGCACTATTATTGTCACAAACTTTGAACTATTTCATGGTGTATCTAAGCATGGTAAATTATTAGTATCTGGTAATAAGGTTGATGATAAAAGCTTGGTAAATTATTTCAATAGACTTCAAGTTCCAAAGCGATACTTTAGGCATATGTATTGGACCGGATTAGCTTCAACATTAATTATTGTATTACTTGTGAAGTATGGTCATTACACCATTAATAAGGATACGATATTTATTATATTTTTGTTCTTTTTACATTTATTACGCAGATTATGGGAGTGTTACTACATGACATTGTATCAAAATTCAAGCATGCATATTATGGGTTACTTAGTTGGAATTTTCCATTATATCCTTACGCCGTTATGTATCCTTACAATATCAAATTGTAACGAGTACCAACATGTAACAATTATCGCAGTTGTGAAAAAAGTGATTTCAATTACAATTTTTATATGTGGAACTTATATTCAGTATCACACTCATCACATATTTTACAAATTAAAAGAAAGTAAAATCGAAATAAAAAATAATACACAACATAAGAATTACTCCCACTCGTTACCAACTGGTTTTTTATTTAATTATATTTGCTGTCCCCATTATTTCGGCGAAATTCTGATTTATTTCAGTTTTTGCATATTTACGACAGAAATTTCGATATCAATGATACTTCTAGCAGTATGGGTACAATCCAATTTAAGTGTTGTGGCACTACAAAATTTAAAGTGGTACAAAAATAAATTTGACCGTGATCCAAATTTCCCCAAATCATGGAAAAGTATCATTCCATTTGTCTATTAATACCCTTTTAATATAATATATATTAATTGATTTGTATTAGAGAAATCTATATATTTTATCACAATCAATTTTACTTGAGGTCATCGTAGTAATTAAATCATCCCACCAGTGTACAAGTAGCTTATCAACAATAATTTTAAACCAAGGAGACCATTTTAAGCCCGATGATGGTTCTATCATTTCTCTCAATTGACTTAAACTTACATATTTTACATTCTGAACTTCATCTTTATTTGGTTGGATGTTTACATCACATTTTAGGAACAGTATATAATCTATTTCATTCTCACCCCAAATATCTTTACTATCAATATTATTATTGACATCTGCCGCACAATAGTGTATTCTACCCAAGTATTTAAACATCGAGTTATCTAAAAACTTAGTATCGATACCTAATTCATGTTTTAACTTTCTTTTTGCTGCTGCTATGATACCTACAACATTACCACTAGCTATGTCCTGGTAACTATCCACTTCATTTGGATTTTGGCCAAATATTGGATGCGAACAACATGTATTAGTCCATACTGAGGGAAATGTAATTTTAGAACTAGCACGTTGTTGTAACAATAGCTCATTCTTGGAATTGAATAAAAATACACTGAATGCACGATGTAATACCCCTTTCTCATTAGGAGAATCAAATTTATGGGCAATATATTTACTGACAGATCCAATAATCTGATCATCAAAATCAACAGCAATGCATTCATCGCAATTCATTAAATCTAGTTGTGACTGACCAGATCCCCATTCTATATTCACTGCGTTCATATTGCGTGATACCATTTGATTTCTAAGCGAACTAATCGACGAAAACCCTTCACAAACAGAAATAATTAAACATAGATATATTAACAATTTCATTTTTTTCTTCACAATTAGGTTTACTGCAACTTTCTGACTGAAAAGGAGTCTCCTTTACGGAGTGGCAACGGTATGTCTAACATTTAAATTTCTTACTCGCTATATAATTTTAGGAAAAATTAACTTTTTTCTTTGTTTCTCTATCTGTATCTGCACTTAAATATGGAAAATCGCTACCAACATTGCACTTTAAATTGAGAGCGACGTAAACAAACAAACATATTAAGTTTCTTAAATTAATCCAACCATTCATCCATTTTTGGGTTCTGCATTACTCAGAAGTACTCTAATTCATCTCTTGTTCTATTTCCAAATGGTTACAGTACCGACAATTTTACTTTTACGTCAGAGAGGCCCTCGTCTGACAAGGACGACGATCAGGAATATTCGTCATCACTGATAGTCAATAGATACATGAGAGGGGGATGTCGGGACCGTTAGATGGGAAGAAGTTTACCATTGCACCTGCAGGTGGCAAAGAAATTTCTGATTTTGTAGATTTGGATGATGCATTCGCAGGTAATTTTCTTTTGTACTATAATTTTAATTCAACTTGATTGTTTGATTATGCCATTCCATAGATTACTTTACACTACCAGATTTTGAGATGTCAACATTTTTTCCTGAGGTATCGAATACTGGAAATAACTTTAGTAATACATTTAATGAAGATAGTAAAAAAGCGACAAGCTTTACAGATCATAATCCAATATTGATCCCACCAATGATGCCAAGAGTGCAACAAAATGCAACTGCTACAAATGATTCACAAGATAAAAACAACCAAATAGCAATTAAAAATTCATCAAAAAATAAATTTAGTTACACTAATGCTGAGAGAGGCTATGATGATGCTGAATCATGGAATGATAAAATGACATCTAACAGTATGGAGGCTCCAAAAATATTAACGGAACAACAAAAAGTAGAAAGAAGGTATCATTATATTTATTAATTTATTAATATACACTAATTTGATATTTCAGAGAACGAAATCGTGAACACGCAAAAAGATCTCGAATTAGAAAAAAAGTGTTATTAGATACACTTCAAGAACAATTAGCTGATCTTAGAGGTGAAAACGCGAAATTGCGTAGAATAGTTACCGATAAAATTCCACACAGAGCTGCTAAAATATTAGAAGATTGTACCACTGAAGAATCGGTGTTGTTATCTGGTGACAATAACCCGACTGTACTATTATCTACTGCAATCGGAAATGAAATTAGCCAAATACCACATCAAGTTCGACACCAATCACGAGTCCTTATGGAGCCAGACTTTAGACTAATTCAAGCATTAATGACCTCTCAACAAAACTTTGTATTATCTGATCCATCGTTACCTGATAATCCAATAGTGTATTGTAGTGATGGATTTTGTAAACTTACTGGATATAAGAGGCAAGATGTATTAGGTAGAAATTGTAGGTTTTTACAGGGACCAGGAACTGACCAACAAGCTGTTAATATTATTAGAAAAGCAGTTACCGAAGGCCGAGATGTATCAGTTTGTTTACTTAATTATAAAGCCGATGGTAGTCATTTTTGGAATCAATTTTTCGTTGCAGCATTGCGCGATTCAGACGGTTCTATTGTAAATTTTGTGGGTGTTCAATGCGAAGTTAATTATCATTTAGCAGATATTAAAGAACGTGTAAAAAAATTAAAAATTCCAGAGTAGTAAAATGTTGTTAACAGTGGTTAATGACAAGTAGGTAATGAGTAGTAGTATCACCCTTATCATTGAGACACATATTTCTTAGTTGTATAACTTGTTTTGTTATGTAATAGTGTTGATATAAAATTAAGTGAGCGAAATCCCTCTGCAGAAACTGCACCTAACAAATATAATCTTGACTCATTGTTGTGATCAGTCAAGTTGACTGTCTTTATCACTGTCTGATAAGATTAGTTTGTACAAAAAGGTATTGATTTCTGTTATGATATGCCATTAAAAACACAAGAGTTCGTCAATAATGAGCAACAAAATATCTTCAGATACTACCGAAATAAAAACTTCAGATTCAGATTCCATAACTGAAGGTGCAGTATGTGTACTTATTGATTCGGACGAAGATTCAATTCGAAAAAGAAGTAGAGCTTATTCTATGGAATCAACTGCATCCGATAGAAAAGTTATGCGGGGAAATTATAGATGCAGTAGGTGTAATAAACCAAAGAAAGGTCATAAGTGGTAAGTTAATTTTATATTTTACCTATTTTATAATATGTGCTAACTTGTTAACTTAATCAGTAATTTAGTCACACAACTGAGAAAAAAATATGACACACTTTCATCGGGTACAAATAATAGAACTGTGGATCGACATGTTGATTCCCCATTTGACATTGTAAACTACGATTCATCAATGAGTTTAGTGGGATTAGACTTAGCTTCGCAAGGATATCCCAGTAGTTATACTTAAAAATATGAATATGTATCTTTTGTTTATTTTGTATTTACAAGAATATGTGAACAATTCTATAATATTTAACTATTTGTAATATGGATCTGTATCACATCGGGTAATGGGAAATTTAATACATATCCATCCCATGACACTTCTCTTCCAGCAGCAGCATATATATAATCTTTACAATCAAATTCTAATGCAATATTACGCTCTTTAAGATCTTTCTTGATCATGTTATTAATTGACTTAATAGAATCTTTGTTACTAATACGGTATTGACCAATTTCTTTATACCCACCAATCATTACATTCGCATTATCTACACTAGTTTCTTCACCTTCTTTAACTTCTACCTCACTTTCTGTCTGATCATATTTCAAAAATAATTTCATAACAATTTGACGAGGTAAGGACGGTTCAACAAACAATGGAAAGGAGTCGTATAATTTATGGGCATTTGATAACAGCTCATGGACCATTTCCTTTGCAGTCACATATGCTTTGTGACGCGTAACGGCGTCGGCAGTAACCGGCTTTACACTATACTCAAACACAGTTACTCTTTCACAACGATACCAAGTTCCATCATTATAAAACCCGGTACAAATTTCATTTAACATTGACGGTACTAATTGTTTAATAGCTTGAATACCAGCAACCAAAGTTTTAACTTTAACCTGATTACTTAAATGCTCTTCCAACACAGTAATGTCCCTCTTATGAACCACTGCTTTCTCTTTTGCTTCTGTTTCTTTATTTTCTATCCATAACCTTTCTTGTATATTAGCTTCATAAAATTTATCTGCTTGCTGACTTATTTGATATAGTTCTTCTTCCGCTCTAACTTCAAATAATGCTTGCTCTAGTGTTTTCTGTACAATAACGTCAACGATTGGTTTCACTTCTAAATCAAACTTAAATAAATCACGAACGTCATCGACTTGGGTTGAAATATCAACACCAGCTTTTCTAGGAACATATTCCGGTGTCGGTGGACGCTTCAAAAACATATCGGTTTGTGTAGTATTATCATCTAATGTACTTGTGTGCGAGTTTTGTTCTGTTAGATACAATGATAGATCAATACCAGCGTATGGTTTCACATCAAATCTATAAGTGGCACTAGACACCACTTTTTCATCCAATAAAGTCGACTCCCTAGTTGTTATTGAGTTATTGATGGCACTATCCTTAGCAGCTGTTAATTTCTTAGCTAAAACTGTTGTGCTACCTCGTATAACTCTAGGATCAGACATAATGTTCAATGGCACTTCATTTTCCCGATACTTAGACTTCTTACCCTTAATAGGCTGAGGATTAGAGGAATAATGGTAGGATGGATCTTCCGTCGGCATCCTACAGCAACTTCACTACGGAAAACCGTATATAGGCTTGTCTTCGTGTTTCAGTTTTTTTTGTTACCCTTTGACCGGTCCCGGTCCCGAAATGATGACTCTAATTTTATTGGGATCTAATACTCAACATCTATTTTTGTACACCATTTTTACTTACTAATTTATATTTATATTTGTTACTTAAGTAGTGTTTATTATTATGAAAAAATTAATTTAAATTATAGAATGTAATTAAGTTCAACAACACGAAAAAAGGCACGATTTAAAGTGTATGAAATATTTCTGATTAGATGTTGGTAATTTGTGGGACAGGGATTATGGACTGTTAAATTGAAGTCAACAGTGTTTTTCCCTGAGTTATTGATGATCAAAATTTGATCAAATTAAAAAATTTGACCGACACTAATAGCTTCAAATTTTCAACAAATACGAATTGTGACATGAGTATATCCGAAATAGTCCCAGAAAATAAACTAGGAGATGTAAAAGTTGGATGCGATTTATTGACTATTCACATAATGGACTTGTTGGTAATAAATGAAGGAGAAATCTGTAGAACGGATACTGACACAGATCATCTCAACTCACACAATGTGTTGTACACTATTTGTTTTTGTACAAAGTATTCTGGAGATAACTATGCCCCAAAATTTCATCATTTATCAAATAAAAAACGTAAACTTCGACGAACTATCACATGGGATGAAAAATTTTCTATCTCAACATGTGACGAGGGTACCATATTAGAAATAACTTTGATAAAAAATGACAATGTCGAGTCTATATGTGGTACAGCAGTATTCAATTTATCGAAAGAATATTTAAATAATAACGAATCGAAAATAATGATTATTTCCTTATCAAATGAAAACAATCTTGATTATAATGGCCTACCTGTTAAAAGTAAACTGCGCATTGGGATTTCTAAAGTAGAAACTTTAATTAAATCTGCAACAATTAGGAGAAATTATATGAAAACAATCAAACTTAATCCGATGAGGCGAAAAAATACTATTGATTATATGACATTAATGACAGAGCTATTTCTTGTTTCAATACCTGGAATAGAATCTGCAAAGTTTTGTTCCGCCAATACTTTTATAGAGTTTGTAAAAATTTTTTTTGATCCAAAGACTTTGATTGATATTGAATTAATAACATCGAATGTTATCAGTAGATCAATAGATAGGTCAATTGATAAATCACCCGATGAAACCTTATTGTCTCCTTATGATAAGTTAAAATTTGATGTAGAAAAATCGTGTAAGGTTATTGACGAAACATTTATTGTATATTTTGAATACGATACATCATTTAGATTCATAAATTCATTGGATAAATCTAAAGTTATCAATTATGCCGATGGAACTATTACAGATATCGATATCAATAAAAGTATAATTGAATTACAAAATACTTTATCAGATTATTCAAAGGAGTTAAAACAAACCGAGGATTATTTCACAGAAATAAATAAAGCTATTATTAATGAAAAGATTATTACTGATGCTAAAGTCGAACAAGAGTTAGTCACCACTACTGATGATATTCGGGATCTAGAAGATTCACTTCCGATTGTAGACGTAGCCGCTTCAGAAACTAAAACATCAATTATTGATAAGCTATGCGATACTCTGGCTTCCAAGAAACCTGATATCTCATTTACCTTAATTAAGATTAAAATAGCAAAAATACTTAAGCTTATACCACCAACATATAGTGACAATGTTAAACCTCTCGTAATAAATTTGCAAAATATTACTGAAATAATAAGTCAATATTATACTTTAAGTATATTTTGTGCACCATTATCAAATATACCCGAAGATTTAAACACTCCAAATACGACTGTAATTACCGCTGCTCCTAAAGATTTGAACAGTGATAAAAAAAATGTGAAGACACTAGATATTTGCACTCGAAATATGGTTATGTCTGTCATTAATGAGTGTTGCGATCGTGTAGAAACTAATTTGCAACTTAGTAATATTATTGCATCTACGCCACCAAGAAAAATGTTGTTTAATAGTAATAAGACTTTAAAAACTTTACAAATTTCAGAACATCATACTCATCATGCTATTTTTGCAATGACGAATATTTTGCATCAATGTTATAAAGATAAAGAAAGCTACAAAATTCCATCTTTAGATGATTACGCACAATATAATCGAATACTTAAAACTGTATGTGATTTGTACGATGGTGGATTTGATCCACTTATTATTTTATTAACCGCATTTGTTATAAAATTTGAATGTGCCGAAACAGCAGTAATAGTTGAATTTATAAACTGGTTAAGTGGAGTATTAATAATCACAGATTTTGAATTAAATAATGGTGATATTACCAGGAAAATACTTCTTAAAGATGAAAAAAGGATTTCAGAAAATTTAATATTTGGTGACAACGAAATCGCGTCTTTCTTATCATACTGTAAACGCTTCGAGGAAAATTATACCCCCTCAGATTTATCAGAATTAAATACCATATTGGACACTAACAGTTTTCTCGAGAAAATGATTTTTGATGAAGGCAGTTTATTGCATCTAGCAGTTAAAAATAATTTGAAAAAGTTAACACAGATAATAGTTTCTCGTGATATATTAGACCTTGATATAAGAGATAAACACAAACGCGATTATTCTTGGTATGCACGAAACAATTTAGACATACAACAGTCAATACTCACAGGGAAAAGAAATAGAGAATCTATTAGAGATGTGTCAACTTCTTGAAAAAGTTTTATCGTCAAAGTTACAATGTATAATTTACAAAAATAATTCAATTTTCAGGTAATATGAGATTAAATTTTCCAACTTTTACTGTAAAATTATGTTGTCCCATGTTTCCTTTACACATAGTGTATGCTCCGCTCATTGATCCCAATACTCTTTTTCCTTTGGGTGGAAAAACTTTTAATGGACACACACTTTGATAAGTAAATACGTCGCCCGGAGGAATAATAGGCTGAGTACTCATAATACCTGCACCTCTAACCACTTCTTTTTCACCTATGCACTTCTCAATTTCCCACATTCTAGCAACTATTTGCACTGGTTCTGGACCCTCATTATAAATTCCTACTTTATACCAAAACATATACTTTCCATTTGCTGGATCACTCTTGTCTTTATCAAAAAAAGAATTTACTTTAACTCGGATTTTCTCTGTGACAGTATCACTAAATGTACTACCAGGATCTACTTCCTCGATAACACTATCTACTACTGAGTCTACTGGAGTTGCTGCCAATAACGAGTTTTTCTTTTGAGATATTAAACTAGATATATGGGGCGGCACGCCATGTCGTTTCATGTCAATTAATATTTTTGAACATTCCTCGACATCACTACTATTTAACGCTGACGAATACGAATTCGCTAATCGAAAAAATGGATCGTTATTTTTCAATCCAATGCTTTGTGCCAATAATTTATACGCATTTTCAGTGCTTTCATCGTCACCTGCTGACAGCAAATCTAAGGCTTGCTTTTCCAGTTTAGATATAACTTTCCATAATTCCTTTCTATCTGCTAATTGTGTATATTTATCATTCTCTGTCATCATGAAATGCTTTAATAGTGTCCGCGTTGAGCTATCTACCATCTTCTGCAACTTGTAGCTCGACGTTGTTGCTACTAACAACAGGAGTGTCGTTGTGAGACACCATAACCACATGTTTTCCGTTGTCCGTAATATTCTTCGCTGTCTTAGTCATCTCATCTCATCTCATGACTTATTAGGGTTTTATTATTATTTTAAGACATGATTTTTAACCTCATTTTATACAAGCACGAATAAAACTAATACAAGTGGTATTTATGCTGCACTTACTGTTTTATATACAATTATCGTAGCCGTGTTTATTCGATTTAAAGTTGACGATCGTAGAGTTGCTAATATAATTTAGACCTATAATAATATGTATAAAAATATCTTCTGATACCACCCGATTACAGTGGTTTATTTTTTATTTTTAAATTAATTCATATATAGTCTGCATAAGGGGGGATTTGTACTCGTTATCACAGCAACTACCAGCGGGCCGCGGCTAACAAGTACTTCACATTACAACCTGTGGCAACAGGACCTTAAACAGGTCAAACAAGTAAAATTGTTGACCAAGTAGAGCTGAAGTATTCAGTTGAAAATTCATCAATTATTGTATGAAAAAATATCTGTACTAGAAGCCACTGATTATCAGGAATCATTTTTCATCAAAAATGAATTTTCGTTTCCAAGAAGAGTCTGTTTTAATTCGTGACATCCAAAATCTTGTAGTGTGTAGTAGGATAGACGATAGGACATCAATAATTCCAATAAGATCTAATTGGTATGACTCGGCATTAGCAACACTATTAGGTGTGAATTGTAGTTATGAGTTTACAATCGACTTTATTGACGCGATGGACTCTGTTACGCTATTCAATCTTTGCTGGGTAATGTTTAATTATAGTACATGTGATATCCATAGTCGAAAAAATAATCATAAATTCGTGGAAATATCTCAACTTTTAGAAGCTTTTGGCAACGCACATTTTACTTCGACATCAAACGTAGCTTCTATGAGTTGTATGGAATTAGCAGTTACAATTATCTGGCTTGAGACTTTAACTATTTTAAATGAAGATATTTTTGATAAATTTGAATCAAAAATTTGGCTAGATTCTTTAGTTCAAGGGTTAATTCAAATATTAAATGATAAAGCAAATGATTCAACATCGCTTGCATTAGCTATTTCAGCTCTCGTATTTTTCATAGAACGTCATAAGTTAAAGTCATCTATATTAACAGAGACAAATTTGATACAACTGTTGCAGTTATTGTTGAATAAAATAGTCTACCCATCTACTGACACTAATCTCCTAATTCGTGATGAATTTGAGGCAAGCATCTGCCGCATTGGGTTATACCGAATGCTTAAAATAGAAAATTTTAAAATCAGTGAAGTAATAAGAAATGATATACTCTTATTCATCAAAAAGTGGTGGGAAAGAATTTTAATCAATATTCGCGATTCTAATGACACGTCCAGTACATTTCCTATCAAGTATGTACTGTCGGCATTCTCGATCATGTTTGAGATGCTTCCCTTCGTTAAGGAGTACATTTGTAATAATTATTTACGATGTAGTGGTTTAACATTATTTCAAGTATTATTACACTACATGAAATCGCCTGATATCCGAGTATCGTATATTAGTAATAGTTTTCTCTCTCAAGTATTGTTAGAATTAATGCGAATAGATTCGTTTCATACAGTTGACATTCAAGCAGAATTATGTAACATTGAAAAGATTCAGAGGAAAGAGTTGAATACATTAAACAATACTTGGAAGCAATTAATGTCATCTACCTTTGAGGATGAACAAAACATAGTAATTCCACAAATCAGCATCTTCCAGCCAATAATTTCAAGTATTCAACAAAATTTGTCTATTATTTCTTCACTCGATATAGCAGAAGATAAAAAATCAGCGAGCTTTACTGCAAACGAAAATTTATTAGAGCGAGAAGAACTAGTTGAGTTAAGGAATCGACTTTTTGCAATGAAGACAAATTCACGGATGCTTCAAAACGAAAATCAAGCCATTTGTGATGAACTGAGAAGTACTAATAAAGTAAATGAAAGTAAACTGCAAGTACTAATTAACGAGAACAAGTTGTTACGACAGAAATTATCTAATGCAGAAAATGAAGTATGCAATTTAAAAATTCAACAAGATAAAGCTATACAAAAAAACATTATAAATGAAGGATTAATTAAAGATGCTTGGGATAAAAATGGTCAATTGAATGAGTTATTCAATCAAAGTCAAGAATCACTTATTTCATATAAGTACCAAGCAGAAATAAATAAGGAAAAGGTAGTCGAACTCGAATCTGAGCTTTTAAATCTAAAACTGAAAATTAGTGAGTTACAAGAATATGAAAGTATGTTTAAGGACATGAAAAGTATTAAAAAACAGTTAAATTATGAAATAACTGAGAGACTTAAGAGTGACCAATTGAATCAAATTCTACAAGAAAAAAATTTAGTATTCGAGAATCGAATGATTGAACAAGAAAATACAATCAAGTCACTTCAAAGCACTGTTACTAAAGTAACAAAAGAATTGGATGACGAGAAACTAAAACTAAACAATTGCGAAGAAGATAAAGAAAATTTAAGAAAGAACAACACTGGATTAGAGGACCGTCTTCATAAACAGTTAGAATTGATCCAAACTATAAATAAACTTTCAGTTGTAAAAAATGTGTAGACAGTTTACCTTAGATAATTTTTAAAAAAAATATTTTACATCACTACAGAAACAAATAATCTAAACTTCGTCTGTACGTAATGAACCTCTTACTCTACCTGTTCTTCTGGCAGATATTTGTCCTGACTTTGCACCAGCAGATAATGTACGTTTGACAGTACCTGGCTTACCCATATGCTGTTGGTTACCACCACCGTGAGGGTGATCAACAGGGTTCATTGCAACACCACGAACTTTAGGCCATTCATTTCTCTTAGCCTTATATTTGTGATAAGCACGACCTGCTTTTAACATTGGTTTATCAGTACGTCCACCACCTGCTACTAATCCAATCATTGCACGGCATGAACTATTAAGTGTCTTTTTGGAACCTGATGGAAGACGAATACGTGTGACACTTTTATCAGGATCTTGTGAAACTATAATAGCATAATCACCAGATGCTCTGGCAAGTTTACCACAATCACCTACTTTAGCTTCAATGTTACATATAACAGCACCTTCAGGAATTTGACCGACTGGTAATATGTTTCCAATAGTTAGAGTGGCTTTCTTTCCTGCATAAATGAATTGTCCAGAGAACATTCCTTCTGGTGCAACTAGAGTAGTGTCAACCTTTTTAAATCTGTATGGATCTTTAAATTGAACTTTAGCAATAGGAGCTCCCCTTCCAGGATCATGAATTATTTCCTTGACTACACCTTTGACGTAACCATGACGTTCAGCATAATCTTGTCTTTTCATGGCAACTGGACCCTTTCTACCAGTCGTGTGAGCCTTAAAGACGGATCCTTTACCCTTTCTACAAGATCTAATAACTTTTCCCATTTTAAACGATACCTAGAAATAATGAATATTGTAATTTAATAGCTCTTATAAGTTTAATATTTATGCAATAAGTTCGATTGTGTGCAATTCCATGGGGTAATCATCAGGAAGTGTACTTCATCAAGTAAATATGACGCAATCATAAAATGTATATCACCACGAAAATCAATAATACAGTTCTTTACATTGAATCTGTATTTTAGCGTGTTGATAGTATATTGCGGCAAATTTTCTTTCCCATAAGTGCTTCAGTCCTCCTGGTTACCCCGCGTGACACCGAAGTCACACACGAGCTACTTCCAGGGCGTGTTGGTACGTACCTTGTCTTGTTATTCTTGTCCAATTTTTATGTGGTTCGGCTGTGCCACAGGCTGTCTTAGGGTTACTTATTAGGACCGGTATTTTCTTTTCTTATTTTTCAATCTATTCAAACACTTTAAGATAGAGTCATCGAGCTTTCAAGTATTTACAAATACATAACTCAACGCATATAACAAATTTTTATCAAAGTTTGTTTTTGTGAAAATCTCTCAAGTCCACAATGATGTGATTTTTCGATGCATTTTTGGTACCAGTTTCGTCATAGGAAATTATTCAGTTTTGGTGGATATGCTGCTTCTATAAAATGTAAATAAATACTATTTTATCGGTTTAATATTTTATCTTAAATAACGAATCTTGGTTAAATTCAAGCTATGCGTATATTAATAGGCCAAAATTTCGATGATTATTCGATAAGCTGAAAGAAAGCTTAGTTTAATTCAATATATATCAAATTGAAGGAAGGACGAGGAGTCGTCGAGGACGGGAATAGGACCTTTTTTTTTTTACGAACAAGAAAGCATAAATTATACAAATATTCCAAATGACCCGGCGATATACTAATGACCGAAGATTTGTATCTTCACAGACTATACGGCAATAGATTCAACGAATCTGTCCTAGAATATAATTTTAATTTACACGGGACAATTATTAGGCAAGAAAAGTTGGCTATTTTTTCCCAGAATTCATTTCCATTGATATCATTATTATTACCACATAACGTATCATGGTTTCAGGTAATTATTAAAAACGATGACTCAGTAGAAATGAATAATACCAAATCGTCATATTTCGTTTCAAATGGTGTTCATTTAGTCACAAAACTATTTAATTTTGACGATTACAAAAAACTAAAACAAACTTTATCTGGTTCATTTTGCACCAATATGAACACAGCCAACATGGCAACCAAACCAATCATAATTTCTGAAGATATATTATACCAACATTATTTCAATCCGAGTTTATGTCAAGATTTATACAAATCATTTAACCGCCTAATGCCGAAAAACAACAAATTAAACAAATATGTAGAAATAAGAGATCCTTACGCATTAACAATCAATATTTCGTTAAGTACCTCCAGTTTAATATGCAGCAAATGTGATATCGCTTATGACAATATAATAAATTTACGTTTCAACTATAATGCTAATGTAGCTTTATTTTCAGACTCGTCTCAAGATGCTAAATATATTACAGATAATACACTGCTACAAGATATTCAAAATGAAAACAGTAAAGAGTGTGCATCATATATAAAAAATAGTAATTTGGCATCACATATATACGATTATAATATCAACTTTAAGAGGCACGTTTATTTATATAATTACAACGAGGTAAATAATCTTAATATCACAATTACGGAAATTATACCAATTCATTATGACTTAAATTTTCGCGGTTACTATTATTGCGTAATACCATTAGTAGGAATAAATGACACTTTGATAAAATCAACTTACACCTCCGAAAATTCAAGCTATTGTAAAGTGATCACTAACTACCAATTTATCCACCATGTTGAAAATTATGATACTTTTTCTTCTATTTCATGGAGCACTAATATACCTTCAAATTCCAAAATATTTATTAGCACTTCATATCGTAAATTATTTATGAACTTTGAACAATATCCAGCTGACGCATATAAAGGTTTTGAAGTATATCCTACGGTGATATATTTTAATTTGCATAATAATGAAAAATTTCACTTCTTTACCACAGAATCATTATTGTTACCTTTTCCTGTCGGAGATTTTAGTATGCCATTCAATGTAATAACTTTAATCAGCACAATATTTGCATTTTTGGTAGGAAGTGTGGTGAATACATTAGTTAAAAAAAAGGTAAATAAATAATACGTACAATTTTAAAACAATATTTTAATAATAATTATTATTGTTCATTTTTTGTAATTAATAATATTTGAGCCATAAGTGTTAGTGAGTTGTAAATCATTTATATCCACTATCCCACCACGACTTTTCTCAAAGAGATTCATACTTTTTGACTTCCCAAGAGTGTTATTAACATTTGATTGACAGATCAATTGACTGGGGTACATAGTAATACTATTTAATAAAAACTTACTATTTCGCGATGGCATTCTAGTGTGCCTTAAATGTGATTGATTATGTGTGAGGATTGTAGTTTGATCAAATTGTTTTTTAACTGGAGATGATACTGAATTTAGCAAAACATCAACATTTTTATCACCGTCTTGTGCAAGAACTATATTAGGCGCTACTACTGCTTTGATTTGGGATCCAATCTTTTTGTGCTTAGACATGTTTAGACTAGAATTAGGTTCACCGTCAACAGTCTTCGGACTACTTGCTACCTTAATCATTATCTTACTACGATCATTTTTTGCATTTTCCTGTTTACTGTAAGTTTTTTTGAGTAATGATGGCACCACAATAATTTCGGGACATTTTTTATGCAATAATTTATACTCCTCTGGCAGCTTTGTTGATACGATGCTGCTAAGTTTAGCCGAGAAGTTGTATCTTACACAAAAAATGAGACCTTCAGTGCCGCAAGCGAAGTAACTTCCAGTTTCAAACAATGTCGAGCAATTAACTATACTATTAAGTTGATACTCAATATTTCTAGGACCAATCTTATCATGAATAACTGATAATAAATTAGTTCCTATTAATTTTTCATTCCAATAATATTCAGCGAAGGTAGACAACCCAATATCTAAATTCCAGCAATTCATAGTGCCATCTTTAAAAATGGAATAAATAAATATCACTATTTTATCTCGAACCTTTACTAACGATGAATGTAAACATACACATGCAATATTATTATTACCTTGCAAAGTGTATATAATTTCTGTTGTTTCAACATCTAACACTATAATATAGCTATCGGAAGTTCCACAACATAAAATGTCGTGCTCGAATTTTCGATTATCATTTTTAAATGGCACAAACAATACCGATGAAACACATTTACCCACGTTAATACTTTTAATAATTTCACCCATTTTGACTGTTTGAAGTATTAAATTCATATCTCCACTTCCAGAAACAAATAAAGGATTTGATTTTAACAGATAATCCAAACAAAGCACAAATCGTGCATGCGGCTTTACTTTATATAATACACTTTTAGATGCTATACTCGTACATATTATGCTACCGTCATCAGCTCCACTAATACATACAGAACCGATTGATAATTCATTATAATTTGATATGGATACAACACATCTGAGTCTACTGTGATGTTGACCCATTGTGTATATGTGCGAAAAATTACCAAATTCAAAAAATTTTAGGGTGGTATCCCAGCTTCCAGAAATAATATAAACTATTCCTTGATCTTCGCCAATACATATACATCGGATCATATGATCATGGGCATTTATTTTACTGATAAGTTTATAATCAGCACAATCCCATATTCGTATTATTTTGTCATGACCACCGGTCAAAATAAAATTGTTATATATACAAACAGCGTACACATCGCCATCATGCCTCGGAAAAATAGTCACAGCATCCAATTGAGACGACATCACTTCGAAATTATCATTCCAAAAAATATATCAAAATTATACAACAAATCTGACAGTTTAAGCATGTGTTACAAATTCTGCCAGTTATTATTGCCTTTTGGATTTTGTGTACATTTTTTTTTAAATGACCCCTTTCTGAAGGGCCTTTCAAAACACACAAATTGAACCGGTGCCGCCTTGCTGAACCATTTGCAAAGATTTTCATCAAAATATCAATTGAATCAATGATTAAAAATAGTAATGTGTGCGCAAAATTTTACTATTCATTCAACTATACAGGTAAATTGTCTATTTTTCCGGAACATTTTTTGTTACAAAATCTCCACCTACATCGTCAACGCCAAATTTATGTATTTATAAATATAAAAAGCTGTACTTATAACTAATTTAATTTATCTAAACAGTTCACTATTTTTTTAAAAGTTAGGGTAGGTAAGTGATAATTTCAGAG
>JACCDO010595413.1_pt1 | contig 34196 bp, 21 predicted proteins | sample 7446101 | NCBI WGS metagenome assembly JACCDO01 (sample SAMN15323440, study PRJNA562643) | freshwater metagenome | isolation source: river surface water | place: USA:Blue River Watershed | collected 2017-08-16 | reverse complement strand
TTCAACATGTCCATCGCGAAACAAGTCAATATCGAAGGTGTTGTAATATGGTTTAGTCGTGCATACCCGAATATCTTGGTATCGTACTGAGACATAATCAGTACTAGTTGATACAATTATATTTGAATCTGCACGCGTTGAATCAACAGGATATAAATCAGTCAATACACCAGCAATTACACCATAATAAGATGATGCAAATGTACAATCCTGTGTACCAAAGCAATATGATGCAGTATATCCGCAATAACATGGTTGATCTAATGAAGTATGTAATCCACCATTCGGACTTGCGTAAACATAATTAATATTAGAACCAAAGAAATTAAACCCAAATGGAAGGGGAATAGCTTCAAATGGAGAGTCATCTGCTCTCATTAATACTGTCAAATTATCATAGTTGGATGGAGAAGCTAGTGTTGTTTTTGTATTTATTATTGATGATGAGTAATAAGAAATATATCCAGTTGGAATTGAAGTGATTGTACCATCCAAGGAAATGAGCCACTGTAGCAACAAAAGAGCTTGAACAAGCCACATTTTTAGTCTAGTTGCAGAATAGCTCCCGATCACAGCAGACAAACGTTCTGTCACAGCAGTCGCGGAAAGGGTCTCTTTTTTTCCTCTTCGGATTTTTGCGGCCCTTTTTTCTCGGTCGGTTCCACACCCAAAATCATCTGAAACTTTCAGACTGAAACAGTCTGAAAGGAAGCCTTTCAACAAAGAGGGTAGATATCTAAGTGTCGTTAGTATTTTTTTAACACTTCCTTCGAGTTGAAACATCTTTTTATTATGATTCTTTAATCTAATGGATTTTATGCAAAGAGTTGCTTATGCTTATTGCTCTGAAGTGGAAGCAAGAGAAAGACAAAGTAGATATGATATTGATCCATTAGAAGCGACAGAAGCAACGAAACTTGAAAGACGAGAATTGAGAGAGCATGATCCATTGAAAATAATTAAAAAGTTTAATCGTAGTGCTGCCGGAGAAGACATGCAATCAAAATATGCTTCGAGTAGGAGTAACGAGGAATTATATTCTTGTGCGTTGTATTTACAAGATTTATGGAATATAAACAAAAATAATGCATTTAATACGTATGGATTTATAATGGATAGAATAAGAGCTATTCGACAAGAAATTGTAATCGAAAATATTACCGTTGATAGTTATAAAGTGGTAGATATTTTGGATGTAATAGTTTCATTTTATATACAATCATGGGAAGATATTATTGTACTTGGCAGCAGAAATAGCGCTTGGTTTGATGAGGTATTACATCAAAGAGCTTTGTCGTCGTGTTTAGCATCAATTATTTCTATTGGTGATGCTAATGTTAGATATACTTCTTATATAATTTATCTTAACATCTCTCATGTACTGAAACAAGAGTTGGTGACAAATTATACAACTGATAATAAGTACTGCATGAGATTTTCAACACTATCCTTGTACGATTTTGTTAAAAATTATCACTATTTCACAGATTCATCGGTATTGAAGGCTATAAAATGCATCATCACGCTACAGCAAGGGAACATAGACGGCACTGTACAATTCCTGGAAAACGAAAGCGACAAGATTATTCGCTCGCTATATTTCCTTCACATTTTACCCTATTTGAGATTGTGGCGGTATCTACTGATTGGTAATTCAATTAATGTTAAAGGGGAAGAACTGATGGTAATTGAGGAATTAGCTCGTCGTCTATATATGACAAAAGCCGCAGCAGAGCTTATGTTATCTCATAGTAATATTGCTGTAGATGCGAGTACAAGCACTTTAAGTGTCTCAGAGTTAAATCAAGTTCCAGTTAAAGATTTGTTAAATTCTCTCTTATTACTTACTAGTCGCGGAATATGAGGTAATGCTGCTTGAAATAATAGAAAATATAATGTTAAATGTATGTTAAAAGTGTATAATTAATCTTAAATTTTATTTGTATTTGCTTTTTACCATACATCCGAACAAAATACACACTAAAGTTAACAGCAAAGTAGGCTATTATCTTGGAAATAAATAAATTAACACCCTCGTCCTAAAATGCAATATTGAAGAAGTTTGTAAATAATAGAATAATAGATCAATAAATAAACATATGATACCTAATGTTTCACATAAATCCTTACTGCGTTGTACTTTACTTTTCTTCCTAGATTCTTGTTTTAATTGTTCTTTTTTTAAATTATTAACATAATTATCATCATCCGATGCTTTCTGCTGCAGTAATAACTTTTTTGCGACTCTCCGCTTTTCCTCATCTACTTGGTCCAAAGAATTCTGACTATCAGTCACACTTATAACTTGAATTACATTGTTTATCTTGGTATCCTCAATGGCGAAAGCAAAATTTCCTGTTCCTGCTAACAATGGAAGAGTTAGAATAGGCAATACTCTTTGACGAAAGAATACAGGTAAAATCGCCGAAATTAAGCCCAAATTCATCAATAACAATACCACCTTAACCATCATGATGGGAATACACAATTTAATGAGGTGTACGTACGTGTTTTTTTCTTCCTTTTCCGAGGACCATTTTAAAAAGGTGTGGATTTAGTGGAAGAGAAGAGGAAGAGAAGCTAAATAGTACAATAAATATTTAAACACTAGCTGTTTGTGCTGCTGCGGCGGCAGATATAACTAATGGATTTTGCTTTTCAGAAGCAGGACAAATCAATACTATTTTGCTTAATGCTTGATCTATATTACTAATAATTTTTGCTGCTCTTTTACTTCCGGTTTCATCTACATGAGCTTTCAACACTTTGAGTAGGTATTCCTTGGCGTTGGTGTAATCTTTAGATAATTGAATAACGCTAACAGACTCAGGGTTGATGTATTCTTGGACATTAAAAGGTTTGGAGGATGTGGAATCATCTAACCAATTTTCATCCGTTAATATAAACGCCAAACCTCCGGTCATACCAGCACCAAAGTTACGTCCTATTGAACCTAGACACACAACATTGCCTGCTGTCATGTACTCACAGCCATGATCACCTAAACCTTCAACTACGGTTGTAGCACCAGAATTGCGGACAGCAAATCTTTCACCTGCTCTTCCACGTACAAATAAACTACCTCCAGTTGATCCATATAACACTGTATTACCAACTACACTGTGTTGTGCAATACCTTTAGCTCTACCAGATTTTTTGGATGCATCATCATCACTTAATGGTGGTGATATCACAACTTTACCACCATTCATTCCTTTACAAACATAGTCATTAGCATAACCTTTTAATGATATTTCCATTCCTTTACTCAAAAAAGCAGCGAAAGACTGGCCACCAGCACCTGTTAAATCAAATGCCAACTTACCCTGGAAATTATTATCACCATATTTTTGAGCTATAACTCCTGATACTCTAGCAAACGCGGATCTATCAAGATTGTTTACTTTGTATGACTTGCGTACTTGTCCATGCTCATTGATAGCTTTCATCACATCATTGTCACCCAAGACTTTGTCATCGAAAGTAAAACCATTTGATACAACTGGACCATGCTTTAGCCAATCACGGCTGATGTCACATAAATTCTCACCAAATTTTGGTTCGCAAACAAGGTTATCCAACACATAAGATACATCAATAGAGGAAGTCTTCTTTAGACGTAAGTTTTCACGAGGTTGTAGTATACCTGGTTGTCCAATCATTTCTTCAAGCGATTTATATCCAAGTTCAGCTAGAATATGACGTACTTCTTCTGCGACGTAGCCGAAGAATGTAACAACATTATCGGGAGTACCAGGGAATCGTTTACGTAATGCTTCATTTTGTGTAGTAACTCCAACAGGACACTTATTAGTGTGGCATATTCTTGCCATAATACAACCTTCTGCAATCATAGCAATTGTACCGAATCCATATTCCTCAGCACCCATTGCAGCTGCCATAACTACATCCCATCCACTTTTTAATCCACCATCAGCACGTAATAAAACACGTTCCCTCAAACCGTTGTTCAATAAAGTACTATGAGCTTCAACTAAACCTAATTCCCATGGGGATCCAGCATGCTTAATAGAGGATGCTGGTGATGCACCAGTGCCACCATCATGACCTGAAATTTGAATAATATCAGCACCTGCTTTAGCTACACCAGAAGCAACTGTTCCGATACCAACTTCACTTACTAATTTCACTGATACGCCTGCTTTTGGATTAATTTGATGTAAATCATAGATAAGTTGAGCCAAATCTTCAATGGAATAAATGTCGTGATGTGGTGGAGGAGAGATAAGTGTCACACCAGGCTTACTATTACGCAGAGTGGCGATATATTTATCAATTTTGGCTCCAGGTAACTGACCACCTTCACCAGGCTTTGCACCTTGTGCAACTTTAATTTCTAATTGCTGTGCAGACATTAAGTATTGAGGAGTAACACCAAATCTTCCAGATGCAATTTGTTTAATTTTGGATGATGCACTATCACCATTAGCAACACCTTTTAGATGAGGCAATGATTTAGATATTCCATTTCCATCAACATCGCTAATTGATTTCATACGAATAGGATCTTCACCTCCCTCACCTGAATTCGATTTACCACCAATTCTATTCATTGCAATAGCCAGAGTTTCATGTGCTTCACGAGACAAGGCACCTAATGACATACCACCAGTACAAAATCGCTTCATTATTGACTCTGCACTCTCCACTTCATTCAATGGAACTGGTTTTCTTGCACCAATTTTAAATTGCAAAGTATCTCGAAGTGTTGTTGGTGGTCGAGAGGTTACAGATTGTTCATATAATTTAAACAAATTCATGTCTTTTGTGCGGATGGCACTGTGCAGAGTCTTGATCAAAGGTTGGTTATTATGATGGTAGTCACCTGATTTGAAATAATTCAAGAAACCATAGTTGAATAACTTGAGATTCTTCTCCTCTCCTGGTACCCCATTTGAATCTTCAATTTTACTAGCAATACCTTCAAATTGATCATCACCATATGCACGACGTGAAAATTCTACAGTTTCAGCAGCAATATCATCATAAGTTAGACCAGCAACACGAGATGGTGTCCCTTTAAATGCGCGTAATAAAACATCGTCAGCGATACCAATTGCCTCAAATATCTGTGCACCGTGATAAGAGGTGAGTAAAGAGATTCCCATCTTAGATAAAATCTTCAATAATCCCTTATCTAATGATTTTTTATAATTAGCTAACGCTTTTGAGACTGATAACTTTGGTAAGTCGCCTCTATCAATAGCTAATTGATTGCGTTTTTGTCCATGCCAATTAATTACTGCATCATATGCAGCGTATGGTAAAACAGCTGATGCACCAAAACCAATTAAACATGCCATGTGATGTGTTGACCACGCTGACCCGGTGGTTATTATGATGGATGCTTTGGTGCGAAGTCCTTTCTCTAACAAAGCGTGATGAACAGCACCAACAGCCATTAATGGTGGAATATAAGTTTTATCTTTGTAATCGGATAAACGATCACTTAAATTGATTATAGTAGCACCACTTCTTACTTTGTATACTGCTTCACTGCATAATTTATCCAATGCAGATTCTAAACCACCAACAGTTAATGCATCTTTTACCGAATACACAGTTGATAAGGTGACTAAATTAACTCCTTTAGTTTTCGCGATATTTTCTAGATCTTCACCGTTTAATATAGGTGAGTCAATGCGTATTCTCACGTCATTTTGACCTTTAAATGATAATGGTTCGCCACGTGGACCTAAGAACATTGCTAATGACATTACTGCACCTTCTCTCAACGGATCAATTGGCGGATTAGTTACTTGAGCAAATCGTTGCTTAAAATAATCGTAAAGAGTGTGAGGCATTGCAGATAATGCAGCTAATGGTGCATCATCACCCATGCAAAATGTTGCTTCATTGCCTTCAGCAGCCATGGCAGAAATTTGTACTTCTACATCTTCTGTACCCCATCCAAATAAAGTTTGCATGGTTAATAGCCTGGCGTCATCAACATTCACAGCAATTGGTTGTACTTCTTGGGTATATAACACACTCAAAGCCTTTTCTTTATCCTTGACAAACGAATTAATATATTTATTTACTTCATTACTGTAGGAACCAGTAGACAACTTTACCAATGAAGTCTGTAACCAATCTTTATAAGGACGTTTAGATGCAACGTTACCTTTGATTTCATCATTTAACTTCAATTTGCCTTCGTTAAGATTTACAGATAACATTTGTCCTGGACCTAGACGACCAGCATCAACAATAACTTCACCTTCACCAATAACACCGTCAGTTGCAAATTGTTCAACAGCTTTTGTCACACCAACTTCAGACATGACATGCACAGTCTCTTCACCATTCTTATTAGCAGTTAACATAAATCGCGCTGGTCGTAATCCATTTCTATCAAGTGCAGCTCCAACAGATTCACCATCTGAAAAAACAAGTAATGCAGGACCATCCCATGCCTCTTGTAACGCTTCATAATAGGAATAAAATGCATTGATATCAGGGGTATGCTTCATAGTAGGTTGAGATTCATAAGCCTCTGGCACTAACATCATTAAAGATTCTTCTGGGGTTCGACCAGAACCAGCTCTGACATATGATTCTAATACACTATCCAAATTGGCACTATCACTTCTACTTAAGTCAACTAATGGTCCTCTCACCTTGCGGTTGAATTCATCTTGTCGATCAATACCTTCCGATAATGCAAGTTGTCTTGATTTTACCCAATTAACATTACCTAAAAGGGTATTAATTTCACCATTATGAGCTAATAATCTCATTGGTTGAGCTAAAAACCATTTTGGTACAGTATTTGTTGAGAAACGACGATGATATATACAAAATGAAGATTTAAAATTATCATCGGTCAAATCGTTATAGAATTTACTCAAATCACTTGCCTGCAACATTCCTTTATATACAATTGTTCTTGATGATAATGAGCATACGTATGATTCTGGTGTATGTAACTTACGGAAGTAACCCATAATTTCACGTCTTATATCATATAATGCTTTCTCTAATTCAAATGAATTAATAAATAAATTATTAGGTGCTTGAACAATAACTTGTTGTATAGTTGGTACAAACTCATTTGCTAATCTACCAAGTACCGAAGATGTAACAGGGACATCACGCCATTTCAAACTAAATTCATGCTTAACAAATATTGATTCAATCATTTCTCTTACAAGATTTAATTTGGTAGGATCTTTTGGTAAAAACAACATACCAACTGCACAAGCAGTTGTACCATCACTATTTTTATTTTTCGTTGGATCACAATATCCTTTAAACAAATCCCATGGTATTGATGCTAATATGCCTGAACCATCACCAGATACATTATCAGATGAACAGGCACCTCTATGCTCCATACAAGATAATGCAGCAACTGATTGTTTAATAATATCATGAGTTGGTTTATTATTTAATTTGGCTATAAATCCAACACCACAAGCATCGCGTTCTTCGACCAATGCTGCAGGTATACCCATATCAGATGAATATACTGACATTTTTAGCATATTACGATCAATTACAGCATTACGCATACCTTTGACTGCATAATTTGCTGGAATAAAGGCATAAATAGCTAAAAAAAATACATTTAACACCACCAACACCATAACACACGCCAGCATGGTAATTTGATACTTTGTGACCTATAAATATATACTTATTTACGCAAAAATATCTACCTCCGGTAGTGCAAAAGTTTTTTGTATTTTCCTAAGCAAGCGTGATGATGCGTACATCATCACAGGCCGACGGGCCGGTTTCTTTCTTGAAGAAAGAACGGCAAAAAAATTAAATTATAAAATAATACACATATACACATTCAAAAAGAACTAGAATTTATTCATCCCACTCTTCATCACTTGATCGAAGCAAATCAATTGTTTCTACTGATTCACTTTTTTTTTGTTTCGTTTTAACGACAGTCTTTGCGGTAGCTTTTTTTACCTTTTTTGTAGTTTTCTTTACACCATCACTACTACTTCCACTATCATAAATATCATCAACATTATCATCTTCGTCATCTTCATTATCATCATTATCTAATTGAGAATAATTCACTTTTTTTCTATCTCTTGATGATCTGCTAGTAATATTACTTACATTTAAACTATCATTATTATCATCATCTATATCACTGAACTCACTGGACTCATCATCTTCATCACTACTTGCTCTTTTCCGTTTAATTTGTTTATTACTTTTTGATTTACTTTTACTTGTGGAATCTGATTTTTTAGAAGATACTTTTTTTTTGGTGCTTGCTTTATTAGCTACTGCATCAGAATCACTATCAGATGCTAAATCGATTTCTTCTATTTGTTTTTTAGATTTTGTCTTTTTTGAAACACTATTTTGTGCTTTTTTACTAATACTTTCAACTTTTTCTTTGGAATTTACAGACTTTTTATTAACTTTTGGTTTTGAATCACTAAAATCATCAAAATCTATTTCACTATTATCGTCACTTTCATTATATTTAACTTCAGCTTTATTTGACCTTGATGATAAACGACGATTCATACTAATTTCATCAGTTGAAGGCATGTAAGCAGAGATATCAGAATCCGAATCATTATCTTCTATTTCCGTCGAACGGGTGGTAGACAGCTTATTTAATATCTTTTCTGTTGATATTTTTACAGGCTCTGCTAAATGACTACATCCATGATGACGAGTATATTGATTACCTAGTCCTGAATCAGTTGCTTGACTGGAACCAATTAATTTATCTATACTTTCATCAGTTTCCATAATTTCATTTTGATATAAATTTGTACTCATAGTTATACTTGTTTTAGCTGGTACAAATATTGGTTCTTTAAATACTAATAATCTATCAAAAACATCTTGACACACAGATTGTCTTTTTTTAGGTTCACATGATATAGTGAAGTAATTATTTGTAGAACATATAAACTCACCAGGGAAAAAATAAGTCCCCTCTACAGTTGTGACAACAAATTCTGGATTATCAGTATCTGCTTTTTCTAGTGTACCTAATTGACCATCACAATTTTTTCCTAATGCAAGTTGTGCAGGTAATGCCATCATTATCCGACCTTTACCTTTAGCACCCTTGCGTGTAACATCCTGACCAGAGCATCGCAGTAGTGTGTCACCAGGCTGTAAGGACATTATTCATAGGGAATATGTTTCAAAAATATTAAATTTTATTTTTTTAAACCAAATGCAGCAAGACCAATTGCATGCGAAGTACCGACAAAACACAAACACAAAACAAGAGATTACTTATAGTAGTTAGAAAAGCAAAACCCATTTGTAACAGCTTAGAAAATTTTCATTTGCTGTTTTGAAAAATTTAAATAAAACAAAGACATATTAATTACACACATTCAATTGAACACATAATACCACATTATATACTACGTCGTTAGTTTTACACCACTATCAACCCAAGTATCCGAGAAGGAGTCATTCGAATTAACTTCATGTACAATATCTGATTCATATATTTCATTTTCTTCATTCAAATTGGTTGGACTATTAACAATTGATCTCGTTGGACTATTCGTATTTAGGTAAATCGAACGATTATTAAAATAATCTACACTATATGTCTGATGCTTATTGCTGACAGATGAATCATTTTTCAATTCCTGACAACTGCTTTGATTATTAGGTGGCCCCATACATGAGATGGTATAATTATCACTTGAATTTAATTTTTTTTTATTATCCACAATTTTTTCAATTTTGTAATGTAGTAAATGCTTAGAAGTACTTTTATCCACAACAATAAAATGTGTTATACCACATACTGTAATATCAGATGATCTCGAAAATTCAGGTAAATCATCCATAATAGCACCATCATTTTCAGCTGGAAATAAAGATAAATTTTCATCGCAGTTAGTATCTACCAATTCGTTCATTGCTTTCTTTAATAACATATCACATGACAATACACCTACTGAGATTAATTGAGAGTATAGTGCTGGAAACTCATGCAATGAATTATTTGCAGAATTAGAATTTGTTGTTGATGGAGTATTATTGTTTGAGTCATTTATTAATTTTGTTAATGATGATATAGGTCTAGGTCTATTTTCTTCTTCAGGAATGGCACATGGAGTAAAGATACTGGAACCTGATGGTGATATAGGTGGGAATCTGTTCAAAACATTAGTTGTTCTGTCTCCTTCAGAAGGAGAATCTGGACATATTAAGTCCAAATCAGAATATGATACACTAACAACTAATTCCTTGTTCATTTACCCTTTCCAAGTATGGCAAGTAATTTGATGGATTGAAATTTAGACGAGACTAACGGCGTCTAAAACAGACTTTGAATATCGTTTACGTGTGGCAACGAGCCGCCACGTTTATTTATTTTAAAATCAAGTGTGACATGACAAACTTCAAATTATAAAACCGGATCCATCACCATAACCTAAGATGAATATATTTATTGTAGCCTGATTACTATAATAATAGTTTGCAACTATTATCAATCAATTGCTTACTTTTTCCATCCACTCTTTCCTGTCATATACCAAAATAGTTGGCAGCTTATATCTATGTAATCAATTATAAATTTCAAAACAAGCTCAGCTTACATTTATGTGCTTTCACGTGACAGTAATCTCTGATTAAATTAATTACTTTCTCTTCTTTGCGTGTTGTTGATCCGACCCGACTCAAAGACTCCAAAAGACAGAAAAGTACGTAAAGCAATAGGTAAGCACCTTTTTCACCTCCGATGTCTCCACGACAGTTATAAAATGCGATTGATATGGCTACTATTGATTGCATCTTTGCTCACTGGGCGTAGTTATCTTCGCTTAATTCATCGTTCTCGTACACTTCGGCATCTATTGGATACTGAAAAAGGTAATATTGCGATAAATAATAGGAATAATGTAACAGTATCAGAAAAGACCAGTGAATATATATATTATGATTTTTCAGAAGCAGAAATGAAAATTATTAACGAATTAGCATTAGGGGAGGATCATTCAATATCACTTGGTAAAAAAGTACGTGATGCTATGGAAGAAGAATATGATATTAATTCAGGTGTTAATCCATTAAGAAAATCATTACCTTTAAAACTGAATATTGATATTATATCATATCATGCAAGAAAGTCATTTTTAAATGGTAATTTTTCAGAGGCATTATCTTTATATCAAAAATGTATTGATTATAATCCAGTTGATGGTAGACCATGGTTAGGAATGGCAAGAATTTATTGGAAAAAAGGTAATGTTGAAGCAGCAAAGAACGCATATAAAGATGGATTATATTATAATAGTAAAAATCCATTTTTATTACAATCATATGCTGTAATGCTAGAAAAATTAGGTAGTAAAAAAGAGGCAATTGTACTTCTTGAAAATTCAGTTAAACATAATCCAACTCATGCCGCTTCATGGGTTGCATTAGCAAAATTACGTGAACGTTTTGGTGATATAAATGATGCACGTAATTGTTATAGTAAAGCTGTAGAAGGTGATCCAAAAGGTTACGTTGCCTTTCAAGCATGGGGTGTTTTAGAAGCAAGATGTAATAATATTGATAAAGCTAGATCCTTATTTCAACGTGCTATTGATACTAGTAATCAAAAGTCATCACATTCGTATCAAGCATATGCTAAACTCGAAATGAATCAAGGAAATTTAGCCAAAGCTGAAAACTTATTAAATCAAGCATTAAAAATGCACTCATCATCAACTAGAGTTAGATTAAATTTAGCTGAAATATCTGAAATACGAGGTGATATTGTTGGTTCAAGAAAATATTATCAAGATGGTGAAAAGTTTGCAAATAAATGTGGAGATGCGGGCTTTTTCCAATCATATGCATTATTTGAATTACGACAGTCTATGTCTCCATATGGTTTAAAAGATAGTAATGAAATTATTCGTAGATTATTCAAAAAAGCAACAGCAGTAAATAAGTATCACTCAGCATCATGGATTGCCTGGGCTAAATATGAACAAAAACTTGGAAATATAGAAGAATCTAGGAAACTTTTAATAGCTGGAATATCAAAATTTCCAAATTCCAAAAATGTTGGATGGTTTCACTGTGCACTAGGTAATTTAGCATATCATGATGGCGATTATAATACCGCAAGATCATGTTATAGTCGTGCTTTGAGTACTACACCACCACAAAATATGCTACCAGTAATATTAGAATATGCTAAAATGGAAGGTAAAGCTGGTGTAATAACAGAAGCAAGAAGACTATATGAATTAGCAGCTGAAAAATTTGCATCAAATGAAAGATTATGGAATGAATATATTCAGTATGAAACAACAATAGTCAAATCAAATGCAAATATAATTAACAAATTAAATGAAAGGAAGTCAAAAGCAATTAAAGTATATAGCAATAATGAAATATCTCCAGCTGTAGCTGTTTCAGATGATGATTTCTTGGAAGATTCAGCTGATAAAAACACCATAGATGATGCGTTCAACTACTTATTAGATGAAATTGATAAAAATGTGTAATTTATTGTACTATAAGATAATACAGGTTCTATAGTTTTACTTGCATAATATACTTCTCTTTTCTTTCAACTTCTCTCTCCTGAAAAGGCCGCTAAATGGTTATTCCAATTATTGGAATAAATGTAAAACTGATGCGATAGGATATTAAAAAAATTAAAGGAGAAAAATGACAGATTCTCATGTAAGTAACCATTCCTTGCGCAGAAGCATGACGTGTGTATATCATACTTCAGCTTTGCTCCTTTTTAGTATTAACTTGGAGCTAATTAATTCATAGAATTCATATATAACTATTTAAAATAAATATCTTATTTTTACTATAATTATTATAGGCTGCGGATGTTCAAGCTGAGCTTCAAGCTTATTTAAATTCGAAGAATATTAATGCTTTATTTATAAGTATTGTTGAAAGTTTATTGATTGAAAAACCAAATAATCCTATTGCATTTATCATAGAATATTTGTACAAACAATATCCAGAACAAGCTAAAGTGGCACTTGAATCACTTATGGGTTCTACTGCTGCTCCTGCTGTCACTGCACCAGTGGCTGAATCAAAAGCTGAATCCAAAAGTGCTGTTGCAAGTAAACCAGTTGAACAGAAAAAAGCTGCTAAAGAACCTGTAGATTCAGATGAAGAAGAAGAAGATGACGATGATGTTGCTGACATTCCTGTCGTTGCTGCTCCAGCTAAAAAAGGTGGACCTAGTCGTCGTGTATCAGTTTCTGCTGAATCAATGGACCCAGCCAAATTAAAGGCACAAGCATCAAATGTAACTTGTATCGAAAAATCCCCTGATGTTGCTTCTGAATTACTAAGAGTAGTTGCTAAATCACCATTATTACGTACTTTAGATAATGAGCAAAAAGATAAAATTGTTAAGGCATTTTCTGGCCCACTTATTAAACAACCTGGTGAGGATATTATTGTGCAAGGTGATATTGGTGATGTTTTCTACCTATTGGAAGATGGTTTAGTCGATGTTATTATTAAAAAAGGAAGTAATGACCCAATGAAAGTACATACATATAAGCCAGGTGATGCATTTGGCGAATTAGCAATTATGTATAATGCACCAAGAGCTGCCACATGTAGAGCACAAACTGAATCTAAATTATGGGCATTGGATCGTGTCTCATTTAAAGTTATTGTTGTAGCCGCTGCTATGTTAAAACGTGAAACATATACTGGATTTTTAAAGAATGTACCAATTTTAGCAACTCTTAATGAAATGGAAGTTATGGCATTAGCAGATGCTTTAGCAGAGGAAACTTATGATGATGGTTCTGTTATTTGTCAACAAGGAGATGAAGGAAATTTCTTTTACATTATTAAATCTGGTACTGCTTCATGTTCACAAGTTGATGGTGCTGGTGTTAGTAAAGTTGTTGCCTCATTAACTGCAGGTGCATACTTTGGTGAAATCGCATTACTAACTAGTAAACCTAGACAAGCAACCGTCACTGCCACTGGCGGTAAATTAACTGTATTATCTTTAGACAGGGCTACATTCACTAGAGTATTTGGATCTATGGAAGACATAATGAAGCGTAATATGGATCAGTACAATAAATACGCTGCTGCTGGTATCTAAAAGATTAATAGATTAGTACTTATATGTATGCGTTAATTTTAAACTAAAAAAAAATTTGATGTACCGGCGGTTTGATTCCCTCAGATTTTCTTTAAAATATAGAATACGTAGGTGCCGCACAATGAAGCGAACGAAATCACTTCTTTGGTGCGTATATTGCTTGCTGCTGCAGGCTCTAATACAGCCATCTACCCCAATAAATCTTTACAAAATATTACCTTTAAAAAATAAAGTAATATTACCCAATACATTGAGTTCAACAAATTTAAATAGTAACGGTGGAGGGAATAGAATTTTACCTGATACAACTGCTGGAGGATCAATTATAAGCAGTAACAATGTTACTATCACAGATAAGAATGAATTAATTATGACTATTAACAATAAAATAACTGATGACATACTACTAAATACAATGGTTAATTCAACAGATGAAATTACTCCGACAAGTACTTCCACCTTACAATTATCATTAGAATTAATACAAATGAGAGATAGATTGGAAAAATTAGAAAAAGGTTTAAATAAAGGAAACAGTCTAAATCTTGGTATTGGGACATTAAATAGTGGTAATACATTAGGTGTTGTTAATAACCTAATTGATTCTTTTTCATTCAATACTCTGGAATTAAATGCCAAAACAATTGAAATATGCGCCACTCTATCTTTTTTTGTTATTGGTGTTATACTCGGTGCTAGTTTATTGGATAGATTATGGTTAATAGGTGGGATAGTTATGTCATATTGGGCAAATGGTGCAGTGTATAAAGATACTCGTATGGGTGCAATAGCTAGAAAAATAGGTGTTCAATTTGCTCAAATTATTAAAGACTTACAAGAAAAGTATAATCAAACGATAATATTTTATCGCACTGGTAAGTTAGGATATCACACGATGGGAATATGGGAAAGATATGACAACAGATTTGCAATTAGTAAACGTATGGAAGCATTAAAAAAAATTACAATGAAAAGAGCATCAGATTTTAATTCATTGTTTAGCGATTCGAAAGTTACAACAAGATGGAAAGATATATATCAAGTTATACTTGATGTTCCTACTGAAGCTAAAAAATATGATAATAAATTTGGTATAACAACCAAAGTAAATACTTTTTTTAAATCTATTTACACTTCAAGTAAAAGCGGATTAAAAGAGTTAATTGGGCGTGGTTCAACAGAACAAGTAAATGAGAATAATAATCAAGTAAGTTCAAATGAAAGCAAAGTTTCGTTACCTAAAATTAAAAGTTTAGCAAAATTATCAAAACCAAAACAAGTGGTCACAAGTAATAATATATTGTCCAATATTCGAAACTTTGCTAGTCATTATTTAACAGGAACTGATGTAATAAAAGGAAGTAATAATATATACCAACCGAAATTGAAAGGACGCTGCATAAACCCATGGTCACCTGTATTTTCAAAAACACAAGGAATAAAAGAAGAAGTTGAAAAAGTAGAAAGAAGGGAAAAGCGCGATAAATGGTTGCAGTGGGTTGGCTTAAGATGATAAAAATATAATTGTAACTGTGTAAATAAAAAAAACATATGTTGAGACAGGACTCGGGGGAAATACCGGTCAGCCCAGGAATTTCTAGACACATCACCCAGATTCTTAAAATCATAAGTGCAAGAGCATTCAATTCGCTGTCCCGCACCATACACACTCTGTTTTAGTTTACCTTCATTAACTGCGTGATGTCGAAACCAATTGGTCCAGTAGATGAGCAATATCCTACAGTGTTTGGTTCTGGGCCAACTCCCCTTAATGTAAGTGCTAAATCTAAATATTATTTCTTTGCATATTTTGTACTGAAAAGTTGGAACAATTTGAGACGGATTTTACATTCGTAATTGAAGGTTTCTTATACTTATTATTACTTTATTACTAGGTTGCTGAGTACGAAAAGTATGCCAAAGATACATTACCTAGAAATGCACATGGATATTATGCATCAGGTGCAAACGATATGATAACTCTAAGAGAAAACAGAGAAGCATTTTCCAGAATAAGATTGATGCCTAAAATTTTGGTTGATGTTAGCAAAATAGATACATCAACTACAGTATTAGGTGAACGTATTTCTTCTCCAATTTGCATTGCACCTACTGCGATGCAAAAAATGGCACATCCTGAAGGTGAATGTGCCACGTCAAAAGCTGCTTGTCGCCATAAAACATTAATGACATTATCTTCATGGTCAACAACTGCATTGGAAGAAGTAGCTTCTGCTGCTCCAGGCGGATATCGGTGGTTTCAGTTGTATGTTTACAAGGATCGTGCTGTTACACTTGATCTTATTCGAAGAGCAGAAAAGGCGGGATATAAAGCGTTAGCTGTTACAGTTGATACACCTGTATTGGGTCGTAGAGAAAGTGATATAAGAAATCGTTTTGCTTTACCAGCCCATTTGACAATGGGTAATTTTGCCAAAGCTGGTGGTGCCCATGCTGATGGTACAAAATCATCTGGAAGCACTGGATCTGGATTAGCTTCATACGTTGCTAGTTTAATAGACAAAACTTTAACATGGGAGGATATCGCATGGTTAAGAAAAAATACTAAATTAAAAATTGTTGTTAAAGGTGTTATGACCGTTGAAGATGCAATCACATCTGTTCGACATGGTGTTGATGGTATTTGGGTTTCCAATCATGGCGCGAGACAGTTGGATACTGTTCCAGCTACAATTGAAGTATTACCAGATATATGCCGTGCTGTTGCAGGTAAAGTCGAGGTTTATTTAGATGGTGGTATCACTCGCGGCACTGATGTATTGAAAGCAATTGCGTTAGGTGCAAAAGCAGTTTTCATCGGACGCCCTAGTCTTTGGGGACTGGCACATTCTGGTGAGGAAGGTGTGTATAATGTTCTTAAGTTATTAAATGACGAATTTGTTCTGGCAATGCAATTAAGTGGATGTGTTAGTATAAATGATATTAAACCAAATTTAGTTCGTCCAGCATTATCATTTCAAAGCAGACTTTAATCTGTAATCCGTTGTGTGAGCGTATAATGTATTAATGATATATAGCCCAATAGTGGCGCGTAGTAGCGTTAATAAAAATGTAATACTTATCAAATAAATGAAGTACAAAATAATTTTATTTTCTATTAGTCCAATGCACTAATCTTGGTGTTTTTTTGGCCTCTTGTTCAGTGGTACTTGAGGGAACTGATGCCGACGCAGCAGTTGTAGTGCTAGAAATAAGGCTATTTGGAAATGTGGCGTCAACACCACGAGCACTATTTCTGCCTGAAATATTATCTGATAATTTAGCAGCAGTCGAAGTTAAATGATCAATTATTGCATTAAATTCATTTATTGATCGCGCTGATGACACTTCTATATCGCTTCGGCTGCTTATGGAAGAAACAGACCGATCGGTGTGTCCACTACCAGGTTCAAAAGTAGTATTTAGTGACGTAGGAGCAGTGGAAATAGTTTTGCCACGGAGATCAGCGAATACTGATGTTTCCGAAATTGCTAACTTCGGAATAAACGGCTTGCTACGTACAACAGTGCCTTTATTGACACTAACATTACCTTCATTCATATTTATATCCGATAACCCACTTGTTGGAATACTTGTAAATACACTCGATGAACTAACAATAGAGCTACTTTTGACTTTCGTATTATCTGCTAATTTCGTTTCTATGCCAACCTTTTCATGTGCGATCTCATCAGGCGACACTTGCTTGTGACTAGTATTCGTATAATCTTCAGGTCGGCGGTATATCAGTTGATTAAGTGTAGGAACATTTAAAACATTTGCACCCTTGTAACCACCAACCATCGCGAGATCTAGCATTCTATTATCAAACAGGTGAGGTATTAAATCCCTAGCATCTGTATTTTGCGATTTTATAGATTGTAAAATATATTGAGTTGCAAATGTGCCTCTTCTAAATGCCTTAAATAATTGAATCTGGCCAGATCTTGTCAACATTGAACCCATGTCTACGACATTATTCGAAATATCCTCTATGTACAGTCTCCACAAAACACATGAACGGTATTGAGACTTTAATGACTTATGCATATGATTTCCTGTTGTAATTGACACAACATCATCAAATATATTAAATTCAAAAGAATAATAATAGCAAAATTTATGAAGTAATGTAATTGGATCACATGATTCTATTGAGTCACCTTCTGATTCACTGGCACTACTCAATTTGTAAGCAATTTTGCTAGACATACTATTATCTATTTGAATCAAGTTATTCCTTAACAAGAAATATACTATTAGATGAAGGAAAGCGGAAACATTCAAGAAACCATCCGTTAACTCAATCAATTTATGTTGCTTTGCAAATAATAAAACTAGCGCAATAAACAATTTCATCGTCATACATGCCTTACTCGTACCATTAGTAACTTGACGTAGTGCAGCACACACCATATCATAACTTACGTCGACGTAAGTTATTGTGCAACCTAGCGGTTGCTTACTAGTAATACCATATGCACCTAATCCTTCTAAATCTTGTAATTGTACGACTAAAGGAAATTTTAATTTCATAGTTTTGTCACTGTTTACTGAAGAGGGAGGAATATAACATTGACTGCTATATCCAAATGAAATGAGATCATTCGATATCTTGGTAATGAGCGATATCGCCTCTTCAACATCAACACTGTTACCATTTTTAAGATTGTCGGTAGTAGAATTCAATATGGCTGCTTCATCGGTCTTGAATTTTTCAGTTGCGTGACATAGCAATGACATATCAGCATTCCGTTTAGCAAAATTTTTAAGATCTTCCCTAGATTTAGATTCAGATATCTTCATTGCGTTCTTATTGATATTACTCATATGTGACATCAAACTAGCCATCAATGATTCACAGGTACTGCGAGTATCTTTTATCAACGATTTAAAAAGTCGAGATGCGCTGCCTTGATCTCGTCTATTACTACTATCATTTTGCGCAAGATATTTCATGTCAGTTTCATTCAATGATATACAAAATTCAATAATATTTGGGTTGCTTTGTTTAAAAAGTTCCGAATGCATATGAGAATGTAATATCATACCGAAAATTCCTATTGAAGTTAAACCAGTGCAATCTAATAAGCTTGCACTAACACGATCTTTTATTGATATCGATAATAACGAGCTTAGAGTCACTTTCATATGCTCACCAATACCCAACCAAGTAGTGGAAATCGAATTATCAACGGTGATATCGTAATCATCACTTAAAAATTTAATTAATAAATCATTAATATTAATTGACTTGGAAAAGTTTGCTACTGGCGGTAAAGTTTGACGGTACGAACTGCACCAGCATAATAGCTCGAATAATTGCCTAGATAATACTTGTGATTTTTTGATTGAATATTGCGCGATATCATTGGTAATAAAACTAATAAAACATATGAGGAAAAAATATATAGAAAGAACGGGATAAAAAATGATTACCTACTGATGTATTCTTGTAATGGTTTAGATATACTATTTATCATGGCAACAAATTGGCAATAGTAATCTTTACATGACGTTTCATACGGAAATAATTGAGATGAATAAATACTATTTTCTACAACTTTGTCGCTCAGCTCATACATTGCCCGTTGTGTTATAAGATCAAGAGGGCCTAAAAATGAATACATACTAATAGGATCTAACTTACCAACACTCAATATTATTACTATCAACTCAAAGAATAGATCCAAACAATCATTATATGAACAAGAGTGAGAACAAATTGATTTAAATAGAGTTGAAGTTGTTTCCCAAAATAGATTAATAGCTATGACATACGCAATAGAAGGCAATTTGGTTGATGCGACTGTTGCATCAACTGGTGTAGAAGTCAATTTATCATTCACCGAATCGTAATAAATATAATTATCCGCCATATCATTACTACTATTTTTAAACTTTTCACTCTTCATTAATCGTTCAACTGTAACTTTTAAAATTTCTATCAGGTTAATATCTGATATTCGTAATTTACTTATCAAAGGCAAATTACTACTTGCTGTCGATGCGTTTGTGGATACATTATTATTCTCTCGCATAACTTCAACCAATGTATTATAAAGAATCTCATCACTACTTATTTCACTTAATTTTTTGACTCCTAATCTTCTGCAAACTTTACGCACTGGTGGAATCACTTTATCTCTTGAACTTAGTGTATTATATAACACACTTCCATTACGCAACTCTGATAAAATAAAGAATAATTAGAATAACGAAATTAAATAATCGTCAAGTTGTAAACATACCTAACAGTTGACTATAAAACTTGGGTATTAAGCTTTCGTCGTATTTATTTGACCTTTTATTAGTAGAATTGATTCCTGACCCACTCTCCCTGGGTGTACTATATGCGCTATTAAGAGTACTATTTGTTCTCGGCGTATTGTTAGTATTCACAGATCTAGGAGTACTATTACTTGTATTAGTGGATGATCTACCAGTACTACAAGATGATTCAGATGAAGAATACTCGCCACTCATTGCATACATAAATTTAATTTTTCATGGAGGTATGAATGGTGGTAGTCTGGTTTAATCAACTTGTCTGATGACGTAAAGGTACAGCGAAACTCTTGAGTCGCCCTCGAAGAGCAGAGGTACGGGACAATCTTTTTGCAGAGTTGACTTTCCGGCCGATGGCCGATGTGTACCTGTATTGTAAAATATTTACAATATAGATACCTCTGCGATTTAACCATTGATTCAGAACTAGAAATGATGAAGGATAATTTTACCGAAAATAGAATATACAAATTGTTTATTATTTTATTATTTTAACTCCATTATTTCAGCAGTATAAATTAGCATTATTAACTGAAAGATATTATTCTAACTTCATTATTTATGATGATTTTAATTCTTGAAGTTATACCTGGGCCGCATATTTTCGAGGCAAATATCCGACAACACAAGGCACCATACGGTGGTATCCTTCCCGATCCGTTAACAAGAATGCTCGTCAATCCTTACAAAAAGGATAAAATTCGTCCATTGGCGATCAACGGCGATCGAGGAAATGGCGAAACAACACCATTATTCTCCAATATAGAAGATAATCGAGGAAATAATCGAGGAAATAATAATGAACAAATAAATCGATTATCGTCATTATCGTCTTTCTTATCAGCACCTTCTGCGACCAAATCAGCGCCTATTGTAATTTCATCGGCTGTCTCTGATGCCGACAGTGATAATTCAGATTCAGTGGTTTCTAGATTCTTAGCTGCACAAGAAAATAAAATGAAAAATTATATATTTAATGATAGAAGTGAAAGACCAGGATTATTGCGTTGGTTTTTTGGTCATTGGTTAGTAAGGATCATATTAGTGTTATCAGGTGCATTATTAATTGTTATAGGAGTTTTTAGTATATATGTCAAAGATCGTAGTAAATCGAGTCAGGATGAAATAGTAAAATCAACTGATGATACATCTTCAGATAGTAGTAGTAGCAATGTTTCCCCAAATATTATATTTATTTTAGCAGATGACATGGGATGGAATTCTATTGGTTATAAGGAATTTGATTTATCATTTGCGACTCCAACATTAACAAATTTAGCCAAAAATGGTATTATTTTGGATAACTTTTATGCACAAGAAGTATGTACACCTGCCAGAGCTTCATTATTAACGGGAAGATATCCATTATCTAATGGAATGCAGTATAGTATAATTATGCCAACCACATCATATGGTTTAGATTTAGATGAAATATTAATAAGTAATGTATTACAAGATAATGGTTATGCGACTCATATTGTCGGCAAGTGGCACTTAGGTCATTATACACCTAGATTTTTACCAACCGCTAGAGGTTTTGATACATATTTAGGTTATGTAAGTGGCGAAACTTTTTCTTGGAGTAAAAAAAATCCAGAATATACACAATTTAGGGACTTTATATACAGTGACAAAGATTGTTATTACCCATATGAAGATGACGATATTCATACTTATTCTACATTACTTTATAAAGATAAAGCTATCGACATTATTAATGAACACGATACTTCATCATCGTTGTTTCTTTTTTTATCATTTCAAGCAGTTCACGATCCATTTATTGATTCAAAAGAATTTCAAAATGGTTTACCAAAAGAATTATTACCCGATGGTATGTATGACATGATTCACACAAATGTAACAGGTCACAAACGCAGACAGTATGCAATGTCATTAACTATGTTAGATGATGCTATTAGTGAAATATATGATACTTTATCATCTAAAGGTATATTAGATAATACAATTATTGTGTTTGCAAGTGATAATGGCGGATGCTATCTAGCTGGTGGTAAAAATGGTCCATTACGTGGTACAAAAGGGTCGCTTTATGAAGGTGGAGTAAAAGTTGATTCATTTATATATTCACCACTTTTACCAAGTGATAGTCAAGGAACAATATATACAAATTTGATGCATATAAGTGATTGGTTTCCAACATTACTCGATTTAGTGGATATAGAGTATACACCAGACGATGATCATAAATTAGATGGTGTATCTCACGCATCAAATTTTATTAATATGACGCATATATCCAATGTACGAGAATATATGTTGTATAATTATTTTTATGATGTTGATTTATTTACGTTTAATATGTGGACCAATGGCTCATTTGCTGTACGCAATTCCCAATATAAACTAATGCACACCTTCGAGTCAGCTGCATATAGTGATTGGTTTGAAGCCGAGGACAAATTAGATAATGATGATAGTTTAGCTGCAGGTACTTGCAGTCAATCATTAGCACAAAGTGGACAATTTATATATTATTTATTTGATTTATTAAATGACCCATATGAAACTACTAACTTATACGATGTTAGTGGAAATGATACAATAGATAGTATAAAAGAAGAATTATATGCACAATTAGATGTCTATGCAGCTAATAGTAAAACAACAACAGAAGATGAAAAAAAAAGAAATAAACATTGCTTTGTGGAATGGAGAAATAATAATAACTATATTGTTCCCTGGGCAAATGTTGAGGAATTGCCAGAAATAGGCGACGATGTTAAATATCCGTTAAATTGTTATAGAAAACCTTCATCCAGACCTACAGGACATCCGACAATAACGTCTGTGCCATCAACACACAAACCTACAAGATATCCAACTAATACTGGGGATACAACGTCACCATCTACTCATAAACCTACAAGGTATCCAACACCTGTACCATCATATCAAAGGACGCGTGAACCAACCGAGAAGAAACCTCCCACAAATAAACCTACTGGTTCCAAACCAACTCCAGAACCTAAGGAGGGACCCACATATAAACCCACCACGTCGAAACCAACTAAAGTAGCCCCGATGAATGTCGATCGTCGTAAATTACCTAAATTAAATTACGATTTATTATACTAGAATATAGAATGTTAAAAAATTATTAAGATTAGATACAATTGTATACAATGTAATTTAATATGTGTCATGATTTTTCTTTTGTAAAACAAATATTGGTTGATGATTGTAATCACCGGATAAATGTTCAACAGTTTTTTCGGCTCCAATAACATCTATTAATTCCCAATGCATACGGAATATTAAATTTAATCTTAATGCACCATAAAATCGATGAGCATTCCAATAAACTGCATCAGCTGCAACAGGAATACCTAGAAAAAATAGACCACCTGGTTTTAATAAACAATGAACTCTAGCAATACTTTCAAGATCTGAAAATGGATTTATTGGATCTCCGTAACGTCCTAAACCATCATGCTCAAATGACGAGAATGACCAAGCAAAGTCATACAGTAAATGCGTATAATTTCCTGTTAAATAAGATTTTGCGATATCATGTGGATGTATTCCATTTAATCTAGGATGATTAGTATCTATTTTCATATATTCTACTGTAGTTATATGTGCAGCACCTTTGGCAAGTAATCCAGATTCCGCCCATGGAAATTGTGTCCCAAATACATAACCATTCTTATCTTTTATGTAATTTACATATTTTTTCATAGCTATATCACAATGGCCTCGATAATATTGTCCACAATCACAATCACCATTATTTTTATCTATATCTTCCTTTTTCCAATAATATCCTGTACCACCATTTTGCTTTTCTTCACAATAAAATGGCACAACTGGTATTTGTTGATCAAATGTAAATTCATTTGTATAAATTGTTGGCATTTGAGGTGGTGGTGGCCAAGTTACATTTATAGTCTCTAATGCTGAAGTAAATAAATTGTGACATTTAAAAGCTAATTTTACTAATTTATTGGGATTATTATCGGCAATATGAGAATTAGTGGTATTATGTGTTAAATTATGATGTCCTGCTTTAATCAAATGAAGATTATTACCAACATAATGTGGTTTATAATCAAAATTTGATGCTCGACTTATTACAGACGACACAAATTCTTCCATTGTAATATAATTACTCAATCCTCTCGATTCAATCCACTGGCAGTACTGCAGCAACAGCACTACCAACAACGAAACGGTGAACATTCTAGTTTATCCAATTTTTCTAATTTTTTTTTAAATCTTCCCGAGTTGTTTTTACTCCCCAAAAAATTCCCTGCCTGGCTGAGGATGAGGTCTGACTCACTCACACACTGTGACATAATACATAGACATTACTCACTGCTCACATAACTTCACTGTGCACATTACTCACTGCACACCATATAACCCAGTGTCCCTCATTTTGATACGTCGACGACATCATTCACCCTATATTTCAAAGTTTATTCGGGATATATAATCATAATATGAAATTTCGTCCCTGCATTGATATTCACGAAGGAGTAGTAAAACAAATTGTAGGTAGCACATTATCAGAAGATGGAGAATCTAAAGATGATAAATTAATAGAAAATTTTGTATCCAAAATATCTTCAAAAGATTATGCATCAATGTATAAAAATGATCAGTTAGTTGGTGGACATATCATAATGTTAGGAAATAATTGTGAAAAAGCAGCTTTTGATGCTTTACACGAATATCCTAATGGTTTACAAGTTGGTGGAGGAATAACAATCGAAAATGCACAATTATATTTAAATGCTGGTGCATCACATGTAATAGTAACATCATATGTATTTCGTGATGGGAATATTGATTTTGAGCGATTAGAAAATTTAGTATCACTGATAGGTAAAGAAAGGTTAGTATTGGATTTGTCATGTAGGAGAAAAATAGATGACTTGAATGGGTAATACTTATATTATCACTATCATCACCCCCTTTAATTTTTTATTTTATTCTTAGATCATTTTATGTTGTGACTAATAAATGGACAAAATATACAAGTTATGAAGTTAATGAAGAAAATTTATGTATTTTGAGTAAATATTGTGATGAATTTTTAGTACATGGAGTGGATGTTGAAGGCAAAAGATGTGGAATAGAGGAAGATTTAGTAACACTATTAGGAAAATATTCTCCAATACCTGTTACATATGCAGGTGGAGTAAGATCTATCGATGATATGCAATTAGTACAATCTTTAGGTAATAATAAAGTAGATATAACAATAGGAAGCGCATTAGATATATTTGGTGGCGATCTTAGTTATAAAGACGTTGTATCATATCATCATAGTATTAAATAAATATTTCGCAAAACAGCTCTACATCAAATTTTCAAGATGAAAATTAGTAGCAAATCATACAATTTTTAAATTATGCTACTACTTCATTAACCGGACCCCAGAAAACCCGCGGTACGCACGTAGTGCCAAACCACTGTGAGCCGACAAAAGATCTCCAACCAACGACTATGCGGTTTATAGTATTTGTATTGACATTATTATCACTAGCGGTTGCGTTTCGTCCAATTCCAACCTATCGTAATCTAGCGAATCGATATAAATATCCTGTTGCACCATCATATAATATTAAAAATATTTATGCCTGTAAAACACTCTTAGAAGCAAGATCATCCCAAAGTATCCACAATGAAGAAGATGACGATGACGACGAGGAAGAGATATCACTAGAAGAAGCTTTTAATGAATTATCTAATGGAAAAAAAACTTGTAGTTTTGATTCTATTTTAAAATGGGATATTGTTGCTGAATTGATTGATGAAGAATTAATAAGTGTCAATGAATTAAAAGAATTATTTATAGAGGCAGGAGGAAAACTCAAGAATAACGCATTATATTGCGATATTGAAGCATTTGAAGTATTTTTAGATTTACTTGAACCATATGCCGATGGTGAAGAGGATGATTTTGATGATGAAGAGAATGTATCTGGTAATCATAAAGTTAACGAATATGAAAATGACGATGATTTTGACGAAGAAGAAGGCGAATTAGTCGAAGATGTATTTGCGCGATTATCAAATGGCAATAAATATGTATTACCTAAGGATATTATAACTTGGGATGTCATTCAAGATTTAATTGAAGAAGGTGCAACAACTGAAAAAGAAATTAAAGATAAAGTTATTAAAATTGGGGGGAAAAATGGACTTGATTTTGATCAATTTTCTGCTTTTGTTGATGAATTAGTTGAATCATTCAATGAAGTTGATATAAAGTATGATGATGAAGATGACGATGATGAAGAGGTTGTTGAAGTTGATCCCGAACAAGTTTTCGAAGAATTAAGTAAAGGAAAGGAAACAATATCTGTAAAGGAATTACTTCAATGGGATTTAATACAAACAATGATGGATGAAGGACAACTCGATAAAAATGAAATAATGGATGTTATAAGTACTGTTGGAGTCGCCGATATTAATAAGATGACTGTTACTGACTTTGAAGGGATATTAGATGAACTGTCATTTCGCGCAGAGTCTGGTTTAGAAGAAGGTGATGATTTAGATGACGCCATTGATTATACGTCAATAAAGAAATAAATAAGAAGGAAAGTAGCATTGTTTTTATCATGTATATACAAACATACAAAAAAATATCAATAAAGATAAATTGCTTAATCTGCTTCATACTAATAGCCATTACTATCATAACTATCATTATCATTGCTTTTCATATTTAATGGTTTGGAATTAATATTTATATCATTTATTCTTTCATCAGTACTAACAGGGACTAATAAGGCTCTCTTGAGTATTCCAGCAACATTATTTGGTAAAAATTCAATCGGACGTGCTAAAAAATTTAATGATGCTCTCGGTTTTATAACATTATTTAGATTATTTGAGTATGAATTAGAAAGAGACGAAGACAATACATCTTCATCATCAAATGATTGATAGCTACTATTTGTTTGAGCATTCCACATTTTAGAATATACACCATTCGTTTGTAATAACTCAATATGACTACCACTTTCAACAACATGGCCTTTATCCAAGACAATAATTTTATCACAATGAGTAATAGATGATAACCTATGAGCAATTGTAATTGTGGTACGTTTTTCTGTTGCTTGACGTAATGTTTCAACAATTTCACGTTCTGCAAAAGCATCAACTGATGATGTTACTTCATCACATAATATCAATGAAGGATCTTTTAATAAAGCTCTTGCAATTGATATTTTTTGTCTCTCACCACCAGATAATTTTACTCCTCTTTCTCCAACTTGATGATCTAAACCAATTTTATTTATAGTTTCATTCAAGTTACATAAACCAATGACATGATTAATTTCATCTGATGTAGCATTATTTCTACCATATTTTATATTATATTCAACAGTTCCAGAGAATAGAGATGTATCTTGTGGCACAACTGAAATTCTTCTTCGTAAACTTTCAATTGTAACATCTCTAGTATCAACATTATCTATCAAGACTTGTCCATTATATCTTGAAAATATTCGTGTAATTAACCTTAAAATTGTTGATTTACCACTCCCACTAGGTCCAACAATTGCAACATTTTGACCGGGATTAATGACAAAAGAAACATTTCTTAACAATGCAACATTATTACTGTTTCCATATTGAAATGATACATTTTTAAACTCAATTTTAGAGGGGTTATTATAACGTGGTGCTATTATATCTAAATCACTACTGTTACTACTATCTATAGCATTAGGTTTTATGTCAACTAAGATATGTCGCATAAATCCCATGTCAACATAAGCTTGTCTAATTTCTTGATATGTATAACCAACGAAATTAAATGGTATTGATAATTGTAATAACATACTATTGACAGCAATTAATTCACCAATTGTCATTAAACCTAGTTGAATTTTATTATATGCCGTAAGCAATGATACCGTTAAACCAGTTCCAAACATAAATGCTTGACCTAAATTTAATACTGCTATTGCATACGTTGACTCAATACTTAATTGTTTTATTTTTTCAAGATAACCATTGTATTTAATCTCTTCTTTATTTTGATTTGTAAATAATTTTACTACCTCGTGATTTAGTATTGAATCAATAAAATATCCATTTCGTGCATTATCTATTTCTACTAATTCATTTCGTACTTTAACTCTCCAATCTGTAATCCATATTGTAAATGCTAAATATAATGTGAATGTAAACAATGTAATAAATGAAAACATTGGACCACATTTTTTGTACAATATATTACTCACTAAGTATAATTCTAATATTGTTGGAGCGATAGAAAATACTATTTGAAATAACATTGTTTGGAATCCACGAACTGCCCGAACATATGCTACTGATATGACACCAGAAGGAGTTGATGAATGAAATTCATTATCTAGAGTATGTAAATGTCTAAATATTTCTACTGCAAATTTTTTTAATACATTTTGTGAAACATGTGCAAATATACAAGTTTTAGCTTCAGAGAATACTACAGTTAATGCCCTTGATACTCCATAAAATAATAATGCTAATGATGCTGAAGTTGCATATTTTAATTCATTTGTTACACTATTTCCTTTACTAATAATATCAATAGCATGTTGTAACATAAAAGGGACTTTAACATTGACTAATTTACCAATAAACATGAAAAATATAGATAAAAATAGATACAATTTTAATTTAATATTATCTTTTGGCCATAAATACTGTAGAAATGGTAACTGAACCGTAAAAATATCATTCATTTGATAAATAAATGTTCTAATTCCAGTAAATGGACCTTTCTTATTTGTTACCGATGACACATGTCTCTCTTTACTCTTAGTATCAAGTAACGAGGGTGCATACTTATTCTTGAATGTGTTGTGCTGACTGGCACGTAATACAACTTTTTGGATCGATTTACTAGATAGATATGAGTGCACACAATAGTTATATATCAAAAATAATATACAAATCCTTTGAATCATCGTAAAAATCATTATTTTACCATATGGTAGCAGTTTTGGCGACTTGATGTGCTTATGCGTACTTCAATTTAAAGATTTCGGCCCTTCAATTTTAGATAAGAGTTTAAACCTATAACATATTAAGTTTAAGATGGAACACCATATCTATGTACAGATATCGCCTATGATATTTATGGGGATTGAAGCGTTAATAAATTGAGTCTCCTAAAGCTAATAAGCTAAATAACGGAAGGAAATTTTGAGATAAGAACAAAGTTAATGTTTCTAATTATACTACTACATACATGAACACATTCTTTTAAATAAGGATTTTTAAGTTCCACCGGTCTCGCAAACCTGTATTTGTCAAATTATTTTTGATGCAAAAATCGCATCGGCGATTTAGAGAATTGGACTTTGATCCCTCCTCGCAATTTCTTAGCTTCCATATGATCTGACTGAGCAAATCTGAAATCTCCGTACTATTTGTTTGGCATTACGATTCATTATATCAATTACTAATTCTCTATGCGTTAACCAACAACAACAAAATAGTATGAAATTGTGAATAATAACCTCATAAGTTAAAATGAAGAATTCAATGTACTTGATAATCACTATTGTGCTTTGCGCAATTACAATTATCTGGATATTGATGGAAAACGTATTTGAATTGCAAAAGTATAAAATTGAGAATAATAAAAAATCATTAAAAAGTAATTTAGAAAATCTTAACATTCACCTTGACTTACACAAATTAATGAATATTAGTACGTATACAATATGTCGTGATAACAAGATAAACGCTTTAATTTCAAATGCCAAAAATTTAATTGAAAATAAGATAATGAGTAATAAATTAGAAAAGGAATACAACAATTTAGTTAGTCTCAAAAAGTTACATTGCGGATTATCCATAAATTATAAGTTTCATTGGGATCAATTGAATTTTAAAAGAGAAAAATCTTTAAATCAAAAGTGTAATGGATTTATTGAGTCTAATTATCAATTACTTAAATTCATGGGTAAAATTTGTGATAAATATAAACAAATACCTAAAAATATTCAATACAAAGCACCAGAAATACGCAAAGGTGTGATATACACTGGAGCAGAGAAACATTTTAAGAATATATACCTATCTATACTTAGCCATCGTTTGATAGTTAATAGTAAATTACCAATTGAAATATGGATAAATTATTATGAATTTAATTTGTGTAAATATATCTTTGAAAACATCGATGGAGTAAGTTGCAAAGTATTTCCTGAAGTTGTTTATTCATTTAGGTATGAATCTAAATCTCACACCCACCATATATTTTATTTTTTAATTATATTACTAGGTCAAAATTCTATGCATTATTATATACTGAATTTACTGATGTCTTATACATGGATAGTGACACAGTTATATTAAGTGATATTAATGTAATCTTCAATAGCATAGAATACAAAAAAACAGGTTATATATTATGGCCAGATATTCATGGCCTCGAGTGTTACGATAGTAAAAATCAATATAATTCTCAAACTAGAGGATATACAGCATTCCCAATTCATATTTTATATAAACATGGTATAGGTGGATTATCATATGAAAACTCATTCTCATATAATCAAGAAGCAGAAACAGGTCAATTGGTAATAAATTTAAATAGACATAAAGGATTAATACAATTATGTTTATATTACAGCGAAATACCATATTTATATGCACTAGGTAATGGTGATAAAGATATTTTTCGATTGATATTTTTAATGATGGGTGAACCATTTAAATTTATGGAATATTTACCAGATGTATCAGCAACTTATACAGATAAGGAGGTTAAACGAGCTAATTTTATCCATTATTGGCATCATCATGAGTGGAAATATAATTACAGTAATTTTAGTGTTGGAGATATTATACCAAATAAAAATGAACATAGTTTAAACCGTACACCATTTTTTATTCATCAATTAAAGTACAAAGATTCCTCTGCATTAAAGAATATTTATAAATTAAGTGGATCATCTTGTTATACTTCTTTTTCAATGACCAATATTAATAACAAAAAATGGATTAAAATAGTTTTACCACATGAGAATCATTATGAAAAATTAGTAAATGAATTATATATTATTGCTGACACTAATTTTAGAAGTTTAACACAATTTTCAATAGATAGACCATTACGATATGTAAGATATTGTTATATTAACTCTGTATCATTTATTGGTTGGTTCATAGGTAATTGGTTACATTGAATACATTGAATATATTGTATATAATTAAAATTATTCTTCAACATAGACAACATCTAAACACATATTGGCAAGAGTAGTGATATATACTTCACCTTTTAATTGCATATCTAGTATTCGTTGAACAATTCGACGAATTCCATTTTCAATCATTGATAATTTTGCTAAATTAGAGTATACACCCAATTGATAAATTAATAGTAATAATTGTTCTAATACATCACTACTTTGAATATGTGTCTCTCCTACAAAAGCAATTGTTTCTACTATATTAAAACAAGGTGTAGGAAAAATATCATTTTCTTCAATTTTTTTATTAATGGTTTTTAAATACCATTCATAAAATTTACCTTTTAATGTTTTCTTCTTTTCATCAATTACATTATCCGGCTCTTCTTCTTCATCATCTTCATCACTATGTATACTTATTCGATCATTGTTATTTTCTATTATTGTAATATTTTTTTTAATTACTTTCCCTTCTTCTACTTCTATTTCTTCACTTTGTTCCCCAATTAAATTTTCAATATCCGTTTTATTCATAAATGGTTCTTTTATTATTAAACGTATAATTAGTAAACCAATACGTTGAATACTAAGAGCTAAATGCTGATAATTCATTATATCTATAAGTAATGGAACTAAATTTTTAAAATATAATAAAATATCTCTCCTTATTGGCCCATTAATATTAGGTTCATTTTCAATAACACCATTATTAATATAGCATAAAATAAATGATAAAACAGCTTCTAACCAACTTATTTGTATAAAATAATTTAATTTTCGCATCAAACATAATTGATAACCTTTTACTATACTATCAAATGCCTTTTTATAAATAATTCCAGTAGTAAATGATGTAGATATATATCGAAACATACTAATTATTTCATCATCTATGTGCGCAACTAATACATAATCAATATATAATAAATTAACAATCTTAATTTTACATTGAATATCAACCCAAAATTTCATTTTTACCGCACCAGTTTCATCCACCATTACTTTTGGTTTCGCTAAAGTATTTTCAGAATAACCATAATATATGATATGACAATCTAAACTCATAAGTATTATATTTAAATTGCATTTTACTACTTCATTTATTAACAGATTTATATCATCATATTTAAATGATACAAATTGATTCATTTTATTACATTGATTAAAACCAAAGTTATCATCAACATTATATACTTGATTTAATAGTTGTAATAATAATGTACCCGTACAATAAAACATGTCACTAACTAATGTTGAACCTATTGATATATCATTAAATTCTAACAATGAATCAAAAAATACTTCATTCTCATTATTAATACAATAATTTTTTGTTCTACTACCAAATATACATTGATTCCAATAAAATAAATCATTTAATAAAGTATATGCATCATAATCAACAGCATTCCATACATTGTAAATATTATTGTTATTAAGAAAGTAAGCTTTTAATGATTTTATTCCATGGTGTAATAATATTATTGACTCTTGATAATTATTTACTATATTTAATTTCGCTAATTTTAAACTTAAAGTAATATATTTTGGTATATCTTGAAGTATTAAATTAAAACATTTTAATTCATTTTCAATTACTTCTTCATTTGTGGTACTACTATTATTTCGTCTTAATAATATTAATTCAATTAATTGTAATACTGTAACTAATACTAAATAATAATATTTTTCACGATTTTCATTATATCTATAAAATAAAATTACATCAATATTATTTAATATATCAAAATATTTTTTTGATTCAATTGATAATAAATTACTAGAGATTAAATTATTCATAATATTCATAAAATTCCAACATAATTCATTACATTTTAATATATCATTTTTATGCGTTACTTTATGTAATGAATTTATTAATGTTTTACCAAATCCATGTACTGATAATTTTAATTTTTCTTGTTTACTTACTAATTTATATTCAATATAATAAAGTGATTTCATAATATTATTTAATACATTTAATCGATAATATTCGTAAACTAAATTTCTATTATGACTGTCTTCTATATTCATTAGAATAGTCTCTAATTCTGATTTATAACGATCTAATAATACAGATTGTTTATGTAATACTATTTCACGACGTCGACGAGAATATTCAGGATTCAATTCACGCTTATATTCTAGTTTTATCAATTCATTTAATGATTTTATAATCATTCTAATGATATTGACACCAATTTTAATATATGCATTGTTCTTAGCATTATATTGAACAACTATTGAAGTCTCTAGAGAGTATATAGACCGATCCATAGGAGTCGATAATATTCATAAACTAAATTTCTATTATTGTACGAACGAGTAAAGTTGCCACTTAGGTTTAAAAGAAATATGGCATTATAAGCATCTAATTAAGAATAATCTTGCGAAATATATTGAATATTTATTATAATTTTTGGAATTAATGAATGCCTAGTAGATAGAGAAGATGACGGAATATGGCTGTATTTCTAAACTATAATCCACTGCGAAGAAATATATTGCACTAGTCTAATCAATCTTCATATTAACTCACTATTTTTATTTTTTGTAGTAGACATGGGCCGCTTTGTTTTTGTCAAAAATCTTTGGATCAAAAAGTACTACTTGCCGTAATAATCATATTTCACTGGCTACTA
>JACCDO012369075.1_pt1 | contig 34286 bp, 30 predicted proteins | sample 7446101 | NCBI WGS metagenome assembly JACCDO01 (sample SAMN15323440, study PRJNA562643) | freshwater metagenome | isolation source: river surface water | place: USA:Blue River Watershed | collected 2017-08-16 | reverse complement strand
TCGGTCCGGTCTGCTACACGCGTGTAGCAGACGGTAAGATAAATGATTATGAATAAGTATTTTTATCACTGTTATAACAGTGATAAAAATACGGTCGGTTCGACTGTAAAAGTCGGACCGATAAAGATTATGAAAAACAATAGCGACGATTGGATATATAATCTATTGCATTATTACTACGTGTTCGCCGTCAAAAAGGACGCCACGAATAACCATAGAATATACGGGATGAGTATCAGGCCGGCGATTTTATCCATTTCAAAAAAGAAACGTGCGATGTAAATTGCCGAAAAGGCGAGAGCTAAAATACTGACTAACGCCCACGTTTTGTTCGGAAAGAACACGAATAATGGCCACCACACCATTAAACACGCTAGATGTATGTAAAAAAGAATCAAATATGTTTTCGCGGGGTCTTTGTCGCCTCGTCTTGTTTTTGCGATTGTATAGATTCTATAGGACGAATATCCGAGAATAAGATACAAAATTGGCCAAACTATACTAAATACAATGGGCGGAGGATTCCATTTGGATTTCACGGGAGGTATTTTGCTCTTTGCAACGAACAGTCCAGAAACCATGCCAATGACGATGGGCAACAACAAAACAAACACATTGTCCTTATTCATTTTTTTAGTATCTATAGAAAAAAATATTTATGTAACGGATTTAAACGAAATGGGGTATTTTTCATAACCTGAAATCTCCCGAATTTTGTTTTTCTGCTCCCAAATTACCATTAAAAAAAAACAAAAAAAAATGCCGGCTTCTAAAAAACTTACTTCTGTCGCCGCCGATGGCGGCGTCGACCCAACGGTGATCGAACCGAAAAAGCGCGCTGCTCCAAAAAAGAAGGCAACTGACCCGTCCGATGCAACCGAACCGAAAAAGAAATCCTCCAAACCATCCAAACTCGTGACAAAACAGACGTTGGTGGCATTGGCACAAGAGACGCCTCCGAATATCATTCTCCATCTAAAATGTTCTATGTCGGACTTGAATGAATACAACAACAAGTTGCGCACGTATTTGAGTAAACCTCTCGAATACAATCCCGAAATTCCTCCAGAAATTGAGAGTTACGACAATTCCCATATAGAATACACCGAGTTCGACAACGAATCGCAACAACACACGTCGCGTCCCGCCTTTTCGACGCTCCACCAACACGTCCATTCGCATCGTGCAAACGGAGAAGACGCATCGGACAATAGGGATATGTTCGACGCATCCCCCGTCGACGCCACTTCCAATAAAGAAATCAATCACAAATTAAAGCAAATGAAACTAATGCTCTATAAAAATTCGCTTCAGGAAGAGAAAAAATCGGCCTGTTTCTGGTGCACATGCGATTTCGACAATGCCGCCTGTCGCATTCCAAAATACGAATTGGACGGGACCATTCACGGCTACGGTTCCTTTTGTCGGCCGGAATGTGGCGTCGCGTTTCTGTTCCGCGAACCTCTCGACGATTCCACGAAATTCGAGAGATACCAATTGATGAACAAAATCTACGGACCGGTCTACAAATTCAAGAAAAACATCAAACCCGCTCCCGATCCATATTACCTATTGGACAAATTCTATGGCAATATGAGCATCCAAGAATACCGCAAATTACTGAAATCGGACCATCTTCTCTTGACCATAGACAAACCCTTAACGCGCATTTTGCCCGAATTACACGAAGACACAGACGAAAATATTCTCAATATATACGGAATTAATAAATCCGCCGCGTCGTCCACCACCGCGTCGGGTGTCTATAAAGTAAAAAGACAGAGTGAGAAACACAGCGGTCCCAGCAAAACGAGCATCATTCGCGACACATTTGGATTATAAAAGATGGGTCCCCCCCACCATGTATATATTTTTTTTGTTAAACATATAAAGACTTATTGTCAATAGAAAATAATTACACACGCATTTCCCCCCTTGAATTATTTCCTATTAATTAAAAAGAACAAAAAAGAACAAATGTCGTCTTCTAATTACGAAAACAAAGTTTGGCTCAAGAAGTTGGTGAAGAGCAGCAGTCCTTATTTGAAATTGAAATCAAAGTTAGAGAAGGAGAAGCAAATGAATAAGATGTTATTGGAGCATTTAATGAGTATGCGTTGTATAGAGAAGGACGTCGAACGTATGATGGAACTTTTCATTCGCGATACGAGATGCGAACCTATGAAACCAGTCAAGGAAGAACCACACGAACCCATATGTGAAACCATTGATTTGACTACTGAAACTACGTATACTGTACAACCCGAACCCGTATCGAATCAGTCAGTTGTCGAGTCCGAAGATGACGACGACACAACCGTAGAGGTCGAAGATACCGTAGTTGAGGAAGTAGTTGGACAGAAGGTTGGGGAAGTAGAAGACATAACCGTAGGTGCCGTGGTGGAAGAAGTAGTCGAGGACATAACCGTAGGTGCCGACATAACCGTAGGTGCCGACATAACCGTAGGTGCCGACATAACCGTAGGTGCCGACATAACCGTAGGTGCCGAGGAAGAGGAAGAAGTGGTCGAAGAAGAAGTAGTTGAAGAAGAAGTAGTTGAAGAAGAGGTCGAAGAAGTAGTTGAAGAAGAGGTCGAAGAAGTAGTTGAAGAAGAGGTCGAAGAAGTAGTTGAAGAAGAAGTCGAAGAAGTGGTCGAAGAAGTAGTTGAAGAAGAGGTCGAAGAAGTAGTTGAAGAAGAAGAGGTCGAAGGTGCCGAGGAAGAACAAAACGTGTTTGAAATCGAGTATAAGGGCAAACGTTATTACACGACCGACGAAAATAATGGTGCAGTATATTCTGTCCAGGAAGACGACGACATTGGAGACCAAATTGGAAATTTCGTGAATGGCAAATTAATATTCCTATAGGAATTTTGAATATTGAAAATATACTAAATAAAAAAAAATCAAAATATTCATTTTTTTTTTACGAAAAAAAAATATGAATACATAATCTCTAGTCCTCTCTGTATGGTAATCATCCTAGAACTAGGATGATTACCGAACCAGACAATAGCAAAAAAAATCAAATCCTCTTTTTGAATGTTTTCCTTCGGGGATTTTTCGTTTGATTTATTTTGAAGCTATTTCTCCCGCCTTTTTTGGCTTTGTCGTTTTCTTTTTTTACTTTGTCTTTCGTTTTCTCTGTATTTTCTTTCTCTGTATTGGTAGTTTCGGGAGATGTTTCGACATATTTCTCTGCCAATCGATAATCGCGAAACAATCGATTCAATGGTGCGTCCGTATCGTAATAGAGCAAATATTTCAATAAATTCGTAAGGCTGTCGTCTTTTTGAATACATTTGGCGGATTTATTTTTCTTTACGTTGTTCGCATCGAGAAGATTTGCCTGAACATAAATTTCCTTTATTCCGTTTTTTTGTAAAAGAGTGTCTACGCCGGTGTAGAGACACTTGCGAATTTGATAGATGTCTACATTTTGTGGTTTTCCCAATATATATTTATCGTATATTCGTGTAAACGCTTCACGTTGTTGTTCAAATTCATCGTTGTTTATGGGTGCAGCGCCTTCCGTGGCGGTGTTGTTCCACGTTCCATTTTTCGTCTTTTCGATGATATTATACAAATATTGATTGGAGGATTTGCGTTCGGAATAGACGCTTTTGATGGCGTCGCTAATATTGTCGCTTGTTTTTGAAACGGCGTCGTTTTTCTTGGCATACTCATCGACTTTTTTCTCGGCGGCGGTTTTGTCTGTCCCATCGGGACGTTTGTCGGTCAAGTTCATGGCGATGCTTTTATCCACGAAATCTTTCACCATTTTCAAGGCGGCAATTTGGAGAGAAAGAGTCGTCACTGAAAATTGTTTTTTCGACAAGTCGTCTTTTTTGAAAAAATCGGCGTGGTCTTGGTATCCCACTGCACCTGTCGAGCTATCAATGGCGATGGCGATTTTATAAATAAGATCGGCAACGGAATCGACGTCGGCTTCACTCAACTCAACATTTTTATTATTGGTGGGTATTTTATCCACGAACGTCTGGATATCGTTCAACAATGAAATAATGTTCTGTATAGCCACTCGTTTTGTGTCGGAAAGTTCCGACCGCGTCTCCTGGATGTGTTTCGGGTCAATGCTATAGGACAATACATATTGGAACGTCAAAAACGATTTGTTTTTTTTTAAAACATCAAACCCGTTCAATATATTTTTTTGGTCCGACGTCAGTTGTTTTTTGTCGTCCAATTTCTTCAAAGCAGATTTGAGTTCGTCGGCGGATATGCTGGACAATATTCTGTGTTTGTTGTATGCTTTTAAATCTTGTGGTTTAAAACTGGGTTTCAACGTGGTATACACATCGTCGGGGACGGTTTCCAACAATGTTTTGATGGTATGGTCGTTTTTGGCAATGGTGATTAATTGTTTCATCAATTCTTTGCGTTTTCCGCCGTTTATTTTAATGGACAATTCTCTATCGACGGCGGGGCCTCTCGACCCGATGTTTTTCAATTCGGTGTTGTATGTTTTCAGGAAAAAGAGATATTCGGGATGGTGAACCACGTCGTTTGTCCATTGTAATTCCGAAACAACTTTGGTGGTTCCGTCGATTTTAAGACGAATTCCGCGTTCGGGATTTAGGAGGTTGAATTTCTCCATCCAACCGAAAAAATTGACGGATTCTTTCACGTCGATCGTGTTCCATAAATTGGGAGATTTCTCCAATATGTATCTATCGTAGGTTGATTCAATCGAACGATTGATGGCTGGATCAATTTGAAAAAGGCAATTTAACATTAACATCGCGTTGTGGATTTCGTTGTCCTTTTTCGCGGTTTTATTGTCCTCGTCGGATTTCGACAAATCCAACCAATCGGTGCCTTCTTTCGACATCACGCTCTCGAATTCGGTCTTATTAAAGAAAAAATTCAGCAATTCGCGTTTGTTTTTGTTCCACAACGAATCGGGATACTTCGCGGTATCGGTGAAATAGGGATTTTCGGACGTGATATCGCGAGCAATCGTATCTTTCGCGGGAGACACGTTTAATTCTGGGATATCGAGCATTCTATAACTAAAAGCAACCGGCTTTGGTTTTTCGGCTTTTTCGGTGAATTCCGGTTGTTCTTTGTCGGCATCTTTTTTCGAATTTGCCGCTTTATTCAAATCCATCTGAATCAATATCGTGTTGGTAATCACCGATTTTTCGGCAGTTCGTTTTGTCGCCGGATTGGCCATAGGTAATAAAAAAATGAATGGATTCTAACTAATATACTTATAATAAAGAGAGACAAACTAATTCGTTGCCGACCACAACTCCGCGGTATTCGTCGTCGATTTCGCGACTTGCGATTTGGCTTTGGCCAATGTCTCTATGGCATCTTCGATTTGTTGTTCGGTGATTTGCGTTTTGTTTTCTTCTGCTACCGTGGTGTGGTAATCGGTGAAATGTTCCGGTAGTAAACAGAAGCGGCTCTCTTCGTTGAACAAGTAATGAGCACAAAGGACAAATAAGAGAGTAATACCTAAAGCCGTATAAATATCGCGGGTGCCCATCCATGCCATAGAAAATACTAAAATGTCGCGACTAAAGGTGTATTTCAAGTAGGACTCCATTGTTTTGCTCAGCTTCACTGTGGTGAATTTCCCGGAAATATTCAATACGATGATGACTAATCCGGCGAATATTTTGCTCTGGTTGAGAGATAGTACACGTTCGTTGACGGATAAGAAGAAATCCTGAATGATCCGGAAAAGACCTCTCGATGTATGGATTTTTCGTTGCAGAGGCGGAGGCGGAGGCATTATTATATTATTTATTCTGGAATTTTTTGGTTTTTTTTTGTATTTCGTATTTTGTATTTTGTATTTTCACATATTGTAAAAATACGAAAATTATACACGAACCATTTCAAAAATCCGGTCCACTATTCCGCGTTTTTCCGAATTCAATGTTCCTATAGGAGCATTGTTATCGACGGCCGCAAACGGAGAGCTAACCGATTCGATGGACGGATACATTGTGTCTGTGTTGGCGTTGGCTGTTTTCATTGCCTGCTCAAGTTCTTTTTTGGGAGAAACGCCGCTTAAAATCGATTCATTGAAATGGCGGCCTCTCGACAAATCGAACGCTTCGTATCGGAAAACGTCGGGAGAACCGGTTTGGAACGATTCGATGGAATCTTTCTGTTGACAACCGCATTCGCACTTGTCTGTTGTTTTGTCGCACTTGCCGTCGCACTTGTGGTGGTTGTCCATGTCGTCCATAAGATTCATCATTGACTCTTGAATGATGCGGCTTCTCTCGATGGACCATAGACTCGTCGACACTTCTATGTGATAATAGAGAACGACGATGGCACATACGAGGATTCCATAGACTAAATCGACCGACGAATAGTAAACAATGATGAAAATGGCGAAGAATTTCCCTAAACTTGTTTCGCTTAACTGAACGAATTCATAGGGATAACATACAAACAAAAAAAGAATAAATATGGGGAGGAAATCGAACCATTCGTCTCGCATTTTTTTTATATTGTCCGGATAATATCTATTCTCTGAATTATCGCCAATCAAACTTCCTAAGAAGGTAAACAGAGGGTGAAAAAAAAAGGATGTCCAAAAAAATCTACCGATTTATCAAAGTGTAATTCTCCCCCGGACAATCCATTTATATTTTTACCGTCCTTTATAAACAAAAATATTCCACATAAAATTATAATGTCTCTTTTAGCTACTGCCTCTCCCTGGGATTCAGGAGACTCGTTTGCTCCTTCCAATAAAAAACGCATATCGACCATGGCTCTCCCAAGAAAGACGTTGAAAAATCACCGCGAATCGGGGGCGGCGACCGAGCAGGAGAGTTTCGAAGAGTTGAACCCGGCGCATTTAGGCGGACGAATTGCCGGCCAGCCTCTCTCCATGGAAGAAACGAAACTAAAACAGAATTCAAATTCGCTAAAGATCAATGGATTGTTGAACAAGATCACCGGATTCGAATCGGAATCGGGACGTTTAGCCGATTTCAAACCGCCTCCGCCTCCCACTTTAACGAAAACACCGATCACCCATCCCACACAGAAAATGACACCGGAAAACCCATTGATTCCAGCTCTCCCCCCTTCGAGAGAACCCGCCTCCCCTCTCAAACAATTCTACCAACCTTTTGCTAAATCCCACAACAATCACAACAGCGAATTTAGCAATTACGTCGATGCACATTCCAATCGAATTTCCTATAGTCCATCTCTCTCCTCCTCGAACAAAGACGATTTGCCGTATTATGCGAAAACGAAAGACGATCGCATCAATTACATCGTCCATATGCTCGAAGAGATGCAAAAGGAAAAAACCAACCACATTACAGAAGAGTTTGTTCTCTATACGATGTTGGGCGTGTTCATCATTTATGTCGTCGATGGGTTTGCACGTATTGGCACCAAGTATGTGCGATGAGAAGATATATAAATATATTTCAACAAAAAACGCGAATGAAACATATTTATATTTTATTATCAATGATATTTCAAATAATTATCGGATTTATTTTAGCAGATATTATTGCCGGTATTTTTCATTGGTTTGAGGACACGTATTTGGCGTTCAACACCGAATTGCCATTTTTCGACGAAATCGCGAAAGACAATGAATTACACCATTATTTTCCTCGTAGTCTTGTTTATTATTCAAATTGGGACAACGTTACCTATACATTGCCCGTGTCTCTCATTTTTATAGGAATATTGATTTTGGTTGGAGCTCCTATATTGAAGTATATTTGGTTTTTCTCGTCTTTCTGTTTTTTCTTTATAACCTCAAACATTATCCATAAATATTCCCATATGAGAGAATGTGAACTATCGCCATTTATTCGTGTTTTACAAAAACTAAACCTATTGTGTTCACATGAACAACACGCGGTTCATCATACAACCGAAAACGACGGCAAATATTGCGTGATTAGTGGTTTTATGAATACGGTGTTAGATAATCTCCATTTCTGGAGAGCACTGGAATGCCTTATATATATCATTACCGGTAAATTACCAAATAGAAAACCTGGATACGATGACTATAGAAATATTCATTTGCCGATTCATTTAGAAACAAAAATGGATTGTCCTCCCGTTCCGTCCGAAAAAAACATGAGAGAACTGAAACAAAAATTATCGGATTATTTTCGATAAAAAAAAATATATGTCGCATTAGTGTAAAAAAATGAAAAAAAAATATTTTTTATGGATCGTATTGAGTCTTATCGTTGTGATTATAGCATCCTTGTTGTTGTCGTCGTCGTTTTATGTAAGCGAAGGTATGGAACCTGGTATGGAAACGATGATAAAATACAAAATGATATTGTCGACCGACGAAAAACGACGCAAAATGGCGGACGAATTGGAACAAACTCTCGGCCAAAAAATCGAGAGGTTTGACGCGATTATGGGAAAAACGGTCGACACGAACAAATTAAGCAGTCAATACGATGAGCACCTGACATTCACCAATACCAACTTAAAACCTGGGCAAATTGGATGTTATTTAAGTCACTATATGGCAATAAAAGGCATTACTGAAACTACCGGTTTTACCGTAATAATTGAAGACGGCGTCACTTCAACGGATACCGGTATACACGAGAAAATAAAAGAAATCATACATATTGTAAACGATGAAAATCCGGATTTTGATTTAATTTTTATTGGGCATTTAGGCAAACAGTTCGGTATTGAATGTGACAAAGACATAAACGAATCCATATGTTCCACGAAAAAAGGAGTCATTGGCACACAATCCTACGTTGTAAACAACAAAAAACGCGACCATATTTTGTCGACAATAACGAATATTGATAATCCGATTGACATAAAATATAAAATATTACTGGAAGAACCTCGAATTACTGGATATTTATTGAAAAATACATTGTTGCACGACGCCGACGATAAATCAATCATAACACAGGAAAATTCATAAGCGTTCTCTTTCTCTTTCTCTAAACCAAGAAAAACCCTTCGTTCGGTAGCACCGGTGCTCCCAACCAAACCAAATTATAGAGATAATATGCGGCGTCGATTTCCACCATCGCCACATGTTGTGTTTTCCACTGTTCCATCAATGGAATGGAATGTCCTATGGCGTCTATCATCAGGATGCCGAACTGTTCGTTCGTCGCTTGTGTTCGGACTGTTTTTTGGCCCGACGAGTCTTTGTGGAGAGTGGTGGGTCGGTCGCGCAAAATCTCTCGAATACAATGGAGAAATCCGTTATAGAACAATTGTTTTGTGTCGATATCGCGCGTGTCCTCGTTTTGTGTGGTCTGAATATTGGAGAAACTGGCCACCAAATGGAGTGTGTCGCCTCCCGTTTTTCCATTGTGTACATTATCCAATTCTTCGTATTTGGTGTTGGCGTTTTTCAGGAAATAAAGGGCGAACAATTGGTCACCTTTCGTCAAAATACCTATGAACAATTGGCGCGACAAGACCAGTTCATAAATGGCCGGTTTTTCGATATGGATTCCGCAACTCATTCCATTCTGGTTCTGGTTACCTAACATATCAATAAAATCGTAGACAAGATGGATATGGTTGTTGGGTCGAACCAATTTCAGTTGGAAATCGGGAGGTAAAGCCGCGATTTTCAAATTGTGCAGAAAAAACGTGGCGGACCGAAACTGAACAAAGGGGACCACCCCACGACATAAATCGCCGTCTTTGCGGAACACGGAAACATGGACGTCGCGGTCCATGCACCGTTGGTTCCATTCGTGCGTCTGGAACAATTGGTGGGCGACCAATGTCTTTTTCGCCGGCTCGAGACTCCGATAGACACACATCAAATCGAAGAAATACGCGGGAAAGCCCTGGTCGCCAAGAAACACGCGGACGCCGCGGCTCATCATGGCCCCCACCAACGAGCCGGACTCGTCTTTCCCCGTCGTTTTTACAGGAAACGAATAGAGAGACACAAGAGATTTGCCTACAGAATAGGATTTCAACATCGACTTTTCTATTGAGAAAAGAATGCGGTCGCTCAAAATATAATTGGACCTATAGAGATTCATCACGGAATCAATGTCTTCGTTCGACAACGAATCAAATCGTTGTGATGTTACTTTGGGTAGTAACCGATTGTTTTGCGTCTGTGTGATCAGAGTATATTTCGTTTTGCGAGGAAACAAATACACAATATAAGGAGGTGATGTGGGCCAATGAAACCAACGACTGTATGTATGTAAAACGGGTTGAATGTTCCAAAATGGATAGGCGATTTTAATGAATAAGAGAACAAATACGAACACGGCGACAACGGCGACAACCCAATAATCGACGATTGTTTCCATTTCTTTTTTAAAAAAGAAATTTTTTTTATTATATGTTTTTCAACAATAATAAAAAAAAGAAAAAAAAACACATTTGGCATTACTACATTTTCCGCATAATAACCATTTTCTGTTTGGCGTCGTCAACATAATTATATTCTCCCACCATCGAAAACCCGGCGTATTGCGCGTGTTGAAGAGCTGCATTATCCATATAAAACGCGTGTTCGTTCTGTCGCACTTTCCCCGTCGCCCCGTCGGTCATGGTTTCGACCTGTTTTAGAACGCCGGTTTTCTCGTCGTATTCATAGGAACTCTTGTATTCCATATCAATCATCTCTATGACACTGGTTCTCGTCGATTTGTCGACGCGGCTCTTTGACCGATACGCTCTCGTTTTGGCTAAAGGAACCGTCGCGTCGAATTCAAGAGGATCCAAAATATGGACGACTAAATATCCTCCCGGAACGAGCCAATGACAACATTTACGGAAGAAAGCGACTTTGTCGGAATGTTTATAGAGCTCTCGATTCAACGCCAAAATATGGGTAAATTGTCCTTTTTCGAATGCCATGGAATCCGTCATTTTTCGGTTGTCCATGGTCATCGCCGTGATGGAGGCGTGTTTCGGCACACGGTTCGTCATGGTTTGCGACCGGTCCGTGGCGACCACTTGGTCCACGCCCATTTCCGCTAAATGGGCGGCCAAATGACCAGCGCCGGCACCGAGTTCCAGGACGCGCGAATTCGTGTCCATTTGGGTGTTTCTATAGACAATTTCACTTTCATTTCGAGTCCGGTCTTTCACACAAAATAATTTGTCGTGAATGTCGGCGTAAAAATCGTCGTAAGTGTCTTGGTCGCCCCCTCGGCGCACTTCAAATCGATTCATTTGTTGAAAGCCTTCCAATCCTTTGGCGCCGAGAGAAAACGTCTGGGCGCAAACAAACACGGCCAAAATGAATGCGAGAAACAATAGGATATTTGTCCACGGGCTCTTGAAATTCATTTGTATTATATTGTATTGTATTAATGGGAGGGTTTAAAAAAGGGGAAAAAAATAAAACAATAGAGATTTTTATATTATATCTATTGTTTTTGTTGGTTTTTATGTTTCTGGTAATAAGCACGAAGTGCGAATCGAAGTGCGAACCATTTCTATAGTCCACGCAATTGCGTGCGAGTATTGTTATGAAACAAGTCGCGACCAACGAGAGATGCCACATGAGAACCGGAAGTCGCGTATTCTTGCTGGAAAAAAAGCGCGGGATGGGTCTGTTCTTCTTGTCTCCCGACGGCTTCAACACGATACAAATCACTGTTGCTGTTCGGAACGTAGACGCCTTGGTCGGCGAATTTTTGGTAGGTCACGTGGCGATTCTGTAACACGGTTTCGGTATCCACGTTGGCCAACGCGTATTTGACGGGACCTCGGCGATGAAGAGGCGCAAATGCCGCGTTCGGGTCATACGCGGGTGTCGGTTCGACTTTGACGCTCGGTTTTGCACGGCGATCGATCATAGGAAATTGTGCATATTTGGTGGGGACAGGACGAGGATCGTATTGGACAGGGAGAGGCTGGTCGCACGCGACGCGGCTACTAATGCGATGATTGATTTCGTCTAAACGTTGATGTCCTCCCACCATGAGACCGGAATGAGCACCTTCGACACCGACGAAATCAACAGGAGAGGGTTGTAAATGAGACATAGGAGGATTTCTATAATAGATTTACATATATTGTCGTTTTTATTTTGCTTTTCCCCGGGAAAAAAAAATTGAAACGTTTTTTTTGATTCTTTTTGTTTTGAAAAACAAAAACAAAAACAAAAACAAAAACAAAAACAAAATTTTTACATTTTTAGAAAAAAAAAATGCCACAAACACAGGAGAAACTTTTCCCGGAACGATATCATTTCGACATTGTCCATTTTATCGACGCTTTGCCCGACGATACGGAGGAAATCGACATACAATGGAGCAATCTCACGTATCTCCCCCCGTTGTCTAAATTTCGTTGTCTAAAGCGTCTGAACGTGAGCAACAATTTCTTGACGGCTCTTCCGCATTTGCCAGATACGATAGAAACATTGAATTGCGAATCGAATTTATTGAAGAGTCTCCCGCGACTCCCGTCCCATTTGCGGAAATTGGTATGTGACGGCAACCAACTGACTTGTTTGCCCCCATTGAATCCGTGTCTGAACGTGTTATATTGCACTCACAATATGCTCGAGAGTTTGCCGGAGTTCAATCGCAAATTGCTAAAAGTCCGCGCGTATTGTAACAACATCCGGCGTCTCCCGGCGCAATTCAACCAATCGTTGAAAGAGCTCGATGTCAGTGCGAATAAAGTGGAATATTTACCGACGGCGTTAAATGACCATCTAGAGAAATTGTATTGTAGCCACAACAACATTTACGAATTGCCTAAACTCAATGCCCGTCTAAAAATCCTCCATTGTAATTTCAATTTACTTCGCGTTCTCCCGGACGATCTCAAAAACGTCGTCGAATTGAATTGCAACGAAAACGAAATACAACGTATCCCGCCCTTACACCGTGTCCAGCGCATTTCGTGTGCCAACAATAAAATCGCGGAGTTAGCGCCTCTCTCCCCGCTAATCACAAAAATCAACATAATACACAATCCTATAGCGAATTATATATTGTGGCCAAAACCGAAAAGTGTGGAGGAAATCCGGAAACGCGTGGAAACCATCCACCGATTCAAATATTTATTCTATTGCGTGAAACTGCGTTCGAAGTTCCGGAAATGGCGCGAAAATGCAGGGAGCGAATTGATTGTGCTTCTTCCCTCGTCGCCTTGTCCAAAAATTGAACCGTCCTTGTTCCAAAATCCGGAACGCCAAAAATATACAACAAACACTTTATACTAAACAAAAAATCCCAGAAAAAAAAATGAACTATATTCGCGAATTTCATCCTATGGAATACGATCCGGCCAATTACACCATTATACAAAACAACGAAGACGGCAATTGTCTCTTTGAAAGCATCGCACATTATTATAATTGGTGTGAAACCACAACCGAATCCGCGAAACAAATACGCCGAATGATATCGCAATATTACGACGAGGTTTTGCCTTTTTATTCTCATACGGACCATACGAAAATCCAGAATTTGTTGGTGGAACTCGTTGAATTCGAAACGGCGAATTCGGTATCGCGGCATCAAGACAAAATCAAATACGACGGAATATATGGTAGCGTATGTGATTTGATTGCCGCTGCAATTCTCTTCAAATTCCATTTTAATCTTTATATGAAAATGTCGGACGGAACCTATATGTTATATACCATCCGTTTGTTGGATGAAATGGTAAACAATACGCCTCTCGAATTTCTGTATTCGGGGTGCGATATCTATCATGCAGTGTATACATTTGTCAAAAACAAACACTTGAAAACAAACACTTGAAAATAAGAAAAAACCGAATTCAAGCCATGATTTCGCGAATATACATAAATTTAAACGTTAAACCCACATTCATTTTTGTCTCCCATACACCGGATATTTTTAATGCGTAATCATTGAATAAGGGCATGGTCGAATTGCGGGGATGTTGCGCGTCTTCGTGGATTTTGATGTTTCCATTCAAGAGCGACGATTTCAAATTGTATACATTTGTCTTTTGAACGCCGCGCATTTTTTTATAATATTCCAGTATTTGTTCCTCCAACATACAGAGATTCACAACCGTTTCGCGATTGTCTTCGAGTCCAGGGTCGAACTTATACATGGTTTTATAGGGATACATCGGCAATACATTATCGCCTATGTGGTAATCATTCTCCCATCGATTCAATATATCGTCGAAGGTTTTTACCGTAATGTCTTGCGAAAGACGGATACGAGCGTCTAACCCGGGCGGCGACACGACAATGTGTGTATAGAAAAAGAGTCCATTCAAAATAAAATCGGGAGACGAATACACGATTTTGCTGAATTCGCCGTCGATGATCATATTTTTCTTTTTTTCGGAAAACTGAATTTCCCGGTTGTTGATTTTCAGTTTGGGCAATAGGAAATACATGCGGTTTAGGTGTAATTAATTGTTTGTTTGTGGGACGGACCGACTCTCTCTCACTCTCTCACTTTCTCACACTTTCAAATTATGTTATATTCGATCAATTCTATTTATGTCATTTGCTTCGGCGGATTTTTCAACAAATACGTCAAGAGACTCTCTTTTTCCGTTTTGCCCGATTTCTTTTTCAAATAAGCAGGGAACCCAGCGGCAAATGTCTCCTTGTCCATCTGAATCGTGGTGCTGTTGGGCAACAGACGTGACATTCGAACAGCAAATTCGCTATAGTAATATATTTTGACGGCGTCGAGAGGCAACGATTTGGACTGGGCGTCGTCCTTGTCGTCGGTGAATACGTGAATACACCGGTCTTTGTTGATTTTCAGGGCATTCGATTTCTCCACGTTGATTTTCTTTAGCAAATCGCTCATCGTATTCAGGAAGAAAATGGCGCTGTCGTTTTTGCCCGCTTTTCCGTCGGCGGTCTGATAACGAGTCTCTTCCTTTTCGTAATTGTCACAGAGGTTCTGCATGAGAGCGACGGGTCGCATTAATTCGAAGAACGCCTTTTTGACGACATCGAGTTGACTTTTCGTATCGACGTATTTGGCGACGAGTTCGCCAAAATAGACGGACAATGGTGTATTATTAGAACCATCGTTTGTTTGAAGATAGGCACAATGATATAGAACGGCTTGGAAATGCGTGTCTTCTTGAACTAAATCTTTAGAGAAATCGGCGACGATTTTCGCCGACCTCTTCTTGTCGGTCTTTTCGTCTTGGATTATCTCCGCTAAATGTTCGGGGTCGAAATGTTTTCCCATTAACTGTTCGGCGTATTTGTCGTAATTGTTTGCGACGGAATGATAGGATTTATAGATGGCGAGATCCGTCATCGACTGTTTGTATTCGCCGTAACCGGGGTTGGCCGTCACGTCGGCATTGGAAGCGTCGACTAAGGATTCGTCGATTTTCACGAAAGAATACAATTCTATGGATTCGTCGGCCAAATCGCCGACCAGAAAATCGCGTTTGTAGTTTTTCACGTTAGGGTCGGGGTAGTAGACACACACACCTTCCTCCGATGCTTTTGCAGCGGCTTCCGTGTCGCCCATTCCCTCCATCAATGTGCCATTGCGATCGCCATCGCGAAGTCGATTACGCACATATTGAAATAGAAAGTAGAGACAAAACAGAAATAGAAATGTCCATATGAAATGAATCCAAAGAGGTCGACTCGGCGTCATTTTAAAGTAGCACTATTTATATTGTGTTTGTATATTATAAAATTAAAATTAATATCTGACCCCGAGAACAACAAATGTCGGCTCTTCTTGGACACAATCCCATCAAATATACTTCATGGAAAGGCCATGTCGTCCATCAAATTAGCAGTAGTATTCAGAAAAATGCGACGACCCTGTCCGCCCCGACGGATTTCGAGAACTATCGTCGGGCACTTCCTCTCAAAATTTATCGCCGCGAAATAGCGGCAAATATCCCCGCGGCAACCACGTCGACCAAATGTGTCCATTCGCGTATTTCGTCGAGCATCGACGAATTGAGTCGTCCCAACGGGTCGCTCATTCGGACAAGCAACAGCGACATCCAAGGTTTAGAAAACGTGCTCGAAATCGTCGTCCCCAACACCAAATACGAGACGGGCACTTGCGTCGACAAAACCACGTGTATCGCCGACAATGCACGAAAACGCGTGAGAAGCGGCGGAATGAACCGCAAAAAGTTCGACCCCGCCACGGGAGACTATACGTATTTCGCCAATTCCAAACAATACTTGACCAGTCGCAGCAAAACATACGTCCAAAACGCATACCACCACGTGAGACACAGCGACGTCCTCATCAATCCACCCACAGCGAGTCAATCCAAAACCAACATTTACGTCCCCAATGGAATCACGCATTGCCCCAAGACGCAAATCACGAGCAACAACAATGTATTTTATTATTACTGGGTCAACGCGTCCGGTGCCGTCGGTTCCAATACACAATACGCCATTACAATTCCTATAGGATATTATGATTTAGCGGAATTAAATGTGGCGATCCACAACGCCATGTTTAACAATGGGCATTACGTCATAAATAAAATCACGAACAGTCCCGTTTACTTGGTGAATTTCGCGTATAACACAGAAACTCGCCAAATCGAACTCCAACTTTTCTCCACGTCCAATTACCAGACACCACTGTCGTATGCTTTGCCGGCAGGCGTGTCATGGACACTGGTCAATGACCGCGTGGTCACCGTTCAGATACCATCAACGGGAATACAGTCGCTCCTTGGATTTTCCACGGCGTATTATCCGGCGCTTTCGTCGGGAAATGTGAACAACGCGAGTGCGACGGACGTGCCTTACTTGAACAACGTCGCCCACAGTATACAACCGAGCAATTTGACGGTGACGTATAAGCCGAATAATGTGCGTTTCGCACAACAAGGCGGAGTGTCGAGTGGCAGCATGACCGACCGCAAAAAATACGAGACCATTATGAACACGGCAACCACGTTTGTCGCGCCTTTCGGAAAACAAGTCGCCAATGCTCTCGCGTATGGTGTTCAAGAAGTGACGTATACCGGCAAAGACAAGATGGGATTCCCGAACACGAAAACCCCGACGGTATGTAAATGGACCGGATCCGTGACGTGTCGTGATCGATGAACAACAAAAAACAAAAAAAACAAAATCAATGAACACACGTATAAAAAATCCCGTGTTCAGCGCACCATTGAATACATTTTTGTATATTTTGCGCGATAATTTGGTCGACGCGCGCCGGTTTTTCGATAAGAGATAGAGTATAATGAATGTTCTCTATCTGTTGTTGTCCGATCACAATGTTCATTTCTTCCAGTTTGGTGATGAAGCTGCGCTCCACGGGTATGTTCAAAAACCTGGAGCAATAGGAATTTGCCGACATAGACACGCAATCCAAATATGTCTTGCGAATGATGGGCAAAAAAGACGCGCGGCTCGGCTCGTCAAACCGAAACCGTTTACATATCACGTATTTTTCCGAATTGCCGACGCGACTCGTCCGCAGCTTAACCACGTGGACTTCCTCGTAAAACGCGGACAGAATGTAGAGCATGTCCACCGTCGCTTGAAAAAAACTGTCGAATATTTTGAGAACAAAATGGCCTCCACGTTTTTGGAGAACGAGAGCAAACGCGATTTGCGCCCAAATCAATTTCACTATGGTCAATTCCTGGTGATTGAAATCCTCCGAAAAATCGAACCCACCGTCTGCACTCACGAAATCCATCGTCCCGCCGTAGACATTTGCGCAATAGTCGTAATTCTCTATATGAAGTATATTTCCCGTATTGTCCGCGCCATTTTCGATGTGGACATTGCGGTTGGCGCGCAAAAACGGTTCGCTTTTTCTCCAGGCCGGAACGTTGTCGTCGTGTTCGTCTTCCAAAATCGTCATGCCGGTATACCGGTCGTTTGGATTGGAACGAAAGAGACACACGGCTTCGATGAATCCTCCCGGTCCTTCGGCTAAATGAAACGTCCTTATAGGAGCATTATTCAGAAACGTCCGTTTGGAGAGCAACGAAAACCCGCGAATCATCTCCACCATTTTGAAATACGACCTGGAAATGGCTTTATGGGTAGAGACGGAATGCCGGCGATTCGGAATCGTCGTATGGATATACTCATATGGATTGGTGTATTTTTTATAAACATCCCATTCTTTTTCTTTATGGGCGATCGTCTCTTTGATTTCATATAGGTATTTGCTCACGGAATGCGAAATCGCTTTATCCGGAATTGTATCGGTTTCTCTAAATTGAATATGTGTATATATGTTTTGGTCTACATTTGGCAATTGAAATGAAATCATGTTTGTTGAATGTTTAATTAAAAAAAAAAATAACTATTCATTTTTACGGTTACATGTTTATGTTTGTTTTTTTTTGTTTTGTATACATAGTTTTTAGCCGATGACTTACTGGTTACCCTGAAGGGTAACCTAGGTGATCAACCAGAGAGACATCCACGGATACAATCCGTCCTTTCAGGACGTGATAGATTAATAGTATGGTATGGAGGAAACATCAAATAATCTCCAAATCTTTCAATTTCCAATATTCGAATCCGCCATTAATCGGGCGACGAATAATAAACGGGATTTTCTTCTGTTCTAATTCGGAACACGCAATCAAATATCCGTCAATGACGCCTTCTTTGATGGGAACAAACGGTTTCGCTCCGGCGTTGAGTTGTTTCGCACGTTCGCCTAAAATGCGGGCTCTCTCGTATTTCGTCAAAATAGGTGTGGTTCTATGGAGCGGGTCAATAATAATACCGCGTTCGTCGCGGACCACCGTCATAAGCGCTTCGATTTCTTCGTAATTGTGATGAAGCAATTCCTTATGGTGATTTTCCATGATGGCATCGCGAATCGTGTTGTCGAATTTCTGGAGATATTCTTCGCCATAGGGGTCCTCTTCGTCTTCGTCGTCACTATAGTCCGATTCATTTAAATACAATTGTTCCAATTCGTTTTCTAAATGCGGTTTATCCGATTTGGTCGGTTTATTTGGTTTATTTGCTTTGATCGGTTTGGCGGGTTTGTTCGTGCGTTCTTCGTCCATTTCGGCTCCGAACAATTCGTCGTCGTCGGGCAATTCGTCCATTTCGTCGTCATTGTCGATGGAACTGCTGTCATCATCCGAACCGTTATTTTCTGACTCGGACACTTCGGACCCCGAATCTTCAACATCGGAACCGAAGACTTCATCGACGTCGGCATTTTTTTTGGTTTGGGTCGCCGGCGTTTTCTTTTTTGCTGCAAAAGACGATTCGACCATAGAAGATTCGCTATCGGAAGAAGCGCGAGAATCAGATTCGTAATCGGACATTGTTATTTTTTTTTAATAAAAGATAGATAAGATTCGTATATATGTATTTATGTTTTTTTATAATTCGTTTCATAAAAAAAGATTTTTAATCACGTTCAATTTTTGATTTTGGGTTTTTGTTATTGTTTTTGTTGTATTTGATTTACTTTGCATCGTCGGTTTTCCAAACTTTGTCGCAATGCGCGCAAATATAGAGATACTTCATATTGTCGTCATCATAACGCATATAAATAATTTCCGGTTCCTTTTTTTCTCCACCGTTGGTTCCACCGTTGGTTCCACCGTTGGTTATGCATTCCAGATTGGGGCACTGCATATTGTAAATCCGAGGCAAGGTCGGGTCCAATTTCGTGTATCGATTAATGATGTGGTTAAATTGCTGTTCTCCCTTTTTGAATTGGGTGCTTAATACACTGTGTCCGGCATTCACATAGTCGACGTCGTCTGTGTCGGCATAATTACACACGCGACAATAATAAACTAAAGTATTGCTCGATTCGTTTTCGAGTTGTAAATAGAGCATATTTTTACAGTTAACACAGAAACGCATTCTTAGAATAAAAGTTGAATTTGGATATTTTAAGATATAATAGGCGAATATATTTATGCCTATTTTATATTTTGTATTTTAAATGCGTTCAATTTTTCGCTTTGACAAAAAAATAATAATAATACAAAATACAAAATACAAAAAACACGTATAAACAAATACAAATACAAAATACAAAATGTCAAAATTACAACAATATTTGGCCGAATTCGACACGTATCCAGTGACATTCTACTATAAATTTGTGTTAGAATGTGGTGGAATAGCAGATTGTCTTAAATTTTTCGCACATATGTTAGAATACTGTATCGACCATAAAGTCCGTCTTTTATACATTCTAAATGATATTCCTATAGAAAAATATATTCGCGTGCGTCACGAGAAAATGCGAATTCATGCAAAGAAACTACCGAACAACGTTCGATTGGTATCGAAAATGTCCAATCGTTTCCACAATATGGCTGCTTGTGACGATCCAAACATTGGTTACGTGTTTGAACCACATTTATTCTATAACACGTTTTCATTCGATAAATTGAGCATTCCTTTCTCGGAACTATTTGAATTTTCTCCCGAATGTGAGGAAAAAGCCAGCCAATTGTTTGATTTTCGGACACTGTCTCCATATACCGCGGTTCATTTGCGTCTCGGAGATAAATTTCTCGAAACCGACAAAAGATATGTATGTTGTAAGAACGACGTAAGACAATTTGACCAAAAAGTGTTGTTCGATTGGTTGGCAACGGACCAACAACAACAACAACAACCAATCTTATTTTTATGTGACAACGCTGCTTATAAAAACTCGATCAAGTCGAAATTTTCGCACATATATGTGACTGAAGCGAAAATCGGCCACACCAGTTTTACGAATACGACCGACGAGCAAATCGTCGATACATTGGCCGAATTTTATTTGATGGCGAATTCGTCGAAAATTGTCGCCGTGTCTTATTCGGGATTTTCATTGGCAGCTGCCAAATTTCATAATACTCCTATGTCCGATTTGGGGACCAAATCGGACAGATAATATATAATTAAAAAAAATGGTTTTTAATTATGTAATTTACCCTGTCTCTTGTAATTTACCCTGTCCGATTTGGGAACCAAATCGGACAACAAATCGGACAACTAAAGAGTATTGTAATCACTAGCACTAGCACTATCCATCGATTGGAAATCTTCATTGCTATATGTGGCGGCTATATCGTAATTGATGCGCGCTCCCACCCAAACTTTGCGTGTGGTGCATTTCTTGAATTTCTTGTCCATATACGCCTGGACTTCCTTCACGTTCGGTGCTCCACGACCATACGTGCTATCATACCATACCTTGAATTCTTGACTAAGCTCCACTTTGGAAACCACGCCGGCGGGGTCGAGCACCAGTCGGTCCGAGATGAATTCGGCAATGTAATCTTGACTCTCGCGATAGGAATTGCTGGCCGCGAGAACGGCTTCGCAATCCGTGACGCGTCCTTGGGTCCGGAACCCGATTTCCACCAACATCGCCGCGAACACCTCTTTCCATCCAATGCTGCGTTCCTCGAGCGTATAATCGATTTTGTATTGGTAGGGTTTGTCGGGGTCCGTCGTCACGGGGTCTTTCGTGAACAGCGATTTGAAGGGGACAACGCGGATGCGGCGCCACGTGCCGTGGTCGTTGCTCACGATTTTCATGAAATAGTTGGAGCACAGACACAACTTGAATTGCGGCAGAAACACGTCCATTTCGGCGCGGTAAAGACCACGCGCTTCAATGGGGTCGAGACCACTGGTCAACTGTTTCATGATGCCTTCGTTGACTTGCGCGCCCTTCTCCGGTTCCTGCATCACCGCGAATCTGGCGGCTTTGAGCGTCAACAATTCCGTATTGGTCCCGCCGATTTTGGTGCGTTTGTCGGTAATCAGGTTGGTCGCCACGGTGACTTTGTATTCTCCCAAAATATGACTCATAATGGAAATCAACAACGATTTGCCGTTCTGTCCTTCGCCGATGAACATGTTCCACGTTTGGTCGGGCAGGACACCAATGAGTGTCGACGACAAATACTCCCACATATAGTCGTGAATGTCTTGCTCGGGAAACAGTTCGTGCATGAATTTGCGGATTTCACCCATTTTTTGCGCGTCTCTCGATTCGTCTATAGGAATGTAATCGATGTTGGTGCACTTGGTGATGTAATCCTCGGGCATACCGCGTCGAAACATCTTCGTTTTGAAATCGACCACGCCGTTGTTGAAACAGAGCAAATAAGGGTTGGCGTCGAGTTTCTCCATGAAAGATTCGTCCAGAAACAGTTCCTTCGCTTCCGTCATGATGTTTTTCTTGTCGGAAGATTGACCCAGCCGCGAACAGACACCGAGCAACTTGTCGATGAATTTCGAAATTTTCTTGATTTTGTATTCGTCCTCGACGTCGCTCATCTGGTTTCGCTGTTCCATGTATTGCGCGGCTTTCGCAGCATACATTTTGCGCAGTTCGTTGGAAATCACCATGCGCAATTGTGCACCCGCGTCGATTTTGCGCCAACGAGGTTCCGTATAGCGATACCATATGTTGTTCGTGAACGAAACACAGACATAGGTATCCTTATACATATGATGAAGCACCGTGGCCAAGTCGTAATCGGTCGTGCCTTTGCGGTCGATTTTCACGGACTCGTCGATTTCCTCGTAAGACCCTAATGTCCGGTCAATCAAATATTCGGTGCTGGCTTTCCGGATTTCGCGGTATTCCGTGGGATTGTCCGAACGGCACCAATACATAATGGAACGTTTGGTGAGTCCATTGGGATTCCCCATATCGAATTTCGACCAACGGTCATACAAATCCTGGACGTCGGTCGCGAACGAGAATTGCGACGACTGGGCGCTCAACTTGAGCCACACAATCAACAGTCGATTGTGGATGTTGCGCAGAGCCCAACCCACACGCAACCATTTCGTATAACTGCCTTGACCGTAATACGGTTCCGGTAGAGCCATAGTATAATTGGTCACGTCGAGCAATTCGTGGTTGTCGGCGATGGATTCACGAAATTCGGCGAATACTTGGTCCAACATCTCCTGGCTCTGGATGGACAAAACATAGAGATTATCACGACTATTGAATGCTGGGCCATTGTTGGCGCCAATGGAACTCGACGAGTTCGACGACGACGACGACGACGACTCGGAACTGGGATTCAAACGTTGACGTTTGGCGTCCGGTTCGTTCGCGAGTTCTTTCGCGAAACTCGATTTATAGAAGAATTGGGGATTTGATGTGTTGCGAGCAGACATTTGTTTGACAGCAGTTTCAAATTGTGCCGGTGTCAAATCCTCGGCCGAAATTGGTTCAATTGTGAGCTCGCCGTCCGTCGGGTCAAACCCGACTTCGTAGATATAGGACAATCGATACGGGATGCAACCGGGTTTCGACGACCCGTAGAGTTGCCACCCCGATTTGCCCGACGTAACCGCGTCGTCGACGACATCCTCCCATTCGTTGGTTATAGGAAACGTTGTTTTGTCGGAATACGTTGACTGGAGGCGTTTGATGACGCGGCGGCGGAGAATCGCTTGCATCTTGCGTTCCGATTTGATGCCAATCACCATATGGATTCCGTCTTTCGTGATGTTTTTGTCTTTGATGCGATTCACCGCGGCCTTCTCTAACACGTAAATGGTGAATTTCGTATCGCCGTCGAACTGGAACACCTGTTTCAATTCCTCCAAGTAGACGCCGACGAAATTCTCCACGTCTTCTTGTGTATATACACGTTCGTCGCATTCGTAAGGGAAACGGAAATCGAAATCAACTAAACACGGCCCATTGTCTTGTAATTGAAGTTCGGTGATGGTTTCTCTTTTGTGTTGTTTAATCACGTCGCGGAAATACGCGTCCAGGAATTTCGAATACTCCGAATCGGGAATGGAAAAACTACCACCCTTCACGCCATTGGCATCGTCGGTAATGCGCGTGTTTGTCTTTTCTTTGGACGCTGCATCGTCCTTCGAAATACGAAACATCTCCATAAACGATTCGTAATCTATCTGTATTTGATTCTGATTCTGCATTTGTATTTTTACGGGAACTTCTCTCAAAATGTGGTGACTAGATGCAGAAATCATTATCCGTGGTTTAGTTATTATAAGGCTCGAACTTATTTAAATTGAGTAAAAACGGTTTAATACGTTTTTCAAATGTTGTTTTGCTAATGCCAATATGGGGCGTTAAATCATACATGGCAGCATAGTAATATTGCTAAAAAGAGGGTTCAATTTTACTTTTGAGAACGTCCAAAAATGGCACCAATAAAAAAAGGGAGGTAAAGTTTAGGAGAGAGTAAAAACAAAAATGTGGAGTTCTGTTTTCGTTTCGGTTTTCTTTTTTTCGTTGTGCTCGTTTTTTTCATTGAATGGCAACGTCGTATCGGGTCTCCGTTTGGTCCAATACAACACGGAATGGCTCTTCTACGACTACTATGCTCCCGCCGACTGTCCCGGTGCAGGGTGCACGTGGCCGAACCAGTCCGCGGCGTCGACGCACATTCAAACAATAGGTTCGCGCATCGCCGTCTTTGCTCCTGATTTGGCGAACCTGTGCGAAGTGGAGAGCGTGAACGAACTCAATATGCTTAAATTCAATGGCACCGCGCATTTGGTCAAAGGCACGGACACGGCCACCGGCCAAAACGTGGGACTCCTCTCCCGTCTTCCCGTCAACACCGAACTCCGCCGTGTTTCCAATACATACAAATATCCTATAGAGAATTCTACTTGTGGATACACGGGGGGCGTCGGGTCCACCGGCGTCAGCAAACATTATTATACCGTGTTTGATGGCGGCGATGACGTCGGACCATTCGCTCTCGTCGGGGTCCATCTGCTGGCGTATCCCACCGACCCGACGCGGTGCGCCGAACGAGAAGCTCAAGCCGTCATCCTCCAAGAATTGGTGTGGAATTTGACGACCACTGGATACGACATCGTGGTGATGGGCGATTTCAACGATTACGACGGGGACATCGTGGACGCCCAAAACGATAAGCCGCTGTCGTCTGTCTTGGACATTGTGAAGGGGCAACAAGGGCCGTATGCTGGCAAATACGAATTAATGAATGCGGCGGCGTGGTTGAATCAGACAGAACGGTGGTCGGATTGGTGGGACAAGAACGGCGACTGTGTTGGCACCTACAATGAAATGACGATGATTGACCACGTGTTGTTGAGCCCGAATTTGTTTGCGCGCGTAAAAAACGTGGAAATCTGGCACAACTACGACGAATATTGCGGGAAATGGGATTCGGACCATTATCCGGTAATAGTGGATTTGGATTTGTAGAAAAGAAAAGAAAATTGAAATATTCTTTTGTCTATTTTTCGTCCAAAACAATATTTTTTCTATAAAAAAAACAAAAAAAATGACGATCCGTTTCACCCGTTATTTGTTTTCTGTCGACCGCGTCGTCCTGAGTCTAAAACGCGCGCTTCAAAACCGTGCCAAGGACGAAGCCTTGTATTGGACATACGAATTGTATTATTCGGGATTCGTAGAGGAGGCCTGGCAAACCGTGACCGACATGTATGATTCTCTATGGGCAATCACGAGCCCGAAATATCAACGCCACATTCACAATAAAAAAACAAACACGAACACGCCAACAGACACGGGAATCGGGTCAGTCGTATTGACGCTGTGTGCACGCGACCCCGCTGTGCCCAACGACGAAAAATTCGTGTTTTCGTTGTCGGAAACGGCACTCAATCCCTATAGAACATTTGTTTGTGACGACAACCACAAAATGGTGAAACCGCGGAAATATCTGGAACACGTGACGAAATATTGTGTCTATTTTGACGAAGACAACGACCAAAAAGTCGACGCGGAACTAAATGCAGCATATTTGGGAGGCGACTGGACCTGGTATTGTTGGTCGACGCCGTATTGGAGGCAAATATTTGATACATATGGTATGGTCGAAGATGTAGCAAACAATCGGACAATTTTTCCAAACGACGATGTGCTGGAAGCGTTTTATGACAAGTATGGATACGAACCCGACGAACAGAGTCGCGCTTTCGAAGCGTCGAGAGGGGTATTTTTATGAATAATACTCAGGTTGACTTTATCTAACCCTTTGATATTCTATCCGACCGTATATGGTATTTTCGCACAAATATTAAATAGGATATATTCTTTATAAAATAACCAGGATATATGAAGGTGGTTTATTTTCAAATAATTTAAAATTATCTGAAAATAATTAAATATCAAAGGGATAAACATCACGGTATCTTGATATCTTTCTGTCAATGTTTTTTGTTATATATATTTTTAGATAATTCACTATTTTCTATGACACAACCATTGACATTCATACGTGTGTATACATCAATGTCATATGTCAAAAAATTAGATAAAATTGCTCTCAATCATAGATTTAGATAAATCTATTAATTCTTTGTTTGTTTTCTCGTCTTCTTTTGGTAGAAAGTTAGTAATATTGACGTTATTGAGTAATTCATCGCATATATCGAGTTTTAACGTGCTGGGTTCCGTATCATATTTGGGGAAACAATCCATAAACATATGAATTCCGGTTTCAATAGGCACATTAAAGTATTGACTTGATATAGTTTCACCCGAATTCAAAACATTGTTATAACTGGTGTATGAAGTTTCAAATCCAAAATAATATATTAAAACAAATAAATATTTCAAATTAGTCATATTATCATTATCATTATCATTATACACTTTTTTAAACAATTCAAGAAATTCGGTAACTCTCAAGTCATACGTCTTTTTCATTTTGTTTTGTTCACTGGGAACCATATTATTGTAAAAATACCTTATGTAATCAATATTATTGTGATTTAAGTAATCATGCACCACATTATCAACAATATGTGAAGACAAACTTTCGGTCCATACGTATCCCACGCAACTTACTACCATTCTAGTTAATAAGAATTTTACATATTTTACAGGTGAAGGCATTTGATGGGAAAAAATAAAAAACAAATACGATTTACATTCTTTTATGCATTCAAACAAATAATCATATAGATTATTCGAACTTGTATAAACATCTTTATTTATAATATTATTCTTTATATTATTGTTAATTACATCGCGATTAAGTTTATTATCCTTGTTATCTGGATTAATTTTTATGTAATATTTAAAATATTCCAAATATAAATCAACATATTTGTCATAATTAAAATCAATTAAACAAGCGTTCCACAATGTAAATAATTTATTAACATCATTTGAATTGGTATTTAATTGTGATTCATATGTTTTTTTATTAAATTTATCTTTATCTTTAACAGGAGATATTTTCCATTCATTATTTTTATTAACAAACATATATCCATAATTATCCTTCAGTAATGTATTTCCATTTTCATCTGTATATAATATATTTCCATTTTCATCAGTAACATACTTATAATTATAGAATATTGTGTTTTGTAATGATTTATTATTTTTTAAATTTGGTTCATTCAAGGTGCATTTTTTCTTATAGCATCTTAATGTTCTTCCCATATTGGCCAAATTTGCCAAGAAAAAATACGGACTTTTTCTTGTTAATTCCAATTCTCTCCATTTTTCCATAAAAAGACCAAAATCCGTGGACAGCAATTCCTCTTCCTTCAAATGAAAGCCACGGTCTTTATTATGTTTGAGAGGAATGTATTCCGTTTGTATTTTATCATAAATGGACTCATCTAACAACTTTTCCTTATCAATTAAAACCAAATAACTTTGAACAATATCGTTATTGTATATTTTATATCTTTTTAAGTCCATTCCTTCAATTGGTGATTCGTCCAATTTATTTATGTTTGTATCAACAATTTGTTGGATTGCATCCTTTTTTTGTTCGTCGGTATAATCTGTTTGTTGACAAACTCCATTAATTAAATTAAGTATTTTGTGTATAAGTGGAATGGATTCTGAATTAGTATGATTTAGATTATTATTTGATGTTTTTCTTTGTGATTGGTTTAATCTGTTAGATGGTTTTGCTCCTACAGGTTTAGTAGGTTGATGTATTATTTCTGTACTTTTTCGAGATGAACTTTGTTCTGTGGTTGATGTATTGCCAACATACATTACTGAACCATCGTTTTTAAGGATAAACACATTGTCTTTATCAAACTTACCCCTATTACATTCAATGCCTTTAACATAATTATTTTTAAGGTCATATAAGATGCCTTTGCCGTCAAATTTGCCTTCTTTCAAATTACCTACATATATGTCTCCATTATTTATAAGAATGTTAGTCTTATTATCAGTTGATTTTATTCCAGTGGATGTATTGTAAACCAATACATAGAATCCGCTGAGATTTGTTGTATTTGTTTCATTAAAATAATAATAAAGGTTATTAAATAAAGGTGGATCTGCTGCTGTATTATTTTGTTCATCTATGAGTAGTGGTTTGTTGCTCGTAATTAAAGTGTTCATCTTTTGTTTTATTATGTTCTTTTCCCAAACGCCGTTTGTAATATGTTGAAATTCAATATTAATATATGTTCCGTGTCCGTGCATTTGGCCATCTTTAATATTGCCAACATACAAGTTTCCATTACTGAATAAGACCACCCCGTTTTTATCGTGTGGTTGATTTGTTGAGTTTGTATTGCCAACGTAATATCCTTTATTTTCAAGGTCAAATAATATTGCCTGTTTTGTTTCGTTTCCACCTAAATATTTTTTGTGCGTTTTATTGGAACGTAATTTAGAACGTCGAGTTTTCATTGTATATAGTATTTGTATATAGTATTTGTATATATGTTTTTCGCATAAATATTTATCCGATGACTTACTGATTACCCTGAAGGGTAACCCAGGTTCCCTGAAGGGGAATCAGAGAGACATCCATGGTAAAGGTATACGAACACAATCCGACCTTTCAGGTCGTGATAGGTTATAAAATATATTCTTTATCGGTTCGTTTTTAGACCGATAAAGGATAATACAAACAAAAAAAAACACCCAACCGGGGGCTCGAACCCCGGACCACCAGCTTAAAAGGCTGGCGCTCTACCGACTGAGCTAATCGGGTATATTTTGTTTTTCCTACATTTGCTAAAGGAAAATATTATTGGATATATACGCAACATAAGTGGTTTTATTTTTTATTTTTGTTCTTGTTGCGTTTTCCTCCGCTCGTTTTATTGTGTTTCGTTTTATTGTGTTTCGTTTTTTTGTGTTTTGCTGGGTTGCGTTTTTTGGTTTTCGATGGTGATGGTCGTTTGGGCGACGGAGGCATTTGTGCGGCATACTCGTCAATATCAGCCATCTGGGCCAATATTTTTTCGCCATTGTTCATACGAACAATATAAACCCCGTATCCATCCTGATTCGACGAATTGTATTCAATCGTATCTCCCACATTTAATGTTTCTATCTTCCGTGCAAAATACGCTTCCGGAACAGGGTCCGAATCCCATTCATACAATTTGTAGTGAACCATTTTTATTTTATAGAAAATCACGCTATTTTATGATCTGGAGACGAGGTCATCCTAGACCTTATACACTCCCGCGTTCGTCACGATTTCCGTTGGGCCTTTTTTCTCTGTGATTTCGGGAGGCGCGATCGTCGCGTTGATCGTTTCCACCGATTCCATCTCCCATCCTGTCCTGAATCCAGGTGTGACGGTCGTTTTCGTCGGGTCATCGCGGGGTTCGTCTTCCATCAACGACGTATTTGATTTGATATGAGTCACCACCGTTTTCGTTTGCGTCCGTTGAACCAAATGAATCGCTAAAGGTTTCGCGTTCGCCGCGATACTCGCGGCCGTGTCATAAGTGATAGAACACACGGTTGTGTCGGCGTCGCCACTGAATCGAATGCTGTATAGCCAGTAAGGAGGCACAAACAGGACGTGGCCAGCATACACATCAAATTCGAGCATTTTGACGCGATCGATGCGTTCTTTGTCGGCCCTCGTGAGAGATTCGTATGGCGACCAGACGCGGAGCGTCGACCAGAATTCGTAGTGGTCGTAGTCTTCGATGATATCCAGTGTTTTGCGGTATTTGGGAGGACACATTTTCACGCGGATTTTGCCGCTCGCGACGGCCAAATAGCGTTGGTAATGGTTGTGGTATCGGAGCGGCGTGACGGCGCGTGGCGACCCAAACACGACGTCGTATTGGGAGAAAACGACTAAAGGCGGTTTGAGGAGGGGGTCGAGATGCGAGGCGGCGAATCCGTCTAAATTGGTTTCTTCCATGAACTCTCCGTTATTTTCGCTAAAATATTTGGAATAAGTATCGGTGGCCAAAAGTGTCTGGGCACTTCGGAGAGGCAGATGAACGGATTCGACGCCGATTGATTGGGTGATGTTTGTCTCTTCAAAATAATCGTTGGCGGTTTTGACACGAACGTCGATGTTGTCGTATTTTTCCATTTGACTGATCCGGAACTTTTCACAGAACTGGTGGACGCGGGATTTGGCGTCGTCGAGAGGTAGTTTGAACAACACGGGTTGTTTTACGGCGACCGTCTCTTGAATTTGTACAGAAGAAACATAATCGGTTTCGTACAGTTCGAGGTCGTCGCTCGTTTTCCAACAATTGGTGACGTGGATATAGGAAAAAAAGATGAAGAAGAAAATGAAAACGGCAATGGCGGTGGAATACATGGTTGACCAAAAAAAATGCGATAGATAATATTAAATGCGACGAGGTTATATTATCTATGAAAAAATCAAGTTGGTGAGAGGACGCGACGCCGATTCAATTATTTTTCTATGGTCGGTGTTTTGATTTGTGGAATGGGTTCTGTTTTTGGAACATACGATTGACTTTTATTTGCGGCTTCATTCGTGATTGTGGAAAGAACATAGTTATTGGATTTTGGGTCAGGAGCCATTACGATTTTAGAGTTTGGATCCCCCCCCCCCTCTTTTTCGGGAGAATTTGGTTTTGTTATTGCGTTTACGAAATGACTTGCGAGATGATTTGCGCAAATTTTTGTTTGTTTTACCTATCACGACCTGAAAGGTCGGATTGTATCCGTGGATGTCTCTCTGATTCCCCTTCAGGGAACCTGGGTGATCAATCAGTAAGTCATCGGTTTACGGGCCATTTTTTTTACGGTGGTGTATACAATAGGACATTATTATTTTTGAAATAATAACAAAAACCACAATATATTATCCTATAATTTCTCCTGTCGGGGTCATGACTTTGTTACACGTCGAATTGTGTTGCCGCAAATATTCCGAATAACGCATTTTCTGGCTGATATTGGGATTGTTCGTGGAGGTTTTCAGTTTGTTGTATTCGACTTGTTGGTTGCATTTGGCTAAAGAACAATATTTGTCGATATTGTTCGTTCGGTTCATGATGGCTTTCATCATTTTTTTATATTTTATTGGGAGGGATTATTTTATCCCTTTACATTATAATACAATGGCTTTGTTTTTAACATACTATTCAAATCCTTATCGTTTGCGTTTGCAAGATACGTATACTAACAATCATATAGCGCCCGTGGACGACAAGACCAACAAATGCAAAATATTGGAGATTGTTAATATAAATGCAAGTTCAGACGAAGTAGATAACTATTTAAAACAACACAAATGGGTTAATAATATAACTGAACTTACTGTTAAGAATTGCGGCCCGAATCTACAACAAATTCCTTCGTCGCTACAAAATGTTACAAAAATAACAATAAATCGATCTTATATTACAAATTTGAATAATATTGATACAACTAAAATAACATACTTTGATTTATCGTATGATAAATCTTCGACATTTGAATTTCCAAAAACCCCCTTTTCTAAATTAGTAATGTTTATGCTCAATCAAACTAAATTAACAGATTTAGACATCAATTTAGACCGCAATACAAGTCTGGCATTTATAATCATAGAAAACAATTCAGAATTACAATATTTACCCAATAGTTTCGGTAATATGAGCAGTTTGAAGACCATACAGATTGTTAATAATAAAAACTTACGTCTGACATTAGACGTATTTTTTCCATCTTTTCAATCAATGGTTGATTCGATAAACAGATTAAATAACCCCATAAAGGAAATTGATAACGAAATAATAGAATATCGCGATAACGAAACACACCATATAGTAAGACACCAAGACGAACCAGAAAACTATATAGAAAGACAATTTCAATTTATCGGTAATAAAACACAATATATTTTAAACAACCAAAAATTTGATACATTTAGGCAGTATTTACAAAACATACAATATAATAATCCAGCAACTCAAATATATGATTATGAGAGTAATTCGAGCAGAATAATAAGACAATATATCGATAAATCAACAAGTTTTGCCGATGAATACGCTGACTCTATTATCGAAGCGACTAAAAATGTACTGGTAAAAAAGGATATGATGCCTGCTTTGAATAAATTAAACCATATGTCATCCATTGTGGTTGATAATATATTGTCCTATCTTGACAGAAAAAGTCATTACAATCTAGCGGCGACAAATAAATACAATAGTCGTTTAATACCCCGAATCCCAGTGTCGATTCAAATTGCGGATAAATTGGTTCGCATGGATGAAAACCAACGAAAAGACTACATAAATAAACTTGTTTCGAAATATATAAACATTCGTAAAACGTTTACACAACAATTGCGTAAGACTGTTGGTTCAAAGCCAAATGATTCAAAATCCCCATCTAAAAAATCCCCACCTAAATTGTTACATTCCAAGTCATTGCTAGATTTCAAACAAATACAAATCCCTGAGCCTCCTTCTCATACACGTAGTAATAGTAATAGTTCCATACGTAGTCGACGCTACACTAACAACTCCAAATCCGGTGGAAAACGTAAAAGGAACGCAAAACGAACACGCAAACAAAAGAAATAATCTTGATTTTATCGGTCCATATTTCGATTGGCTTATTCTTACAACCGAATCAACTGGATTTAGGCGAACGTATATCAATAACCGATAAAGATTATTAGTCATCCACGGTATAGGAACGGACAATCCGACCTTTCAGGTCGTGATAGGTTAATTATATAAATATATATTTATATATTTATATATAAATAATCATGTATTTATTTACTACCAAGATATCTTATCCTGTCAATGGGTATCGTGAAACAACAGAAATGGATTCATTGTTATTGAAAGATATCAATTATATTAGTGATTCGAAAATAAACATTATAACATCTTCCACCGACATCAGCAGGTACAACATTTTGTGTATTGAAATGTCCTATAAAGCGACCGCAAGCGAAATAGATGACTATTTAAAAAATAGCAATTGGATTAATAATATAACTGTACTTGTTGTTACGTATGTCAATAATAATATACAACAAATTCCTTCGTCGCTACCAAATGTTCAAGAAATATCAATTAAACATTCTGACATTACAAATTTGGATAATGTTGATACGACTAAAATAACAAAGCTTACTATAGATAATAATAAATCAATATTTAAATTTCCAAAACACGCCTTTTCTAATTTAAAATCGTTGAGTCTCTGGCATACTAACATAACAGATTTAAACATCAATTTACACGGCAATACATGTATGGAACACCTATATATAGAATATAATGAATATTTACAAGATTTACCCGATAATTTAAATAATATACGTAGTTTGAAAGTCATACAAATTAATAATAATAAAAATTTAAATGTGGTAATTGACTTATTTTTTCCGTCATTGTTTGCGTCGTTGACCGATGATTTACTGAGACATTACATTCAAGCCAGACGATCTAGGAATCATACTATTTATGAACAGATAAGAAACTTCATTTTAGAACGTGATATAATGAACAAATTATACGTTGTTGATGAAGGAATAACAGAATATAGCGTTCCCTGGTATGATTTTAGATTTCTCAGTAATAAAAAGCAAATAGTTATAAACAAAATAAAATATAATAAGTTTATTGATGTTTTAAAATGGTTGTTTAATATATACGATGATGGTGATGGTGATGGTGATAGATCGGGTGGAAGTTTGCAAGGTTATATTGCTTATGATTATTACTTCAATAACATAACATATTTATCCAATACGATTGCTAATATTTTGTTTAAAACAAATATAGAAGAACAATTTAGAAACAGTGATTTAATAGTTGATATGAAGGTAAAAAATAATAATGACGTCACACAACATTACATTAATGATATTATTTATAACATATTGTCCTATCTCGACCGTATAAGTATTTCGAAACTAGCGTCGACAAATAAACATAACAGTCGTTTGATATTACCAATGTCTATCAATGAGTTTTATAGGTATGCGATTTTATTTGAAAATATGAATAAAACACAACAAAAACAGTTTATAATGGATACGGTTTTAAATAATAAAAAACGGCTTATACAACTAAATCAGATTATTAAAAATGATAAGAATAAGAACTTTGTGAATCAGTTACGTAACACTGTTCAATCATCATCAAAAGACACCCAATCGCCCCCCCAATCTCCCCCCCAATCGCC
>JACCDO011926392.1_pt1 | contig 34305 bp, 31 predicted proteins | sample 7446101 | NCBI WGS metagenome assembly JACCDO01 (sample SAMN15323440, study PRJNA562643) | freshwater metagenome | isolation source: river surface water | place: USA:Blue River Watershed | collected 2017-08-16 | reverse complement strand
CTTTTCTTCTTTCTTTTCTTCTTTCTTTTCTTCTTTCTTTTCTTCTTTCTTTTCTTCTTTCTTTTCTTCTTTATATATTTCTAAATTACTTGTTCTCTCTCTAGTTCCATCTTCTAGTGTATGCCATCCATTAGATGTTGAAGAAATAACTGTTGAAATTTTATTGGTTTTCTTAATTATAACTCTAGTTCCATTTTTAAAAACTCCAAATGAGTTCATATATTATATAAAAATATTATAGATATAAAGAAATTGGAGGACCTAAAAAAATTAATTAAATTAATCTCTAAATTCTACATTAATTTCATATTTGTAAGTATTATCTTCTTCATATCTTTCTTCATCTTCATATAAAATTTTCATATTATTTTTTTTATAGTATTGTTTTCTTTTTTTACATTGATATGGTAAATATTTATTATCTGCTATATCTATTATTAATGGGAAATTTTTATTTTTTTTTCTCAATATTCTTCCAACTATTTGTATAATATCTGATTTACTTGTGGCCATTATTAAAGTATCTAATTTACTGTTATCATATCCTTCTGACGCAATCTGATATGTTCCAATAATAATATTACATTCATTTGATTTGTTTAAATCTTCATTTTTCATAGCACCTAAATATAAACCAACTGTTGATTTTATATTATGTTTATTTAATTCTTCTTCAATTAAATTTTTTAAAACAACACAGTGTTGTCTTCTATCTGTTAATATAAGTATTTCTCTATCTAATGTATATTTAATAACTTGTTCTACAATTTGGTTATTTCTAATATTATCAAATGTAATTTTATTTATTAAATCTGGTAATATAACTTTATTTCTAAAATTATATTTTAACTGTATATCATTTTCATAATTTGCTTTAATTATTTGTACAACAGGAGTTTCTATATCATTATCTATATTTTCTTTTGTTATAATAGGTCCCAAAAACCAATTTAATACTTTTGTTAATCCATCCTTTCTAGTTGGAGTTGCAGATAATCCCAACATTTTTTTAGTTCCTATTTGAAATAATGCTTTTGAAAAATGATTACTACATATATGATGACATTCGTCAATAATTGTAAATCCAAATTCATCAAAAATCTTTTTATCATATTTTTTTTTAGAAATACTTTGTAGCATTCCAATAACAATATCTTTATTTTCATAATCAATAATATTTTGCTTAATTATACCTATTCTTGCATTTTTAAAAAACTGATTTATTCTACTTATCCATTGTTCCATTAAAAATTCTTTATGAACAATTATTAGAGTTTTTTTAGATATTCTTGATAATATATTTAATGCCATAACTGTTTTACCAGAACCAGTAGATGAACAACCTATACATGCATCGTGTTTATTTATATGTATAAGCAGTTTATTTACATATGCGACTTGATCATTTTTTAATTGTCCATTGAATTTCAATGAAATAGTTAATCCTTCTCTTTCACTACTCTGAGCAGACCCAAAATGTTCAATACCATAAAATTTAGGTAAATATACTTTTGTTAAATTTATTCTATAAACTGGAAAAGATAATATATTATCATTTGTATAGTCTGGTATTGTTACTGGTTTAACAATAAGTTCTTCATTTATTTTTTTCATATCATTTTCTGATAAATTTTCTTTATATATTCCATAACCCTTGTAATTAATCATTCTTAATACTACTAATATATTTTAATGGGTAATATATTTTTTAATTTAATATTTTATATAAATATATGCAAAAAAATAAACCAATTATTAAATCAATAGAATGGGGAAAAATAACAGTAATACAAAATAAAAATACTTATATTTTTAAAGATGTTATATTAGAACCAACTACATGTTATGAATGGAATTTTAAATCAGGATTTGATAAATATATTGATAAAAATCAAACATCTCATCAGTTTCAAAAAGATAAATCAAAAGGAATACAACCCTATTTAGTTCGAAATTTATTACATAAAGCATCTATTTTTATATTAACTACTGGATTTCATAATGATTTAGGTGTAAATGAAGATACAATTAATTTTTTAAAAGATAATAATAAACATATAATTATTGTAAATACTAGTGATGTTATGGATATTTATAATAATCTAATTAAAAAACGGAAAAGAGTAATTGCTTTAATACATTCTACGTGCTAATAAATCATTGTTTTATTTTTTTATATCCAGATTCATAAAAATTCCATTCTATAGAAGCATTTTCTATTTTTATAATTTTCTTATCTTTTACTACTATCCCAGATGCATTCCAAAAATCAGTTATACTTCTGTAGTTTCCAAGTCCATATGTTTTAAGTCCATATTTATCTTCTGGAATAAAATTATTAGATAATCCTAATATATATTTTACTTTATTTTCAGAAAATTTCATACATTCTTTTGAAATTGAGATATCTCTGTAGTACAAAGGAGATTTGTTTCTATTATAATGATGTGAGCATATCTTTATATTTGGAGCAAATATATCATACCCATGTGTAAATAATCTCGCACTAAATAATGTTTCCTCTCCTTGAAATAAATAACATAACATTGGATCAAATTGTATTTCATATAAAAATGATGAATCTAAAAATAACAAACCAGCAGCAGTAAATGGTTTAGGAGACCTAATTGGTTTATCAGATTCAAAATTACTCCAGAAACTAGCTAAAAATACTGGTAATTCATTATTTGATATTTTACCAGAATCCATTACTGGAATTCCAGATAATTCTAGTTGTTCTTCAGTTGGAGGATATACAGATAATACTGGTTTTTTTGATCCATCTGGTCCATATGGATGTTTTTCAGATTTAATTTTATTATATCTACATTGTTCTAACATTTTAATTAATGATACATCCCAATCTTTTTCAAAAAATGTATGCGAATCAATTTGTAAAAAATATTCCTCTCCTCTCCATAATTTAGAGCAATAATATCTAGCATATGTTGGACCTTTTGCATTTTGATAAGGTATATTATAATATCTTATATTATCTTTAAAATTTTCTATTTTATTATCATAACATAATTCATTTTCATTGAATTCTTTATTTTGTTCACATATACCAACATATATATTATTTGGATATCTTGCATTATTAAATAATGTATCTAATGTATCTGAACATTCAATATCTCTATAAGAAGCAATAGAAACAAAAATATTACTCTTTTTTACAGGATATTTTGGAGTTGTATTATATTCTACATATTCTATACATTCATTTTGACTAAAATTTTCTTTTTTTAATACTAAAATTACAATAATAATAATAACTAATAGTAGCATAATCATTTATTATTATAAATTTTTATTTTTTAAATAAATTATGGGCTGATTAAAAGTTTTTTGTTATTTTTGATTTTATTTCTTGTTTCTATTATCATGTCTTTTTTGTTATAAAGAAGCATTTTTATTTCATTTTTGATTTTATCAATAGCTCCATCTTCTTCTCTTTTTTTCATATATTGTTCAAATTTCTTCATTGCTTTGGGATACATTTTCTGAACTTCTTCGTTAGAAACCCAATCTTCGAGTCTAAATTCATTTATATTTATCATATTTTCTATTATTTCTTCACGATCTTTAATTTCCCATTGTTTCCCATTAAATACCATAATATAATTATTTTTAAAATTGGTTATATAAATATTATGATTTTCAGGAACTTCAGGATTAAAATGTATAGTTCTTACAAGATTAGGGACCGATAACATACACGAATTTACACAAGCATACATATCATTGTCAGTTAAATGTTCTAAGTTTGGATTTGTTGCTGAATATATATTAATTGTATTAAAAGTATTTCCAGCTTTTTTAATAAGTTCATTAATTTGTTTATCTTTTTCTTGTAATTGTTGATTTAATTTATCAACTATTTGTTTAAGATATTCTAATGAATTCTCATCTTCTTCTTTTATACATTTTAGTTTATGTCTATTTAAACTAGATTTTGCTGTAAAAAATTCATTACAATTTTCACAAGAATGTAATAAAATATTTTTTTTACATTTTTCAAAATCAATATTCTCAATTTTTATATCATCTTTAATAGGATTACATATTTTTTGTTTATATAAATGTCGTTTAAGAGTTGTTATAGCATCGCATGTATATTCACATCTAGGACATTCATACATTTATATTCATAAAATATTTTATTTAATGATTTTTATTTTTTAAATTGTCACACTTTGTTACACATTGTCACACTTTATTAAAATATATCATCGTGGTAATATATTAATTTTACATATTTAAAATTTTGTATAACATAACAATAATTGTCACACTTTGTCATACTTTAGATAAAAATTGTCACACATCTGGAGTTCAGAAAATCAAAATATGGACCATATCAACTGTGTGACAATTTTCTAGATGTGTGACAATTTTTCAAAAGTATTGGGAATTATTTATATTTTACATTTAACATTATTTTGTAACACTATACTTAAAATTGGGGGGGGGAGAACAGGCTGAAAAGTTTTTGGAAAATTTTTTTTTTAAGAATAGTTTTATAATTTTTTTTTTTTTGAAAATAATTCCGCCTGTTCTCCCCCCCCCCAAATTTTAGGTATAGTGTTACAAAATAATGTTAAATGTAAAATAGAAATAATCCCCAATACTTTTGAAAAATTGTCACACATCTGTGAAATTGTCACACAGTTGATATGGTCCATATTTCGATTTTCTGAACTCCAGATGTGTGACAATTTTTATCTAAAGTATGACAAAGTGTGACAATTATTGTAAAACATAGTAAAAATCAGTAACACTAAATCCATTAAATTGTGAACTACTTGCTACACTATAAGCTCCAAAATTTTCACAATATACAAGGTCCGATATTGTTAATTCTGGAAGTACTGTACTATTGCATATTTTATCTAATCCATCACATGTATTTCCAAAAATTACAGATTCATATTTTTCAACATCATTATTATTATATGGAATTAAAACAGGAGTTTGATGGTCATAATTAATACATGAAAATGACCCATACGTACCGTCACTTAAATGATATATCATCCGTTTTTTACCAGTTTCTTTGTCTATTTTGATTTTTTTACCAATTACACTCAATACAAGTGTATGAGAATCAGTAACAAAAAATCTACCTGGTTCCGCTATTACTTTAAGCCCTGATTCATCTCTAGTTTCTGAATTATATCCAAATAATTCATTCAAAGACTTATTTACTTCTTCACTAATATCTTCTAATAATTTTATTGAAATATCATCATTTAATCCACTAAATCCACCTCCAATATCTAATATATTAAAATTAAATCCAATTTTACGTGATACATCAAAAGCATATTTACATAATTCAAGTGCCTCATAATATAACTTTGGATTTTTACAATTAGAGCCACAATGGAAACATGTTCCGACTATGTCAAGTTTCATACTATAAGCTAATTTTAGAAGTTCTTCTATTTCTTCTTTTTCTACACCAAATTTTTCACTAAATGTACATTCTGAATCTTTATCATTAACTTTAAGTCTTATGAGTAGTTTACTATTGGGATGATATAATTTTAATTTATAAAGTTCATGTTCTGAATCAAATGTAAGAAAATCAATATCTGTTGTACGAGCATATCTAATTGAATTTGAATCTTTTACTGGATTTGCATAAATTATTTTATGTAAATCAACTAAATTTTTAACAATATTGATTTCTGATACTGACGCAACATCAAACCCCACACCAACTAAACTAAGTAATTTACAAATAACTTTATTAGAATTACATTTAACAGCATAAAATGGGTCTACAAGCGGAAATAATTCTTTCCATAATTTTACACGCTTAATAATTCTGCCAATATCAATTATATAAAAAGAACTATCGGGATTATATTTTTCTATAATATTTTGAATAAGGTCAGAAGTTGTAGAAGATTGTTCAACTAGTATTACATCATTTTCTTTTATAAAAGTTGGAAGAAAATTATTCTGAGGATCTTCTTCTGATTGCTGTTCCATATATTAATCTTTTTTATTTTATTAATGTTTTTTTATTTTATGATTTTTGTCCCGATTGATTATCATTACATCTAATACTAAATATCAATAAATGGTCTCTACCGCAAAAATCATAATATTCTTGTTTTCCATTCATATTTGATGTAAATTTAGTAAATTCTATTGTTAACTCACTCATTTTACCAATAGCTGCAGCTAATTCAAATCGTTTTTGATCTAAATCAAATCCCCTTACTGGTTTAAGTATTCCAGGCTCTTTCCAATAAGTTCCTTTTGTTAAATCTCCTAGTAAATATGTAGATGTTCCATCAGTAAATGATGTTCCAGAAGTATCTGTCAACACATTAGGGGCATTTGCGTCAAACACAATTGTTCCGAATTTTTTATTTAAACTTTGATTTGTAGAATCAATTCTTTCATAAGATTCATCATTTCCATAAAATGATAATATAACATATTTTGGATCATCTAGTAGATTATAATCATTTGTTGCTCTGATAGATGTTCCAGCAGACAATAAGGTAAATCCACCAGTTGAAACAGCAGATATTGTTGTTGGATCTGAATAATCAACATAGTTAAATCCTAATACGTTAGACGCGCTTTTTTTATTATTTACACCTGAACACATTAAGAGTTCCCAATGATCTAAATTTACATTATTTATCTGTATTCTATTGAATTCGCATGAATTTGTATTATAATATTCAGGAGTTCCAGCTACTGCATCTAAAGTAGGGTATTGATTTACAAGTCTAACTTCAAAAGGAGAAGTGCTACTTGGATCATACGCGCCTCCATTTACAGCATAATTCATAGCATTTTGAATTTCTAAGATAAGACCACTTGCCGGATTTGATGCTGGACTTGGATTTCCACCAATTACATATTGACCTTCTCTTAATACCGCCGTATAATGAGTACCCACTACAGCTTTTGCAAATGCTGGACTACCACTCAAAGGAGCTTGTATAATTACACTAGGGGGTTCACTTGCTAAATAACCAGACCCAGCACCTGTAATTGTAATACTTTGAACAACTCCATTTAAAATAGTTGCTGTTGCTGTTGCTAAAGTTCCAGAATTTGGAGGATTTGCTATAGTAACAGTAGGGACAGTTGTATATCCACCTCCACCATTTATTAATTTAATTTCAGTAATAGTCGAACCTATTGAAAAATCAATATATTTATTTGTTGAATGTACATTATAAGATGATCTTGGAATTACAGAACCTTTTAATTCTATAGATGTTACATTTTTATATACATTAGGCAAAGTTATTTTATAAAAAGATGGAGATATATATTTACAACAATCTCTCTCCCTAGAATCAATTACAATTATATGTTCAGGAACAACTATTTTATCAGCTGGATGAGTAACTCTAAATGAACTATCAAAATCTGAAACATTATTTGTTGGATATTTATATTTATACATATCGTTGTTCATTTATTAAAAAAAATAAAATAAATACATAAAATAATACGATAATAATTTTTACACAATTCTTGCTACTTTACAAATTTCATGATTTCTATTTATTATTTTTACATTTTTATTATATTCATATATAAAATTATATGAACAATCAATATATTGAATTTTAGGCCAATCTGGAATTTCTTGTAATTGATTATGTGCACAATTAATTTGTTCAAGATTTGGCCAATCTGGTAAATTTTTAAGATTATTTATTTGACAACGAATATATATAAGAGTAGACCAACAAGGCATTTCTTCTAATTGATTATCTTCACAATATACCTTTATTATACTACACCAATGTGGTAAATTTTTTAATCTATTAGATGAACAATAAACACGTAAAATATTAGGCCAACAAGGCAATTCCCCTATATTATTATTATCACAGCGAACTTCTTCTACTTTTGGCCAACAAGGCAATTTTTCTAAATTATTACACGAACAATCTACGTATAATACATTGGGCCAGCAAGGCAATTCTTCAAATGTATTATCTGAACATTCTATATACTCAACATTTATCCAACAAGGCAATCTTTTTATTTTTTTACTTGATATAATTATTTCTGTTTCTATTCCAATATCAATTAAAATTTCACCTGATTCAGAAACATCTTTGTCAAAAATATACATAGTATAACACATTATACTGATTACTGTTGTTTTATATATTAAAATTTAGATAGTAGTATTAAATTATTGATACAAATATATGACAATAAAAATACAATCACATAATTTTTATTAATGTTAATATCATTTGAATATTCAGAATCAGAGTCAGACTCAGATTCACCATCAGAGCATAGGTAATTAAAAATATCATCCCTATTGTATTTATAATAATTGGTACTAATTTTATCATACGTATATACAGAATCCATATATTCATTTAAACACATATCCATTTTATTTTTCCAAAATATCTTAATAATATTTTCAATTTTAGTCATATATTCAGATAAACAAATATCCATTTTATCTTTCCAAATATTTTGGATTAATTCATCTAACACATTTTTATATATATTTTTAACATTATTTTCATCTTTATTTTTATATCCAAAAAAATAATTCATAATAATAGAATTTGTATATTTAATTAGTGTTAAAAAATATTTAATTTGTTAGTTTAATTAAAATAAAATAATTTTTATATTAAAATGAATAATTATAGCACTAAATTAGATACATCTCCATATACTAGTAGTAATAGTTATCAATATCCAACTGAAAAAATTATGAGAGTTGCGTTGAGAGATAAAGGAGACCAATCAGTTGGATTAGTTCAAACAAATCCAAATGATGTCCAATTTACAACTGTAGAACATACACTAATTGCTGATACTAGAGATTGTGTTGGAACAAAATCACTGATAGATGCTCAAATTATTGCTGAATCAAATGGAGTAAGAAATGGAGCATATGGAACAATATTAAATACTTCAGGTGCTGGAATATCTCCAATAGTTATTACATTTAATTCTGTTACTTCTTTAAAAAATGGAGATACAGTAGAAATAAAAGGAATTCAGGGAAATACAAATGCAAATGGGAAAGTGGTGATAAACAATGTAACAATCACATCTGACCCAGAGGGAACAGCTGAAATTGCAGGAATTGGCAATGGACCATATTTAGGTTCAGGCGAATGGAAAAGAATTCCAGACCCAGGATATCCAATTTTATCTGATAATCTTTCTATAATAGAAAATAACAAAATGATAGTAAATATAAGTAGACCACTTAAAAATGTAAGAACTTTATCATTATATCACATAGTTATTCCCCGTGATATTATACCACTATATGTATATTTTTCAGATTTTATAAATATATCAACTACATATCAAAACGTAGTATATCAAGGAACAACTGAAACAAATTATACAACGTTTATTCCAGAAGAAAAAGATTATACAGAATCCAGACTCCTAGGATTTTTCTCAAGTCCACTTGATTTATTTAGAGCATATAGAAACGGCTCAATGTCAATGCCAGACCAAATTACGCCTCCCCCTATGAATTTATGGAATCCACCTCTAGGTTCATGGCCAGATGGACAACCAATTCCATATCCATTTCAAACGGTTCCTACATATAAAAGCAATACATTTAATGTGGTTGGAGAAATTGGAGATTTCTACGTAATATTGGCTGGGTATGGAGTATATGATTTATTAGATTGGTCTACATATGGAAGTGATAACCCAAATACTGATGCATTAATTACAAGTATCATGAGAAAATTATTACTTATATTGCTTACACCCAAACAATCATATAGAAATGTTGATTATATAACTTTAATATTAAATTCAAATACTATAAGCAATAATGTATATCCATATGGATATGGAGATTTTCAAAGATTTATTCCAGGGCCTGGATATCAACAAACATACCAACCAGGGACTAACGATTTATTTCCTGGAAATCCTACGGTTTCTTCCACTGATAGTCCAATACCATTTCCAAATTTTAGAGGAAATGTATGTGGGCCGTATAACTCACCGGGAGACCCTTTTCAGAAAACCGGAATTAGAACACTCGTTCAGGACCTATATTTAAACGGAGATTTAAATAATTTATTTGGAGACCCCATAATATCTCCATATGTTCCTGTGGAAAATATTGCGAGTGATTCGACATATGGATTAAATTTTTTAAGTTTAGTTGAGGTAAATTTAGGAAATATAACAACAACAACCAATCTAAATATATTGAATGCATATCGAATAACTCCTAATGGATTTGGCGCAGTTAATGTTAGAGCATCTGGAAATAATATATATTACAATAACATATATAATAAAAATTCTGGATTTGGTGCAGGAGGACAAGGACCATCAACAATAGGTGTACCAAATTCATGGGTTGACCATGGAATTTACGCAGATACAGGTACATTTTCAGACCCAATTGCACAAGCACCAAATGGACCCAATATATCACCAGATACATCAAGCGCAATCAATACAGGAAATGGAGTTCCTGAAATAACTCATAGAAATTCATACAATGATTTAGGTCCAGAAAATGGGTCTTTTGTACCTAAAATTTTAAAATATATTGATTATGTCGTTAATGATGTACCAGATACAGATTTAATTATAAAAATAGATGAAGTTGAAAATTTAAGATATCAATCTACAAATACTTCCAATAATAGCGCAATACTTGATGTACCAATTCGTCTAAATATTGGGTCAACAAATGGAACAGAACAATATATTGAATCTATACAATCACTAGTTGCTGGAGCATCCTCCTACTGGGAACAACGATACATGGTACCCAAACAAAAATTAGATAAATTACATTTAAGTTTTTATTCTTACAATGGAACTCCAATACCTCTGGAAAAAATGCTACAGGAAAGAAGGTCACTAGAACAATCTAGACTAATTAATAAAATTATTGGAAATTTAGATATAGTAAATCCATTTAATATTACATATTTATTTGACCCAACAAATCCACAATTAATAGGAAGAATGAAAAGATATATTCAAATCATTTTTAAAATTAATTGCTACGAGGGGTCATCCCCTGGAATAGAAGAAGACTCCTATCAAGGATTAGCTCCTTACACAAATTTTAATTCTCCATCAAATTATGGAATATAAAAAATTATATACGTTAGTAAATAAAGGTTATATTTTGTATAAATATAACCCATGGAAATAGTGAAAGCTTTCGAGAATAATGATTTAAATATACATATTAATATAAAGGGTACACATGAAGAACCCTTATTTAGAGCATCTGATATTGGGGAAGTTCTTGAAGTTAAAAATATTCATCAAAATTTAGTAGCTTTTGATTCATCAGAAAAGGTTATGTGTAATGTATACACAGTTGGAGGTAATCAGAACGTAACTTTTTTAACTAAAAAAGGTCTTAAAAAAATTATCTGTAATTCTCGCAAACCAAAAGCTATAAATTTAGCTAAAATTTGCAATATAGATATGTACGATAATTTTTATATTCCAGTAGAAACTTCTTTTGTTAATTTTTTAAAAGAAGTTTATGATAATGAAGAATTATTACATCAATATAAAATAGGACCTTATCAAATAGATATATATTTTCCTAAATATAGATTAGCAATTGAATGTGATGAATATTTTCATATTTTTCAAAAAGAAGATGATATAAAAAGAGAAAAATATATTAAAGAAAAATTAGATTGTAAATTTATTAGATTTAAACAATTAAATGGTAAAGAACGAATGAAATATTTATCAAAATTAATAAAAGAAATTAATGAAGAATTAAAATCAAATGAAAATAAGTTAAAGTTAGAACTTATTGAAAAAGATAACAAAATTCAAGAATTAGAACAAATTGTTAAAAAAATGAATGGGCAACATTTAATAACAAAAGAACCCGTTAAACAACAAATAATTCCAGAAGATATTATAAAAGAATATGCATCAGAAAAATTAGAATATTCTGATAAATATAAAGTAGCAATAGTTCAAATACAAGAGGATTTTAACAAATGGTATTTAGAAAAATACAAAATTGATTTAAATTTAAATGTAAATAATAAAGATACCAATAATATAATAAAGAAAAATCTCACAGAAAAAATTAGAGAAATTACTAATATAAAAGAAACAAAAGTAAATATTACTGATAAAGTAAAAAATATAGAATTAAGCAAATATGTTGGGTTCGTAGGAATTAGAATAAAAGAAGAACAAAAATATATGTATCCTATACAAATATATGAACATTTTGTAAAAGATAAACTTCAAATAACAAATAATGAAAAAGATAAAATATCAACAAGACAAATATGTGAAGAATTTACAAAGTGGTTGGAAATAAATAAATATGATTTAAATATAGGAACTATTGGTAAATCTAGATTTTCTCTTGTATTTATGAAAGAAATAATTAATGTTATTTCATCATTGACAAATATGAAATATAATGATAAATTAAAAAATAAAAAATACGCTGGATGCTTTATTGGAATTATAATAAATTCTGAATTACACCAATTTTAAAATATTATCAATTTAAGTATCTTCAACGGTTAATAATTTACTAGATTCATCTTGATTTTTAAGTTCATATTTATTAGATTTATAAATAGCCAATAATAAATCTACTGTTTCTTTATCACTACAAAAAAAATCATTGCAAATTAATTGCGCACAATCATTTATATTTTTTGCAATAACTGACATTATATATTTTCCATATTCAATCACATATACTTTTACGATATCTTCTTCATTTTCCATAAATTTATTTAAATTTTCAATATCTATTTTTTGTTCTTTTTCCTTTTCTTCTTGATTTTTCTTTTTCTTTAATTCAATTTCTTCTCTTTGTTTTAATTCATCATTAATAAGTTTTATAGCACATGGACCCCAATTAGTATATGTTAAATTTAATTGGGAATCATTTATAGGTAATTCGCAATAATATTCTGGATTCATATATTTACTACTCCATACACATTTAACTGCATAGTTACTAATATCATTTTTACATCTAACACAAGTTTTCATAATATTTATTATTTATTATTAATTAGTGTTATTTTTTTTTTGTTATTTCATCATTGATAAACATGAAATTTAATGATAAATTATCAATGAAAAAATACAAGGGATGTTTTATTGGAATTATAATAAAATAAAAATATTTGTTATTATTAATGGAAACAGTAATTGATTTAAAATTTGTAAAATTAATATATAGTACTAACATTGTACATAGAGAAGATTTAGGAATCTATAGAAATTTAAATGAAATTGGAAATGATATAGATGAAATAGAAAAACACGCAAATCAAGAAATAGAAGAAAATTATGGTCAATATAATGAATTTTTTTATGAAATTTATTATAAAACGGTTGGAAAATATGATTTAAATCCCGAAGGATTTGCATTGAATTTAGATGAATTAAAAGAAATGATTGCTAATTCTTATGCTGGTAAACCTAGTACATTTAAAGCATTTGGAAGAAAAAGAAAAAGTAACAAAAAAAAATATACATTAACTAAATATTTCTTACATTATTAATGAAAACAGTAATTGATTTAAAATTTGTAAAATTGATATATAGCACTGACTCTGCAGATAGAATCTATAGAAATTTAAATGAAATTGGAAATGACATAGATGAAATAGAAAAACACGCAAATCGAAAAATTTCATAAAAAAATTCATCATATTGACCATAATTTTCTTCTATTTATTATAAAACTGTTGGAAAATATGAGTTGAATCCTGAAGGATTTGCGTTAAATTTAGATGAATTAAAGGAAATGATAGATAATTCTACTGGTAAATCTGCTAAATTTAAAGCATTTTGAAAAAAAAGAAAAAGTAATTAGACCTTCTTATTTAGATTTTTCTTTTTTTAAACAACACTAATATAGAAAAGTAGAGAAAGTAATAAAATAAAAATGTCAGCTAAAAAGTCGTGGGATAGAGAAGAAGAATTTTTTATTGTTCTCAAGCATGATTTAAATAACCCTGGTGATTATGGAAATATTGTTGGTATATTTGATAAATTAGAATATATCAAAGATATCAACATTCCAGAAAAAAGAAATTCATGTCATTATGCGATTCTTGGTATTCCAAAAAATAAACAGATTAATGGAACATGTCTATATTATCTCGGAACTTCAATTATGAATAAACATCACGAGGATATTAGAATTATTTTGCAGGAAATGAATGTGGCTACGATAGAGAGGATGGGTCTAAGTTTTATGGTGATGCTTGGTCTTATCACAACGTAGATACATTCAAAAATTTTTTGAAAAATGATTTTAAGCATTTGGAAGAATTGGAAGGAAGAATTGGAAGAATAAGAAAAAATAAAAATAAAAACAATGATTGATTTATTTTATAATAAATAAAAATAGTTTTTTCTTTTATTTATTATATTAAAATATGTCTATATATACTCCTCCAAACACAATTGTTATTCCACCTACTATTCCGGACTCTTCTAATTATTCAGACAATTACAGTGAGTTACTAAAAGTTGAAAAAATAGAAAGTTCAGTTATTACCGATAATACAATAACAATGTCAAGTGGAATGATTACAAATTTAACTGGACCTTTTCTTAATAATTTAGATGCTGTATCAATTGATTATATAAAACCTGCCTCAAGCGGAGGTGTTTTATATTCATTACAATATAATCAAAATGGATTTTTTAGTGGGAATTCTAATCTACTTTTTGATAATGATTTATTGACATTAAATGGAAATTTTACAGATGGAGTATGTACTATTACAAAAACAACAGCAGGTAATAATATTATTAATGACATAATTAATCCAATAAATTCAACTGATATTGTATCAAAATACTATGCAGATACATTTATAACAAATCAAAATATTACTATAAATACAAATTCAACGTATTTATATACACCTGCAACCATAATAAATAAATATATTACTAGAATTTCTACTGTAAATTTATCTGACCAAACGGACACAGCAGTAAATATTATAGCATATCTAAATACATTAATAACACTAGAGGTTGGAGTATCATTTTCATTTTGTATATTTAACAATGGAACAGGTAATATATCACTACTAGGAGGAACTGGAGTATCTATTATTCCAACTTCATTTACAATTCCTCCAAATTATGTATTTCAATCTACAATAATAATTACTTCATCTACAACTATATCAATATATATAGATAATATATGCAATAGCACAGACTATATATCATCATTTTTTAATAATGCCTATTTTTATACACAAGTTCCATATAAAGTAAAAAAAATTATGTTATTACCAACAATTAATTCTGTAGCAGAAACAACAACTAATTATACATATACCCTAAATGATATAAAAAGTTCACTAATAATAAGAGACCCTGGTGCAAATTCATCTGATACTATAGTATCTTCAACTATTGAAAATTGTTCATTTGTTATACAAAATATTTCAAGTTTTACAATTACACTTAGTCCAACACTTCCATGGGTATTTAGCACAATAACAATACCAGCAAATAAAACTGGATATTTTTATATAAATAATACTTCTTTAATAACCATCAGCATTATTTAAATATTGTATTTGTACTAAATAATTCAATAAATTTTTAATATTAAATTTAAATTCATTTATTTTTTCTATAAGTTCAATATTATTAACTAATTTTGCATATTTCATAATTTCTTCTTCGATTTCTTTTGAAGACCCTACTTTAATTAATTTTTCTAAATTAGTTCTAAATTCTTTAAATTCTTCACATTCACGACATTTATTCATAATAAATATGTAATTATAAATAACTAAGGTCTATATTTTCTCTATCTTTTTTTATTTTATATTTTAATATATCTAATTTTTCAACAATATTATCGTCAATTGTATGACCCAATATTTTAGATAATTCAACTATATATTTAAAATCAGTTTGTTGATTTAATTGAATGCCAATTGAATGAAGTATATTTATACGAGATTCAACATTTTTTAAAAGTAGAGCATCTTCTATTAATTTATTTAATTTTTTTTGATGGATTGATTCTTCTAAATATCTATCATATTCAAGTTGTTTAATATTTATTTCTTTTTCTTTATATATAGATTCATTTATTTTTAATAATAATTCTGCCTCTTTGTATTTAATTTCAACCTCTTTTAATTTATTTTCTAAATCACTGCTACTTGTCATTTATAAATATAAAATAAATTATTTAAGAACTTGTTTTAATTAATGTAAGTGTCCTATTAGTTACAGTAGATGTATTTGCCGATACTCTCCATCTAATATCAATTGCTTCTGACCCATTTACAGTTGCTTTTGATATTATAGTAATGTGTTCAGAACTTGTGCTAGCATTTGCAACAGAACGAGGAGAATCAGCTAGTAAAACACCATTTATATAAATAGAAAAAGTAGTAATTCTATTGGCATTTGTATTTCCAACTTGTCCAGCATTAAACATAATTACGTAATTTCCAGCACTTGGTGTTAATGTTGTTCCTGTTATTACTACATCTGTTAAAGAAGCAGTCGTAATTGTATTAGTCAATGATAAAAATGAAACTGGATTTGCGGTTGCATTAGTTTCTACTCCATCTAATTTGGTCTTATCTGTTCCAGACATAAATCCAGAACTTCCTCCAGCTACTACAAGAGAATGAGTAGTTCCTCCAACCTGTTCTCCGTGATTATGAACATGATCTGCTCTTGCAAATGAAGTAGATGCTCCTTCTGAATTAGCTAATCCTATTGTTACCGGGACTGCAGTGCTAAATGTGTGAATATGGTCTGCTCTTGAAAAATTTGTACTTACCCCTTCTTGTGTAGATGAAGTAATTGTTTGATTGCTTGGTGCTCCTGTGCTAAATGTGTGAATATGGTCAGCTCTTGCAAAATTTGTACTTACTCCCTCCTGTGTAGAAGAAGTTATTGTTTGATTGCTTGGTGCTCCTGTACTAAATGTATGAATGTGATCGGCTCTTGCAAAATTTACACTTGTTCCAACTTGTGTAGAGGAAGTAATTGATTGATTACTTGGTGCACCAGACGCAATTGCATGCGAATGATTTGAAATTGCAAATGAACTAGCTGCTCCCTGAGAAGTTGTTGAATTTGCATTTAAAGATACGGGGTTCCCACTTGGAATTTCGTGTATATGATCAGCTCTCGAGAATGCTGTAGAATTTCCAATTGCATTTGTTTGGTCAGGAATTTGAGTAACTGGAACTGCTGTAGATATTGCGTGAGTATGGTCTGACCTACTTAAAGATGTAGAAATTCCTTCTGCATTTAAAGTTGAGGTAAGTAGAGTAGTTATTGGGGCCGATGTTGATACATCGTGTTTATGGTCTGATCTAGAAACTTCTGAACTTACACCTGCAGATGCAGAACTTTTAGTAACATTTTCTGGTAAATTATCTGAAGCAGTTGTATTTGTTGCACCACTTGCTATTCCATCTAATTTAGTTTTATCTGAAGCTGACATAAATCCTGCAGAACTTGTAGTAACAAGAGCATGAAGAGAACCTCCTCCTCTGTTTCCATGTGGATGTTGGTGGTCTGCTCTTGGAATTAATGTATTATTTATTCCTGCAAATGCAACAGAATCACTTAATTCCGAAATATTAGCGGCCAATGCTGGACTCAAAGGGTCTGCTCCATTAAAGGCGTGTCTAGATGCATGAGAAGATACATTAAACCCATCATAAAGACCAGGAGCAATTATATTATTTCCATTCATATCTAAATCTCCAAGCATACCAGGAGCACCTCCATCTACAAGTAAATATTGAGGGTGATCATTTGCACCAAGACCAGCTAAATCTCCATGAACAGTAATTACTCCAGTTACCGAACTTGATGCAAATCCAACTCTAGGTCTTTCATCTATAAATGATACTATATTTGCATTTCCCTGTTGGACCACGATTGAAACTACATTTACAAAAGCACTTGTTACAAATGAAGGAGATATTGGTAATCCAGCTGCTTCTGCTGCAGAAGAACTTGAATATTCTGCTTGTCCATATATTAATGCATATGATTCAGAAGGACCACCTAATAAACACAATAAATGTTTTGTATAATAACTAGTTGTTAATGCAACTAAAGTACCTGAGTTATCATCATAAAATCCATTTGGAACTGTTGTTTGTGATGTTATAGTTATATATATACCTGGAGTACCACTTCTATAATATATATTAAAAGTAATTGGATTACCTCCTCCTGGTGTAAATTCATTAGCCGAATAATAATATACTCCCTGAGTAACATTTAATTGTCTAGTTCCAGTTTCTAATACCTGAGAACCAGATGAATAAATAGGACCCAACGCATTTCTAAATAAATTTGATGCTTTATTTGACCAGTGCATTGAATTTAGTGGGGCTTTTTGTATATATATGATATCATTCGAATCTGTACTTACTTGTCCTAATATTATATTATTTACACTAGATGGGTAACTCGTATTTGATGCAACTATTCCATTTGAATTTATAAATACATATGGATTTGTATTTGGAGATAATGATAAAGTTGTCCCAGACCATGTTCTATAGTGCAATATACCACTTAAATCTTCATTATATCCATCTCCTGCACTTATATTTAATACTAATGCACTTGAAGATGTTGTTAAATTACCTCCACTTAATAGACCCATAGTTGGAGTTTCAGTTAATAAATTTGAAATATCTGTCACATAATTATAAGATGTGCTGGAATAATAAAATGGACCTGAAAATATAATTCCTTTTGCAACAGGGTCTACTAAAAATGTTGTTATTGGTGGATTTCCATTAATAATTGTTTTTGACCTAGAAGCAGATGCATCAATTGACCCAATTGTATCTGGATGATCAATATTAATATCAGTTGTGCAGTCAATCGTACCTCCTGTACATATAATAGTAGGGGTAGTTCCCGAATTAATTGCATATATACCTGTTTCAAATCCCTGTATTGCACAAGATAATAATCTTAAAGTTCCTCCATTATCTACTTGAAATCCAACAGTATTTGCTTCAATTCCATTATCATTAATTGCATTAAATCCATTTACTACAATTGAGCAATTTTCTCCAGATGCATATCCAATATATTTAGGTAAAGGACTTGTAAAATTTTCACTTGTTGTCCCAATAATATTAATTTTAGAAGAAACTGAATTGTTATTATTTGTAGCTTTAAACCCATAATTAAATGTAGCATTTGCTCCATATCTAGAATTATATAAAATAACATTAGCAGGAGCTACATTTCCATATGTCCACACATGAGTATCATTTAATCCAAATAAAATTTGTCGACAGATAAGTGAATTATTAATTGTACCGGTAGCAGTTTCTTGATATATTCCTGCATATCCTACACCAGCACCAGTAATAATCATTGATACTAATTCTGCAAAATTACATCCTCTTATTATATGATGATTTGCTGAATCTGGAGTAATAGCTGTTGACCTACCTGAACCATGAATACTTACATATTCTTTCATAACAATTTCTGGTTCAAAAAATCTTCCAGGACCTACTCTAATAATATAACGTTTATTAGTTGTTGCATCTGTTATTGCATTTAAAGCATCTGCCACACTTGTAAAATCTCCACCACTTTTTTGAACAGTTATTATTGTTGAATCAGTATTACTTATAAAAAATGGACAATTATCTGGAATATTAACTAAATCATAATCATATTGGCTGTCCCAATATCCAAGTGTTGTTGAATTATTAATATCAATTAAATAACCTGTTATATTGCTGTATATAATTGAACTTAAATAAACAGTTGATGTTGTTCCTCCTGATGGAATATATAATACTTTATCAAATCCTTTAACTACAACATCTGTTATTCTAGCCTCTACTCCATTATCTATATAAAATGCAATAGAACTAGAGGGAGTATAAGTTCTAATTAATATCGTTTGACAAGTCAATAATACATTGGTTCCGGCCGCATATGCAAAATAAGTACATACAGGAATTGTTAAATCTTGATATGTAACATTTGACAATGTTAGTCTAGTTATAACAGAACTTACATTAGTTGCCAGAAATCCTGTATTCATATTTCCAGTTACAGAACATCTATCAACTATTGCTACAGTTGTAGCAGATGAACCATGTGCATGAACTTGTATATAATTATTTGAAAATCCACAATCTCTAATTAACATACCTGCTCCTGTAGTTCCTTCTAAATATACTCCCTTTCCATTGGTCCCACTTGCGCCTGTTAAAAATAAATCTCTTATCAATGCTCCATCTACACCAACTATTATTGTATTGGTTGAAGCAGTCGGACTAATTATTGTTCCGCCAGTCATTGAACCTACTAAAAAAATTCCTTCCTTTAAAGTTATCGTATTTTCAACAAATATTCCAGGACCAATCCTAATTACATATGGATTAGAACTAGATGAATCACTAATCGCATCAACTGCTTCTTTTATTGAAGTGTAGTCTCCTCCTTTTTTTGAAACATTTATTAAATTATTATCTACACCTGCTATAAAAAATGAACTACCAGTATTTATAAAATGATTTATTCTGGGACTATTTCCAAAGAAAAATCCACTTGTATCTGCATTTTGAATAGAAAAATCTAATGTGCAACTGGCAAATGTACAAGAATCTATTCTTAATACTTGGCCTGCCCCTGTATTTTCTGAATATATACCTGTATTATCAAAATGACTGAGTATAGTATTAGTAATATTAACTGTTCCTCCATTTTTTAAATTAATTCCTCTCATTCCTGTATCGCCAACTAAACTGCATGAAATTAATTCTAATGAAGTATTTACACCATCATTTATAATTGCAGTTTTTACAGAACTAGCGCTTGGATAAGTTAATGAATCTTCCATTGATGTAAAAGCAACAAATCCAGTAGATATTGTTCCTGACCTATTTTTAATACCATATGTATAATTTCCATATATACTTGTATATTCTATATATAATTTGCTATCTTTTGTTGCACTTGGACTACTATAATTTTCAATTCCTATATCATAATCATAAATTGAAATTTTATGCATTCTAGCAGATTCACCAACATCTTCACAATAAACTGCTGGATACCCTGTTCCTGCTCCTGGACTTACAGACCCATCTATTCCTTTTAGTGTCATAAATGAAATTTCTGTATTATTATTCATATTAAATAAGTATTGATTTGGAATATTTGGAGAAACAATTGTAGTATCCATAGATTCTCCTTTTATAGATACATATGCAGGAATATCTAATTGATTTTCAAAATATAAACCAGGGCCAACTACTACGCAATATGGTTTTGTAGAAGATGCATCTGAAATAGAAGCAATTGCACTTTCAATTGTTAAATACTGCCCTACTATAGGATTTTTTTGAACAACTACTTGATATTGTATTGCTCCAGGATTCGAAACAACTGAATCTACATATTCTTTATTTGCAGCATCGCTATTATTAGTAGGTAATACTAGTCCAGTTAATGTAGATGTAGTTATTCTATTTGCAGTTATTGTATTAAATATAGGATTTGAACCTATTACTGTATTCATATATCCCTTACTTACTGCATCACTATTTGAAATAGGGTCAGATAATCCACTAATTATGCCATTTTCAATTGTAATTATACCATTCATTAATTTATGAAATTTTAATGTATCAGAATAACTAGATTCAAAATTACCAGATGGAGGTATTGTGGGTCCTTGAGGGAACCTACTCATTTATAAATAAAAAATATTTTTTTCTTGTTACTAATATTTCTACAGTTAGTTTCCTCTTTATTTTATAAATAATTCCTATTTATAAAATAATATTTTAAAGAAGAAGATTATCTTAAACGCATAATAGTAAGATTTGATTCATTAGATCTAGTTTGGGCTGTTGTTGTTCCGCTACTTCTTTGAACTCTAATTTCTACTGTATCTGCTGCAGTAATACTTATAACTACATTTTTTCCACACCCTGGTCTCTTTAAATTACCAACTGCCTCAGTAGTCCAACATTCAGAAATAGTACCTACAACTGCTGACCCATTTATAAATATTTGTCCAGCAAATGAAGCTTCAGCACCACCTGCTTGATTTAAAGTTTCAAATTGAACCCAATATGCAATTTCATACACACCGGTAGTATTCACTGTAACTACACCACCTGTATTAGAATAAAAAGCACCATCAACTATACCTCCATTGCTTATATTAACTACTGTAAATGTACCACTCAAAGCTACAGGAGTAGTAGGACCATATTGGTAAAATAAAGCATCTCCAGATGGTGTATTGGCCCAAGTTAAAACACCAGCACCATCAGTTTGTAAAAATTGGCCGGATATTCCATCATCAACTGGTAAAGTCAATGTATAACTTGCTGCAATTGAAGCAGGAGCTTGTAGTGTAATTGTATCAGTCCCAGCACCAGTTTCTTCTAAAACAAGTGAGGTAGTACCATATAAAGTTGATGCTTGAACCTGTCCAGATGCGGTAAGATCTAAAACACCGGTAACACTACCTGTATCTCCTACAATAACAACTGAATTTTGAGTTAATCCCCCAGTTGCTCCGTCAAAACGCACAATTGCATTATCTGTTGCACCAGACCCAAGTGGAGCTGCTGCTGGCCCAGCTATAGTACCTTTAGAAATTGCATACACTTCTATAGTAGCTGGAGAATCATCTGTTTGAATAAATGTAAATGTAACTGTTTGACCAGGAGCTATAATAACAGATGCAGAAGTATATTCTGGAACAAATGTAAGAGTTGCATCCACATTAGTTTGAGTAATAGTAAATGCAGATTCATTTACTATAGTTACTGTAAAACTATTTCCTGTATAGTTAGGATCAGCAACACCTAAAAATGCAGTAATTATATCTGCTGCTGTTGGAAATGTATCTGCTGATGTTGCAGTTGGTTGCCTAATAATTGCATTTCCGTTTACATTAACCAATTGAGATGCCGTATATGCTAAGTTATTTGTTGAAATAACTGTGCTCATTTAATAATATTAAATATTTTTTTTATTAATTATTGGGTTCAAATATAGTACCTCTAGAAATAGCACATACTGCCACAGAAGGAGGAGAGGCACTTGTTTGAATAAATGTAAATGCAACTATATGTTTTGGAGCTATAGTAATAGATGTAGTATGTGGAACAAACACAAGAGTTGAATCTATATTATTTTGAGTAATAATATAGGGCGAATCATTTACAATAGTTACTATAAAATTATTTCCTGTATAGTTAGGATCTATAGTTCCTAAAAAAGCAATAATTATATCTTCAGCGGTTGGAAATGTATCAGTTGATGGTTCAGTAGGTTGTCGAATAATTGCTGGCCCATATGTATCAACTAATTGTGTTGCTGTATATGATAAGTTATTTGTTGTAATAATTGTACTCATTTTATAATATTAAATATTTAATTATGACGTAATCTTTTAATAATTAAAGAACTTTCTTCTGGTTTTATTCTACATGTTGTAGTTCCAGCTATTCTTGCAAAGGTTACTTTTAAAATAGAATTTGGTATAGTTATATTTACAATAACTTCTTTACCAGTTCCTGGATTTATTAAATTACCATTTTGTTCAATAATAAAACAAGTAGAACCAGACCCTACTATTGTATTAAACCCACTTCCAGTATTAAGTTCTAACCTACCAGATATACTTCCATATTTTCCAGCAGAATTATTAAATGTCTGAAATTGTAGATGATAAAATACATCATATACCCCAGGTTCTACAATAAGTATTTCACCAAATATATTTATATATCCTGTATCAATAATTACATTTGTATCTATATTTAAAGTTTGATAATTATCAGATATAACTGTTAATCCAATTGAATCATATCCTGAAAATATCCTTTGTCCAGAAGTAGGTTCAGAATCAATTTTTAAACATTTTGTTGATATATTTTGTGAACATATAACACTTCCATAAATTCTTAATACAGTTTGACCATTTTTACAATCATTACTATTTTCATGTCCAACAACAATATCATTAAATTCTGTTAATGAACTTGATGTAAGAGGCCCCTGTGGAGAAACATTATACATATAATACAAAAAAATAAAAAAAAATATCTTTTTGATCTATGCTGTCTTATCAATTAATAAATAAAATTGCAAAGAGATTTTAGATATTTACCATTGATGTATTTTTTATATTTTTTTTTACTTTAATTTATTTTATTTTAAGTATTTATAAATGTCTTATTTAGCAATTGGAACAACTATTAGAGAGAAAATCGAAAATGCTACATCAGAACAAAGAGTAGAAATGCTTGAGATATTATACAATAAATGGATATATAATTTAGATTCTATTATAAATAAATCAGGAAAAAGTAGTCCAGATTTAGTTGATTATTTAATACTTGCACTAAATAATTTTAATTTAAATCCAACAAATTTACAAATTGGAACTTTTGAGAAAGAAAGACTAATTTGTATAACTGAATTGTCATATTTAAGATTATTTTTTGACCAAGATGAAAATATTAAAGATAAACCTGAAAAAATTAGGAAATTTAATAAAATATTCAGAAGTATTGTTGATGCAGAAAATACAATTAGAAATGCACTACATTTACAAAATTCAATGATAGAAAATGATATTGGAGAAGGAGACCAATTAGATATTACTAGATATTCTCCTATGGATACATCTAATAATACACCATATCAAAATCTTTTATTATTTTTACTTGAAAATTTATTAAGAAAAGGATATAGAAGATATAATGGTGAATGTTATGAAAAAATTTATACTGATAAAGGATTTGACACTCACACTTGGAAATTAGCGATGTCATTAAAAGAATTTATATATAAAACTGTAAGGAAAGAATTGCATTATGAAATGTGGCAAAATCTTACACATTCTAAAGATAATGTAAGAGCATCTGTTACATTTTTATCTGAATATGAAGGAGGTGAATTTGAAGATATTACTAAAAATAGAAATATTTTTTCATTTAAAAATGGAATATATATATCAAAAAGTAGTGTAAAAGATAATAATTTATACACAGATGAATGGATTCCATATGAAGGACCTGATTATAAAAAAATAGGGACATCTGTAATTGCTTGTAATTATTTCAATAATGATTTTGATGAAACAACTAGACCTATCAAAGATAAAAAGAAACATAGATATAATGATTGGTTTAATATTGTTAAAGATAAATGTCCAAGTTTTAAAAGTATTATGGAATATCAAGAATGGCCTGAAGATGTTCAAAGATGGTTGTGTATATTAATTGGTAGAACAATATATGAAGTTGGTGAACTAGATGGATGGCAAATTATTGGATATTTACTAGGTCAGGCTGGGTCAGGTAAATCAACAATTATAAATTACATATTAAAAAGAATTTACGAAAAATGTGATATCGGAGTTCTATCAAATAACACAGAATCTAAATTTGGATTATCTTCTATTTGTGATAAATTAATGTTTATTGCTCCTGAAGTAAAGGCAAACTTTTCACTTGAACAAAGTGAGTTTCAAAGTTTAGTATCCGGTGAAAGTATGTCAGTTGCTGTTAAAAACTTAAATGCAAAATCAATTGAATGGAAAGTTCCAGGTATGATGGCTGGTAATGAAGTTCCTCAATATAGTGATAATGCTGGCTCAATTTCTCGTCGTCTACTTGTATTTTTATTTGATAAAAAAGTAAAAAATGGAGATACTCAATTAGGAAGTAAATTGGAGTTTGAAATGCCCCACATTATACATGCCTGTAATAGAGGATATTTAGAAATGATAAATAAATGTGGATCTGAAGATATTTGGTCAATTGTTCCTAAATATTTCTTAGAATCAAGAGATGAAATGGCCGAAACTACAAATGCTCTTACTTCATTCTTACGTTCAGACCAAGTAATAGTTAAGAAAGATGTAGAAGTTCCTGAAAGTACATTTATCGAGGCATTTAATCATCACTGCAAAGAACTTAGTATTCCTAGACAAAGATGGAATCATCAATATTGCCTTGGTCCATTTAGTTCATTTGGAATTTCAATTAAAAAACATGCTAAAAATAAAGATACAAAAATTATGGGTACATTTTTTAATGGAGTCACTCTAAGCACTAATATTTTAATTGCTTTGAGTCAAAGCAGAGAAAATGAAAATGACCCACTTACAATTGAAATCAATGAAGAACTAAATAAAAAAAAAGAAAGCGGAGAAACAGTTCAACTTGAATATGAAGCAGAATAATAATTTTTATTTTAAATAAAATCAAAATCTAAAACAAAATCTAAATCTTTAAAAAATAATTGTATATTAATTGTAATTCCATATAAAAAATTGTCATTCCATCCATTATTGTGGAAATATTTTGATTTATCACATAATTATAAATTGTCATTCCGTGTACATTGGGAATTACAAATTGTCATTCCCTATACATTCGATAAATCTAAATATAGTATCACGTACAGGGAATGACAATTTTTACAGGGAATGACAATTTTTTATTTCATTATGGAATTATATCAATATCTCATGTAAACAAAAAATTGTCATTCCCTAATGTATCTTAAAAATTTGGAGGGGGGGGGGACTGGTCGAAAAGTTTTTGGAAAATTTTTTTTAATTTAAATATTTTATAAATTTTTTTTTCGCCAACTTTTTGACCAGTCCCCCCCCCTCCAAATTTTTAAGATACTTCAGGGAATGACAATTTTTTATTTATATGAGATATTAATATAATTTCACAATGAAATAAAAAATTGTCATTCCCTGTAAAAATTGTCATTCCCAGTATGTGATTATATATTTAGATTTATCGAATGTATATGGAATGACAATTTGTAATTCCCAATGTACACGGAATGACAATTTATAATTATGTGATAAATCAAAATATTTCCACAATAATGGATGGAATGACAATTTTTATAGAGAATGACAATGGAATGACAATGGAATTACAATTTAAAAAATAAATATCCTTAAATAATTTATTTATGTAATATAAATGTATGAATGTCCTAGGTGTAAATATAAATGTGATACTTCAACTATTTTTAAAAGACATTTATCTAAAAAAAATATATGCAGTCCAATATTACGTGATATAAACATCGAAGATATAGATATAGAAAAATGTAAAATAAATATATTATTATATTCTTGTGAAAATTGTAGTGAATTATTTACAATAAAATCTAATTTAACGAAACATAAACATAAATGTAAAAATATACCAAAAGATGTTGATACAAATTCATTTGAATATCTTAAAAATATAGTTGATAAATTAAATAAACAACTTGAAGAAAAAGATAAACAAATTGAAGAAAATAGGAATGAAATAAAAGAAAAGAATAATCAAATAAATGAATTAATTAAGAAATCAGGAAATACAATTACTAATAATAATATTAATTTTATATTGTCTTATAATAATTCAAGTATGGCCCATATATCTGATAATGATATGTATGCTTGTTTAAGGTCTTGTGTGCTATCTATACCTAACTTAGTTCAAAAAATACATTTTGATCCAAATGTTCCTGAAAATCATAATGTTTATATAAATAATATAAAAACTGATTATGTAATGGTTTATAATGGGAAATTATGGGAATTAAAAGATAGAAATGAAATAATAATAGATATGATATATAAATATGAATTTAAATTAGAAGATTGGTGTTCATCTGAAGAAATTCAAAAAGCCTATCCAAATGCTTTAAAACATTTACAGGAATATATGAAAAAACGGGATAAAAATGAAGAAGAAATAATGAAGAATATGAAAAATGAAGTAAAATTGATACTTTATAATAATAAAAACATGATACTAGAAACAAAAAAAAAACTCTAACCAGAAGAATATTGCATCATAATGGATAATGAATACTAGTTGTTATCTGATATTTACTAGTGAATTTAGATTTTTTTATAATACAATATTATATTTTTTAGGTCCAGTAATTTCTTTATGTTTTACATAAATTGGTTGTCCATAATATTTTGCTCCTTTTTTAATCATAAACTCTACAATTTCTAAATTTCCTCCTTCGCATGCACCTTTTAACCCAATAACCCAATCATTTGCTCCTTTTTTAATCATAAATTCTACAAGTTCCATATTTCCTGCTTTGCCTGCACTACATAATCCCCAATTCCAATAATTTGCTCCTTTTTCTATCATAAGTTCAACAAACTCCAATCCTCCTTTGCACGCATTATATAATCCTCTATTCCAATCAGTTGCTCCTTGTTCTATCATAAGTTCTACAATTTCCATATGTCCTCCTCTACATGCGTATTCTAACCCCCAATCCCATCTATTTACTTTTTTTTTAATAAAAAAATTTATGATTTCTAGGTGTCCTCCTTCGCATGCCTTATTAAACCCCCAATTCCAATTATTTGCTCCTCTTTCTATCATAAACTTTACAATTTCCATATGTCCTCCTTTACATCCTCCCTCTAGTCCCAAATTCCAATTATTTGCTCCTTTTTCAATTAGAAATTTTACTGTCTCCATATGTCCTCCTCTACATCCTCCCTCTAATCCCAAATTCCAATTATTTGCTCCTTTTTCAATTAGAAGTTTTACAATATCCATATGTCCTCCTTTACACGCACCCCTCAACCCATCATCAATAGAAGCTCCCAAATTAATGTAATAATCGATATATTCTACATATCCCAATTCACAAACATTTTTTAGAGCATTATCATAATTATAATTAAATTGAATATTATTCATGTTGTATTGAACATTGCGTGTGAGCTAATGTTTGTTTTTTCTATATTTTTTTTCTATTTATATAATAAATGTTACCATTATCTGGTAAAAAAAAAATAGCAGTTCTAAGTATTAAATGGCAAAATTCAGAAATACATGCATCTATTGATGTTTGTAAACAAATATCATTTGATATTAAGGAATTTTATGAAACACAATCTAGAAATTTATTATCAATAGATACTGATATAGGTATAGTAAGTGTTCCGCTAGACGGAACAAAACAAAATTTACATAGAGCAGAATTAATATGTAAAAATAAATATAAGGGATATGATTATTATGCTATATTAAATTCATTAAATGCTATTGAAGGTAAAATGAGTAGTAATGCAGGAAGAGGAATTGCTCATTTAAGAGGAAATGATTCTAGAACAGCAAAACATGAAATAGGACATTTATTCAATCTTGGACATTCTGGTGCATATATATATAATACTGATGGTAGTATATTATATGACCAATACAAAGATGGATATTCAGTAATGTCTAAATATACTTCAAATACATTGGCAAGTTCTCAATACTACTACTTAGGATGGATAAAACCAGAAGAAATTATTATGTGGTCAAATAATATTAAAAAATATAAATTAAAAAGAATAAATGATTTTAATACAAAAGAAAATTCAGTAGTAATTATTTCATCAAATATATTAGAAAAACATAAAAAAATATCAAATTTAACTGGAAGTAGCGCTTTTATATCAGTTGTAACTAACAAAGAAACTAAAGAATTAGCGATAATACTTCATGTTTCAAAAGATGGTTCATCAAGAAGAATTAAATTAGTGAATAGTGAATATTATGATGATAAATTTACAGGATTGCGTATAAAAATTTTAAATAAAGATAATAACACAGTTACATTTACAGTTAATTTTTAATAAGATATATTACAGATAATATAAATAAAAAAATAAATCCAATTAAAATGGAATATATTGAAATACTATCACTACTATACATTAGATATAAATCATCATTTAATACCTCATTTGCAAAAAGTGTGCTTATTCCAAAATATAATAAATATACAGAAGTTAAAACTATTCCAGAAATAGATAATATAAAAAAATTGATTAAATTGATTAAAATAAATAATAAAGAAAACCAAACCCATTTTATAGAATAATTAACATTTGGATTTAAAATTATATATATAATTATCGATAATATAACAATATTTATTGATGTCATTATTTGTTTAATTGTTTCCATATATATTAATATTAAATATTTTTTTACACTAACATAATAACTTATGATTATTTATTATGTTAATTGGATTTCATGGATATGCTAAATCTGGAAAAGATACGGCAGCTAGTGCTGAGTATTTTAATGATTTTGATAAATTTGCATTTGCAAAACCTTTAAAAGATGCTGTATCTATTTTATATTTATTTACTGATAACCAATTATATGTAAATAAAGAAGAAATAGATACTAGATATAACAAATCTCCAAGACAAGTTTTACAAGAATTTGGTTCATATTTAAGATCGCAAGATACTGATTTTTTCTGCAATTTAATGAAATATAAAATACAAGAAAGTATTAAAAAACAAAAAAATATTATTATTACTGATGTAAGATATGAGAATGAAGCAAAATTAATAAAACAAATGGGAGGAATAATTATACATATCAACAGAGATATAAAAGAAAAAGTAAGAGAACATGAAAGTGAAAAAATATTACCAAATAATTTAATTGATTATACAATTGAAAATAATTCAACAATTGAAGATTTACATAATAATATTTATTTTCTTCTTTTTAAATGTCGCTAACTACTTGTTCAATAATTTCATCCAATTTTTCGTCAGATAATTTTTCAAAATATTCATGGTCATAATTCAAATTCTTTCTTGAATTTGTAATCTTTAGTTCTCTTGTTCTAACACATTTTTCAATATTTTGATTAATATATGCTTCCTAAGATTATGGTCTTTTTTTCTTTTTTTTTGCTCTATTTAATCAAATAATTCCATACAATACATATACATATCAGCAAAGTTAAAAAATTCAGCATATTTTTTTTTTAAATTATCAATTACTACATAATTATTCCATAAATTAAGTTCTAATTCATACGGCTCTTTATCATCATTTTCTATATAAGCTAGAAATTCTTTTTCATCAAATATAAATTCATGTTGTTCATATTCTTTAAAATTTTCATTTAATAGTTCAATATCCATATAATCATACCCATTTTTAACTTTTCTATCCAATTTTTTAAGAAATTCATTTTTACTTTCAATACCAATTAATGGGGCATTATTTTTATTTCTATTTCCACTAAATAAAATTGTAAAATTAACTGGCCTACGCATACGTTTTTTAGGCATTCCAAAAGGCATTCTTTTATTTTTTATTGTTCTACTTCTAGTGTAGATTTTTTATATAATTTTTTAGGTCCTCTAATTTCTTTATGTCTTAAAAATTTACTGAAGATTTATTTATACTTTTCATATAATACTAGTGTTAAAATTTGTTAAAAATCTCTATTATAATATAAAAATATTTGATTAATGTAGTAGTCTACTTGTTTATATAACTTTAATTCACTCAACGTATAATCAGATATTTGAGAATTTAGTTCTACAACTAATTTATATAAATTTTCTTTTTCTTTATCAGATATTTTTGAATATAAAGAATAATTATCAAAAACAACATCTTTTAAAATGTAATCAACAATATTTGGAGGTTTATAATAATTAAATAAAAATACAATAAATTCCTTATATATTGATATTCTATCAGTTGCATTTCTTAATGAATTCCATACATCTATATACATTTATATATTATAAATAAATTATTTTTAACTTTTGCTATTTTTTAGTATTAAAAAGTAGGAAAAAAATAGAAAAAGTATATGTAAATTAGGAACTAGAAAATCAACTCTTATAGATGAATTGCATTGGTCTTGTATAAAAGATTTATTAGAAACAAATGATTTAGTATTTTTCGGAGATATTAAGAGCCACAATATCGTTAAGAATAAGAAAAATCAAAATGTTTTAAATCGAAGACTAAATAATTTGAAATTTTATCTATTTAAACAACGATTATTATACAAATCAAAAATATATGGTAAACAAGTATTTTTTATTCCAGAACATTATACCACTAAAATGTGTAGTTTTTGTGGTAAATTAAATGATCCAGGTAGATCAAAAATCTACAATTGTTCTAGTTGTAAAATAAACGTTGACAGAGATATAAATGCCTCAAAAAATATATTGATAAAAGGAATATTAAAATCTTTATAAATCCTTACTGACCGTGTTCGTTCTCTCGCGGTAAACAAAGAGACTAAATCTTAAAATACAGAAGTATGTTATAAATTTTAAAAAGATTTATAATGATTTAGTAGTCTTTAGTGAACGGTTAAATAATAATTTTTTTAGGTTTATTAATTTCTTTATGTCTTAAATGAATTGGGGTTCCTTCATAATTTACTCCTTTTTCTATCATAAGCTCTACAATCTCTATATGTCCTTCGCGACAGGCATTCACTAATCCCCTATCCAAATCATTTGCTCCTTTATCAATCATAAGTTTTACTATCTCTATGTGTCCTCCTTTGCATGCAGTTTGTAGTCCCCAATTCCAGTTAGTTGCTCCTTTTTCAATCATAAGTTTAATGAGCTCCATATGTCCTCCTTCACATGCGCCATCTAATCCCATATTCCAATCATTTGCTCCTTTTTCAATTAGGAGTTTTACAATTTCTAGGTTTCCTTTTCTACACGCATTCAATAATGCCATGCCCCATTTATTTGCTCCTTTATTTATCATAAGCTCTACTATATCCACATGACCTCCTTTACATGCTCCATATAATCCCCCATCCCAATCGTGTGTTCCTTTTTCAATCATAATATCAATTATATTAGTATGCCCTCCCTGACATGCATACGCTAATCCCCAATTCCAATGATTTGCTCCTTTTTCTATTAGGAGTTTTACAATTTCTAAATTTCCTTCTATGCACGCATAATATAATCCTTCATTAAAATTATTTGCTCCTTTTTTAATCATAAGCTCTATGAGCTCTAAATGTCCTTCTTCGCATGCACCCTTAAGTCCAACATTCCATTTATTTGCTCCTTTTTTTATCATAAGCATGACAATCTCCATATTTCCTCCTTTACATGCGAAATATAATCCCCATCTCCAACCATTTGCTCCTTTTTCAATCATAAGCTCTACGAGTTCTAGTTGTCCTCCTTTACATGCTCCATATAATCCATAATTAATATTAGCTCCTAATTTAATATAATAATCAATGTATTCTGTATATCCTAATTTACAAACATTTTCTAGTGCATCGTCATAATTAAAATTCATATTTTTAATATAACATATTAAATTAGTGTATTTTTTTTAAATACTGGACTAGATGGAATATATATATCATCCTGTTCTTTTTTATATACATAATTATTGTCGAATAAAACATCAAATGCTCCAGTTCCACAAGGTACCATTTGTCCAAGCATAATATTTTCAGACACTCCATTAATTAAATCTTTTTGAGAATATACAGCTGCATCTATTAATATTTCCACAGTTTCTTCAAACGAACATTTCATTAATGTAGAATTATCTGACCGATTTATTCCATGTCTTGTCATTGACATAAATGTTCCTTTATATGTCATTATGTCCACCAGTATTCCAATGTGTCTATAATTTACATATGATCCATCAAAAGATAAAATCATTCTTAATTCATTTAGTAGTGTTTTTCTTGCTGCTTCAATTCCCAATACATCATATACCTCTATTATATTATTTGATATAACTTTTTTATAATTAATTTCTGGAATTTTAAAAATTTCTAAAAGATTTGTTCCTTCTGTTTCTATTACTTTAATCTTTTCTTTTTGTAATCCGAGTTTTTCATCATATGTATATAAATTTTTTTCTGTAGTAAATACTTTATTTATACCCGGTATTCCTTGAATATCAATCTTATATAAATAATTAATTTCAAAATCTTTTAGTATATTTTCAATATCAGAATCTGGTTCAGGGTCTTTGATATATATTTTAATAAAGGGAATATCCATATTATCATCTCCAATTTCAATATATATATTTTTTATCATATTTAGTCTAAATTTTTTATCAGTAATAATTTTATTATAAATATCAAACAATGTAATATTTGTATATTCAAGTAATTCATTATCTATTTCTATATATAAACACGAACTACTGATATCAAATGGTCTTCCTATATTATAAATATTTGAAATTTCCTCATACTTCAATTTTGAATCTATTACCGATGATTTTTTAATAAAATTTTTCATATTTTTAAATTCTAATTTATTTTTTATATCAACATTTTGTTCATTTGTATAAATTGTTAAAGTTGGAGATTTATTATTTTTAGATAAATTGATTAATTCTTTCAATCTAGGTATTCCAAGTGTAACATTTTTAGAACTAATACCGGTAGAAT
>JACCDO010104210.1_pt1 | contig 34316 bp, 36 predicted proteins | sample 7446101 | NCBI WGS metagenome assembly JACCDO01 (sample SAMN15323440, study PRJNA562643) | freshwater metagenome | isolation source: river surface water | place: USA:Blue River Watershed | collected 2017-08-16 | reverse complement strand
TTTACATTTGCCATTTTATTTTACACCTCCGTCTTTGCGGTTAAATTAGTTTTTACTGCTTGAGCTGGCTAAGCCCTAAATCCTCGTTAATCAAATAATACTAGGTTATTGCTTAAAAAGCAACACCATTAAGCAAATCTACCAGAAGAGTTGATCTGGCGTCCATATTTATATTTAATGACCACTTGACCAGCAAACCAGCCATTCTTTTCTCTTTGTGGCTCTGGAGAAAGCAGATCTGCCAAGGAAACCGTGAAGAAAATAAATGGGGAATTGGCTGGAAGAGAGGCATTTATGTCCCTTGCTGATTCGTCCATTCTTCTGAATAGGTCTAGCATTAAATTCTGTATTTCAGAAATCTTATTAAAGTCTTGAGAATAGGTGGTAAACATCATTGAATCACGACATATCATCCAATTTTCTTCATACCCATCTGCTACATGGTCATACACTATATGTGTTTTTGTCCCAAGCTCCTGATAGTTTATCATATCTTGCTGGGCTGGAAATATTGGAATTATGTTTAGTACTGGTCCATTTAATAGATCTGCCTGATAGTCATCTGCTTCTAATATCTTTCCAGCCGTAACATTTGAATTTGTTGTGGTAAGGTTTGACCAAAGGTAGTCAACGATTGCTTGAGTTGCACTAAGCGCATAATTAGCCATTATATTCTACCAGCCTCTAATTGAGCTGCAGATGCAGCTAATGCTCTTACAGCATTTGGTGAAATTTTATTTACTACTATTCTGCTTGAAATAAGTGAAGGTACTCTAGATGCATTCTTAGCAGCACGAGTAAATGATTCTTTTACTCCAGACGCTTCAATGCTTTCGTTAAGCATACCGCTTCCAGCAAATCTTTCGTATGTTCTAGCAAATCCTTGAAAAGCGTTTGCTCCTCCTGGCTTTGTTACACGAACAGATCTACCTTTAGGAAGAACAATTGTTTTTCCATCTTGATTTTCAAACACAAGTCTTCCTGCCGCAGATCTTGGACGAATTGTTACTGGGATTCTAAATTCCATAATTCTTGCTTTTTCTTTAAAAACATATTTCTTTAGGCTGCGTGTATTTGGAACATTTGTTCTAGACTGCTTGAATGAATAATTTATTTGCATGTCGTAGCCAGAACCAGCAACCATGTTTAGTTTCCACAATCTTGATGCTGGGTTTCCAACACGCTTCCACTCATATACGTGATGTAATCTTGAAGTATATGAACGAGCCTGCATATCTACATAGTTGCCAAAGTCTTTTGATATCTGGCTATAAATCTTTGTCTTAACTGCCTTTTGAGCTCTTGCTGAATTTACTAAATACTCAAGTGATGCAGCTTGATAATATAATGAAGCTGCTATCTTTGATATAGATCCCATGTCGTCTATGACGCCAGTCTTAATTCTACCAGCAGACATAACCTTCTCTGCTGATTTAATCTGAGACACTATCTTAGCCTTCAAGTGACTGTACCTCCGACTTCTTGACTGTTACGTTATATGAAAGAATTGCTCCAAATGGGTCAAGGACTGGAATTACGCCCTGTACTTCATATATAACTGGAGTGTCATAATTATTTTTAATAAGGTCAAACCAGATGACCTCATCTTTTTGATTTCTAATATTGGTTATTCTTTGTGACTTAACCAATCGCTCTTCGGTTTCAATAGTAAGATAATCCATATCCTGATATCTTTCACCGACTTTTTCCCCGCTACCAGAAGTCTTTGAAGTCTCTGAAACGTAACCTCTTGCAAGGCACTGAGCTGTTTTCTTGTACAGCCACTCTCTCTTTAATGCTTTTGTGATTTCATCCTGAGTCAATGTTGACTCATAGATATCCATCTTCATGTAAAGAGTAGACGATATCAGAGAATTAAACATTAAATTATCACCATACGATTTACTATTAGTGGCTCAAGAATTCTATCTACCATAGAGTTTCCTGTGCCAGTAAATGCCTGAGTTGATATCTCTACGTTCCAGTCTCCAGTCTGCATTCTCTTTACATACTTTTCTTTCCAAACTGAATCCTGGTAAAAGAAGTCATTTGATAATCTTATTGCTGAATCATAGACTTCGGATGGAACATTTAACCATCCAAACATACCCAGAACTTTATAGGTATTTCCGCCTTTAAAAAATGCTGGTTCTGGAATAGTTGTGTCGTAAGGATACGAGGCAAATATATCCAGGCCTGGATCTTTTACAAATCTAAGCGCATAATTTGTTGGCGTAATTTCAAACTCATATTGGTTTCCATCAACAGATGCAGCGTCGTATATTAATACATCATTTTGCCAAATCTTTGATATCGACTCAATTCTTTCAGGTAGCAACAATACGTCTGTTCCGTCGCCAATTACTTCTACCTGCTTAGACTTATACTCAAACTTTTGCCCAGTATAAGCATTAATCTTAAATCTTGCCCATCTTTCGGCAGCCATTACCTCTTCATAAGATTTATAGTTTCTGTCTGATCTATCAGTTCCAAATCCAGAGGCTTCTACAATCTCCGCTACATTTGCATATGGCCTTGAAACATTGTAGCTTTTCCAATCTACAAAAGAGGTTCCGTTTATGGTGTACTCTATTTTAACCTTAAAATGCTCATAGTCTGTTGTAGCATTAACTGGCACAAAGCAGAAGAAGCTTCCTTCGTCTACGTCTGTATTGTTTACTGTTAGTGCTGTGCCAGATGTTTCTGTGCCCTTATATATGGTTACAACTGGAGTTGACGTAGGATCAATAGCCACGCCATTGTAATACGTCTTAAAGCTTATTGGTCCGTTTGTACCATAATATATCTCTGGCATGATCTATCTCCTATGAGTAAAACTCTTTTACCTCTGATGGTGTTGCTAATCTAAATCCTTTTTCAGTATCAAGAATCTTCATTGCTGAAGTCATTGGCATTGAGATAAATGGATGCTCCTGAGTAAATTCATACCCATGTGTCTGATAAGACCTATTCATTCTTTCCATCTTTACCAATGTCTTGTCTGATACGTCAATCTCTTCCGCCCCCTTGAATGTTGGTGCTGGAGGCAATTCTTCTTTTTGAACAGTAGCTAGATTATTTAGTAGCTCATCTGTGACGCCTTCTTCTGCTAATACTGCAAGGATATCCGCCTTATTCTTTGCTTCCGCTATATCTACGCCATACTCTATTGCTATTTCTTTTAATTCTGATACTTTTAATGTTTGCAATGACATTATAACTCCGTTCGTTTATAACAATTATAGCATTTTGCACACTATAAGAGGAAAGGGATCCCCCTAAAGAAGGGGACCCCTTTCCAAACTTTGTCCTAAAATTTAAATTATGGACGGTTTGCAGGTAGTGCGTCGTAGCTTCCACCTGAGATGTAAGCTGCTGCACGATCTGGATTATCGTATCCTGCTGCAACCTTGACGTTCTTGACGACAACGAATGCATCTGGATTTTCGATTGCTGTTCCTACACGAAGGAATAGAGTGTACTCAATTGTATCCTTCTTAGGCTTGAACTCACGGTGCACAACGATGTCACGCTTAACACCCACGATAACGTTATCTGGGAATGTTAGGTGGATATCTCCATGTGAACCTGAAGCTCCTGAGTGTGTTCCTGTCTGTACTTCATCAAGAAGTGGAACCTCAACAACTGGGATACCGAATGCGTAAGGAATTACGCCTCCTGGTGCTCCGTTGTTAGCAACAACATCTCCACGAACGATTCCAGCAGCAATATCTTCTGGAGTTCCTGGGATTGTTGTCAAGCTGTATAGGTAATCCTGGATCAAGTTTGAACCTGATAGGAAGCGTAGCTGGTTACGACGCTGCTTGTAGCGACGTGGCATCTTCTTAAGTGCATCGTTAAATACACCCTTTGAAATTGTTGCTCCACCTGCATCTACAACGTGACCTTCGTCCTTTGCGATGTTAACGACACCCTTAAGTGCCTTCAATAGTGGATCAGAGCCTGTTCCAACTCCGTTAAGGACGAGATCCTCAACATCGTTTCCGACCTGTGTAGCCATCATACGTGCGATGTGGTCTTCAAGGTCTGCGCCCTCAATGCCGTCTTCTAGAGACTCTGAAGAGAGTTCCCAGTCAAGACGTAGCTTCTTGGTAGCAAGAGAAATCTTAGCGAATACAACGCTCTGATTTGCAGCTGTGTCTGTAGCTTCAGTTGCAACCTTGAGAATTCTTTCGCCAACACCGATCTTGTCGATTTCTTGAATGTCAGAACGCATACGAATGGTTCTGGCAAACTTTGTGACAACTGTTGCATCGAACATGTAGTCGATGAAACGGTTAGACTGTTCTGGCTTTAGCAAACCACCACGAGCTGAGTCAGCTGCGGATGTACCAAGGTCAGTTGTCTGAATTGCCTTTTCTAATAGTTCATTGCTCATTTTTATTTTCACCTCTCTCTTTATTTGGTCTTAGAGTTCATTGCGGACACCGAGGAATGTTCCGCCCCACTTGCTCTTATTAATGGGTTCATCTTTAGACCCGCCGAGGTCTGCTGACTTCTTGATTGCAGTGTCTGATTCGACTGCATCAATTCTTTTCTCTGTTGCTACAAATCCCTCTTTGAGAGAATTGATAGCCTCAGAAATCTCGTTGTACTTCTTGTCAAGCTCAGCAATCTTTGCATCTGATGCCTTAACAAGCTCTTCTACGCTTGTGCGTACTGTGTCAAGACCTGCTGCATTATCTGCTGCAGTCTTTGTGAATGATTCAGTGAAGAATGACTTGAGTTCGTCAATCTTCTTAGAAATGTCAAGCTCTTCAACGGCGACTTCTTGAACGTCTGCTGCTTTTTCAACAACAGTCTCTTCTTCTTTCGCCTCTGGAGCCTCTGCGACAGCTTCTGCTGCGTCAGCTGCTGGGGTCTCTTCAACCACAGCTTCTACTGATTCAACAGCCTCTGCCTGAAGTTCTGTATCTGTCACTTCTGTACCTCCTTCTTTGGCTGCGTTATTTATAACGTCGCCGCTAGATTCACGACGTTCTCCTGAAAAGTCTTCACCTTCAGAATTCTTTTTTAGATATGAATCAACAATTAACTTAATTGATTCTGCTTTATTAACATCATTGCTTTCTACCCAACCAATTGTTTCCATTTCGCAACCGCATGTTTCGCATGAGCATGATGATTCAGTTGATGTTAGTGCAATTGAATCTGTCTTGCACCAATAAATATTTTCTGGAACTACATCCGCTGCAATTCCCTTGATTATTGTTTTTCCATTTACTTTCTCAATTGAAAAAACATTTGCTAATTGATTAGCTGGATTATCAACCAAAGAAAGTTCTACTAGATCGTAATCCTTAATTACTCTTACTGGTGTTTCTTCTCCGTCCGCCGACTTTGTAACCTCGACCTCAGAGTCATTAATTGAACCGCCAATAGAAAAACCAGATAGAGTGCCATCCAATACTTTTTCCCAAGTATCTGGAGCACCCTTTGAAATGTATGATGTGACATAAACACCCTGATAAACTTTTCCTTCATCTGGATTATAGAAGCTCTTAGGCTCAAATCCGACTACTTTGCCAACTGCTAATGGTTGGTGCATCTCTCTAAGATTTCCACGAAATCTCTTGAATGCTTTTACGCTTGCATCTGCAAGAACAATGTCTCCATGAGAATCTACGTTATCTAGTGTTGCAAATCCAGAGACAGTTCTCTTTTTTGCATCGACTTTTGAAAAGGGGATATTAAGCTTTACGCTATTCCCGCTTGTTGACCAATTTGCCTTAGAAATTTCCATCGTGTTTAAATAATATCTCTTAGTAGATTAAAATGCAAGTATCTGTTTACTGGTTTTGACGCCCATCACCTTGGGCGTTTCTTCCTTCTCCAGAAATGTCTGGCTGATTAGACTGCCGTTGCTGATCTCTACTTCTATTGCCAGTTGCCTGAGCTGTTTGCTCTGCAGCCGCCTTAGCGTTAAGTTCAACTGGCTGGTCTCCACCAGGTATTCCTTGTAGTCCCATTCTAGCACGAATTTCATTAGGAACCACTACCTTCATGCGTAGGTATCGCTCATCAATCTTTGACTGAGTGTCTTCATCTGTGAGGGTTAGCTCGTTAAACTTCAGAATAAAAATGTCTGTTTTCTCTGAAATTATCTTGCTTAGTCTCTTCTCAATATTTCTTTGAGCTGGACGACATACCTGCTCTTTAAATGTCTTGTCTGCGTCTCTAGCGTTGGCTAAGGAAACGCCCTGTGGTGTTCCAACCTTGTTAATTGGCACTCTATGAGAAATCAATATTTCATCTCTATTGGCATTTCTATAGGTATTAAAAGATGAATCCTGAATTCCATTCTCAACCGCATCCATCTTAAACTCTACCTTTGAGTCTGGGTTGTCTGCTGGAAGTGGAATATATAATGATCTGTGGTTCTTTCCCTTTAAGCCAGTCTGGAAAAACTCAAGCAATTTTCTTTCTGCATCGTTAGAAAGCTTTGCACCCTTTACAGTAATGATATATCTTGGGACCGCCTTATTTTCAAAGTAGTCCAAGTTGTATCTGGCTGCGAACTCATTTCCAGTCATAGCGCTCTTAGACGCAATGATATCTGGGACACCATAATATCCGTTTGTTGGTGTATAGTTTTTAAAATGGATAATCTCATTTGGGCGAGCATCAGCTGTTACTGGATTTGGAGTTGTCGTATCTCCATAGTTTCTAAAGTAGACAGACTGATTACCAATAATTTGTACAAATCCGTCTCTGAGTCTACGAACACGCATTGATGCTGATGGAACATGACCAATATATCCAATCTCTCCTGTGTTCTTTCTACCAATTTCTAGGTATCCATTGCCAGTTGTCTCATAGTCTTTCCAAACACGAGAAAGAGTTTCAACAAATGTTTCTTCTTCGTTTGTAGATTCGATCCATTCATTGATTGCAATCTTCATTCTTTCAAGCTTACGTCTTGCAAACTCTAGTTTCTTTTCGTCATCAATGTCAGCAAGTCTTTCCTTTGTTGCTTCGCTTTCAACAAAGTCGTATCCTAAACCAACGATATTTGCAACCTTTGCATTTACCGCAGCATAGTGTGGTGCAGAAATTTCATAAATCTTTGCAAGGTAGTCTATATTGTATGGTGGCTGAACTACATCAAGGATGCTATATCCTGTAATCATGAATGGCTCAACAATTGCTGTTGATGCTACTCCGTCACCACGCAAAAACTTTGAGAAGTCTGTTCTTGCAATTCTCTTCTTAAATGCTGTACTTAGACCATCTAGCTTTTTTGTTTTTTCTAGAGGTCTCATAAATGGATCAGAGTATGATTCTTTGCTCTCTGAAAAATCGGTACCCAACTTGATATCGATTTCTTGAATATCGTTATCTTCTACAAACTCAGCGGCCATGGATTAACTTCCTCTGTAAATCTAAACCTTCTCCAATATCATATGGGTCTGGTGTAAGTCCTAACTTTAATCTTGTTTCCTGAAGAGAATACTCTTCATCAGTAACTTTTCTTCTTCCAGCTAAAAATACTGGTCCGCCTTCCTCAATCCCATATGATCTAGCAGCATCAGTTATAGCCTTGATGCTATCCTTATCACCCTGAGTTGCTGGCACAAGCATGTAGTGACCCTCGTCATCTCCAACCCACTTGCCGTCTGGCATTTCCCAGACATAGACGCCATATTTGGTCTCTTGGACTTCTTTAACTCTTTTATTGTTCATAGTTACATTTTACCATTTTCTGTAGTATCAGGCGGAATTTGTCCGCAATGTTGGACGAATTACTGCGTTGAGTGTACTAATACGTCAACATTGAAGCCATTATAGGAATCTGAACCTATATTTATGGAATCTGAAGAAGAGCTGACATACAAGTTATTAATTATGTTATTAAAATGCTTAGATGCTAATCCTGAAGCATCATATCCATATATACCAATATTAGAATAGTTACTGTTGCTTCCAAGCATACTACCTGTCTGTGTTTGATTGAAAAATAGATCTGCTTGCTTATTTGCAGAAAATGTTATTAATACATGGTACCAAATGCCAACGTCAAATATGTCTGATATGGTAGTAGATGTCTGATTTACACCATTTACGTAGAATGAGGAAATATTACTTTTTGTTACGTTTCCAGCCGCACTCCAAGAAACTCTGGCATCTCCACAATCTACCAAACAAGTCTGTCCTAGGCCCATAGGACGGTACATGAACTCTACTGACCTTACATCCCCAGAGTTATATCTAAACCCTCCAGAAAGAGGTATTATGCCTTTATTAGAGGGATAATAGAGTATAGACGAGTTTCTTTTACCTACTAAGAAATTATAATCTGTTGTTATTTGTCCTATTGAATTATCTGAGCCTACTGTTTTAGACTCATAACATATAAAAGATATACCAGAAAATACTGGATCGTTGATTAATGTATCTGAAGATGTTAAGGTTACCTTATAATAAAAATATCCACCAGTAAATCCAGGAATATTGGAATTATTTGTTACTGGATAGTAGGTAATATCATCAAAGCTATACTCTAGGGATACCCCAGAGTTATTGAATAGCCATTCGATTTGATTGTGGTCCTGGTCAGCAACTGGAGGGAAAAAATAGTAATCTTTTAAGTATCCAGAAGTCTGACCTTCAACCAACTTTATCTCTCTAGAGTCTGTAATATAAACATTAGATAGCTCTGCTGTAGAAACGTCTTTATTTATGCCATATATCATTGCATGAGATATTGGCTTTGTGTCTCTGGCCGCCTCAAAATATACTGGGTTATCCATAACAATATTTCTATTTATATTATTAACCAAAACCTTATACTCAGCTATATCCTTTAAGTATGCGGATGTGACTTTTGACTTATAAACCTCTATCTTGTCTAGGATAATAAAGTCTGAGCTTATTTCTGAGTCTAGCTGAAGATCAATCTGAGACTTAAACTTAAAGGAGCCCCCTAAAGATTTTGAAGACTTTAGCTCTCCATTTATATACAATGATATTTGATTATTTGAATAAGCTCCTATGATTGAGTATGACTCAGATAGAGAGGGAAGCTTATAGTAGATCTTGTGTGCAACATCTAAATTGTCTGTAACAGTAAAAATTATATTGCCGTCTTTTATGGAAAATCCTATATTTTGACTTACATCATACAAAAAATTTTGTTGGGTAGAAAAAGTATTGCCAAAGTATGCCTGGAAGGAAAAGAAAAAGTCTTCCTTTTCATAACTATATTTTCCTATTTCTAAGTCGTGAAGAGATACAGATGCCTGCGGAGTAACCCTTATAGAGCTGTATGAAGTAGAAGATAATGGGGTTGTATATTTTAAGGTTCCCAGGCCTTCTTTCATGGCTCGTGCAGCAAAGCCGCATGGGTTTGAGAATGACTGGTCTTGCTGATTAAAAACAGCATCTAATATCTTCATATACCAATTATACCAGTACCATAAAGATTTGACCATTCTTGAGCATCGTTGAGGTCATTAAGCAACGGCTGCCCCTTTATATTAAGGCTAGTGTTTAAAAGCACTGGAACTCCAGTCTTTTGATAAAATTTATTTACTACTTCCCATAGTCCTGGATTTTCAGACTTACTGACTGTTTGTACTCTAGAAGTTCCGTCCACATGGACTACCGATGGAATAATGTTTGGCCTTAAGCATTTAACTGTATACTGCATGTATGGGGACTTAAAGTTCATATCAAACCAGTCTGAGGCATGCTCTTCTAAAACAACTGGCGCAAATGGTCGGAATAGCTCTCTCTGCTTTATAAGATTAACCTTATCTTTTATGTCTGGATCTCTTGGGTCAGCAAGGATGCTTCTATTACCCAAGGCTCTTGGACCAAACTCTGCTCTGCCAGTTGCAACTGCAACTATTTTATCGCTTAGTATTTTTTCTACAATATTTTCTACTGGATATTCTCCTCCTAAATCGTGTCCTAAATATGGACCATTCCAATTTAAGTGCTTGCCATAAAAAGCTGCTGCTGCTCCCAGGGAGCTGCCAGCATCTCCTGGATTTGGCATTATCCATACGTTTTTAAATATATTCCATAGCATTGTATTAGCAGAAGAGTTAAGAGCACAGCCACCCATAAATACTAGGTTTTCTTTGCCAGTAATTTTATAAGCAAAGTGCATGAACTCGTTAAGTCTTAATTCATAAACTTTTTGGACTGCCGCTGCAATATCAAATTTATTCTGTTCGGTAATTGGCTCATCCCAATCAAATATGCCCTTGTGAAAGTTATACTTTTGACTATTTATATCTGGGAAATATTGAGAAACTTTATATAGATATTTATTAGGATCACCATAACCAGCCATCCCCATCATTATGTATTCCTCTTGGTTTGGCATAAGACCTATCAACTTTGTAAAAGCTGAGTAAAACAGGCCAAAGCTAACTGGGTAGTTTTTCTTATACTTCTGAGTAATCTTTGTACCTTTGCCTACCCATATAGTTGAGGTATTCCATTCTCCTATAGCATCTAAAACAACTATTACGGCATCATTAAATTTGCTTGTAAAGTATCCAGCACATGCATGTGAGTAATGATGATTAAAGCTACGTCTTGGAATATCTGATATATCAAACCGTGGCTTCCAATCTCCAAGTCCTCCTCTCAGAGTAAGCCTTAGCTTTTTAGAAAATGGTTTTTCATAATATGCAATAGCGTCTGGTTTTCCATACGACATTAAATCACTTATAAGACCATCATTTAGATACCAGTCATTTTTTATCTTGCTGTATCTTTCTGCATGGCCCGCAAAAAGTATGTCTCCGTCCTTTATTAGACAGGCTGCTGCATCATGAGATGTCTCATTTATACCAAGTATCAGCATCAGTACGTGTAATCACTTTTCTTTTTTAGTTCTCTATATATTTTATAATATCTTATTTTGTAAAAAATAGATCTTATCTTATTCATAGCCTCTCCTAACAATCTCGCTGTAAAACTCATCCGCACACTTTATGTTCCATGCTGATCCTGGATGGCACCTATCTTGTGCCAACTCCCATAGCGGAAGTCCTTCTGGATTATCGTAATATTCTTTGTTTTTGTCTTCATCTAAAACATAAGGCCTAAAATTAAAGTCTGGCAAAAACATATTATCAAACTTTATACTCTCATAAACTCCAGAGTCATGTTGATGCCAAAATGTCCATATCAATTTTATTCCAGCTTCATTGCAGTAATCTTCTAGCATTTTTATCTGGTCTACCGCTTTCAATATGCTATCTTCGTGGACATGTGATTTTACATACTCTAAGTATATTTTTGGATGGCTGGTATCAAAATATCCGCTTCCCATAACTACCGAATAAAAAAGTTTATTCTTTTTGTCATATTTCATATCTCTAGCAATAGGTGGCATATTCATAAAAATATAAGTAGGCTTTCCATATTCTCTAATAAATGACATTACATTTTTTATGGATAAAAAAATTGAACTTCCAGGAAGTGCAACATTAAAATCTTTTACTACTTTCTTATTACTCTTTATTTTATCTGTTAAAAACTTTGTCCACATCAAATCCTCATACATACCACTTCCGTATGTCCATGAGCAACCAGAGTATAATATATTTATTTCCTTTTCGTCCAGCTTTTCAAAGTGCCTAGATCTAAAAAATAAATTATTAAATCTATAAGTTACCCTATCTTCTTTTTTTATTGACGGGTCATAGTAACCATTTGGACCAATATAATAGCCATCTTCAGTTTTCTTAAGCCTACCGTCTGAATAGAAATCATAAGATTCATATTCAAACGTAAAGTTATCTAGCCTATTAGGGTCAACATATCTTCGTATATTGCCCCAGGTTTCATAACTATATAAAAACTTCATATTGATATTATATCCAACTTCTGTTTTTTAGCTCTTCATAAAAAAAGTCTGAAAAATGTAGCTGCTTGTGTACACCTGGATGAGGCCAATGAGATCCATTTCCCCAGGGTCCAGCTATCTTATTTTTATCATATGCATATTCAAATATTTCTGGATACATATCTTTATACTCTTTATGGCATCTAATAATGTCCCAATTTTTCATCTTGTAGCTTTTTTCTAAGTCATCTATTGTATTAGCCACAACATTAAACTCAAAATTTTCTGGAAAAACTTTTCTAACCATATTTGGAACATAGTGCTTAAAGTTACAGGTTAAAAAACTTTCCATTTCTGATGTCAGGGCATTTGACCAGCAAGTCCATATTAATTTTATTCCTACAGCATCGCAAAACACCTCTAACATTTTTATATGATCTAGGTTTTGATAGTATACCCACTCATATGGAAGTATTTCTTGATAGTTCCATGGGGCTTTTGCCTTTGTAACTTTTGGACTATAGTTTATATACCAGTCTCTTAGATATTGACCACCCTCATCAATAAAATAAAAACGCTCAAAATTTGCAAAGTTGCAAAGGAGGATCTTTGGATACTTGCCGTACTGATTTACTAAACCAAAGAAGCTAGAAATGTCTTTGTTTATTGCTGCTCCACTATAGGATATGTTGCCTATTGGCTTACCTATTCTTTTTGACAGTAAGTCTGACCATCTTAAATCTACGGGAAGACCTTGACCTAAAGTTATTGAGCATCCAAGAGCTATCACTTCTGGCATGGGATCAAACTCTATGGACCTAAGACCGTCTGAATTCATAACATAGTTATACTCTGGGCGTGGTACCTCAGAGTGTGGAGCTATAATGTCTAAGACCTCTGAGTAAATCTTATTTGGATTTTCCAGCTCCCTATTAAAATTTGGAATTACTTTACTGTAATAAGTATCAAATAGCATCAGTACGTTAAATTACTTTTTTTAATCTTCCTATATTTTTTCCACATTTTATATTTATACAGGAATCTTCTTAAAAAACTAATTTTGACTCCTCCCACTCTCTCCAGAAATTCTTTTGATATCCTTCAAGCTTTGGGGTATTAAAGCTGTATGGCCCAGTACTAGAATGATCTGGGTTGTCAAAAAGATCCCAAGTTTCTATTCCAGCTTGATTTCTTTTTCTATGGATATACGCAGTATATGTGCTGCCAGAAGTTCCTATAAAATATTTTGCATCATGCATCACAAGATTACATATGAGGCCAAACACAACCTCATCTTGGAAGTCTAGCTGCTTAAATTCTTTTTCAAAATTTTGAACTATATAATCGTCTAGAAGAATAAATCTATGCTTATTGTCTAGAATCATCTTATTCATTGGTTCACAAGTAGATATAACTATAGGAAGATTATTTTTTTCCATCTTTTCGAGGCCAGCCTCAAACATCTCCTGAGATGTACTAAACATTCTGGTTGCATGATCTGAAAGCCTAATATGAGCTCCTTGAAAATCTCCTAAAGACTTTGAAACCATATTTGCAAACTGTACATATTGGTCTTTAAATTTTACTGAGGAAAGAGATCGGTCTAGGTCGCTGCTTCTTTTATAGAAAAATCTTGAGTACCAGCCTAGGGTTTGTTTAAGATGTACGTTTCTATCTATAACCAATCTTTGTCTTCCTTCGGCAAACATAAGCTCGTCCTCTGTTATTGGATTATTTGGATTAGCATAATAGTAGTCATTACATGTTCCAGCAATTTCTACGTCTTGCTGAGGAAAAGAAGATATCAGTTCATCTATTAAAGTTAGATCTGCATCCCACTCTAATATGTCTTTTAGGTGAGGGAACCTTGTATTATCAGTAAAGTTTATTCTATTTTGATTATGATATATACTCGGTGTGTATATTGGCACCTTTCTAAAGTGCTCTCCTTCTGTAGAAACATAATGGACTATAACATTACTTTTTGTTTCATGAGATATTCCTGCTGCTATTTCTAAGCTCATGACTTGATTAATCATGCCAGTTGGATTCCACATCTGAAAAAATATTTTATTTCTCATTACTAATCCTTTCTGATATCCAAGAATAAGTGACTGACAAACCATACTCTAAATTTTCTTCTGGAGCATAACCTAGAACTTTTCTTATCAAAGAATTATCTGATTTTCTTGCATGAACTCCAATTGGACCATCAATATGTTTTTTAATTAGATCTTTTCCCGCTATGGAAGAAACTATATCTACAAGCTCATCTATTGATACCGATCTTTCAGAACCAATGTTTATAGGATCATTAAAATTTTCCTGCCTATAGAAGTCAACAGTTGCCCTGATACATTCATCGATAAATAAAAATGACCTGTGTTGTTTTCCACTTCCCCATATCTCAATGGTAGAGTCAGCCTTTGCTACCTTTCGACATATAGCAGCTGGTGCTTTTTCTTTTCCACCATCATATGTTCCATAGGGGCCAAATACGTTATGATATCTAGCAATTTTGTTTTTCATTCCATAATTTTTATTGTATGCCAGGTATAGTCTTTCGCTAAAAAGCTTTTCCCATCCATACTCTGTGTCTGGAGCGGCTGGATAAACAGAATCCTCACGACAATTTATAGAATCTGGATCCATCTGGTTGTACTCTGGATAAACGCATGCAGTAGAGGAATAAAAAATGCTTTTAATTCCTATCTCATGAGATCTCTTCAATACATTAACATTAATAAGAATTGAGTTTCCCATTACCTCTGCATCATTATCACCAGTATTTATATATCCAGCACCGCCCATATCTGCGGCAAGTTGGTACACCTCATCAAAACGTACGTCAATAACTTTATTAACAACAATAGGGTTTCTTAAATCTCCTATTACAAAATCATCTGCGTATGTATCCCAGTATTCTGGAAGCTTTAAATCTACGCCTCTAACCCAAAAGCCATCTTCCTTAAGTCTTTTTACTAGATGGCTTCCTATAAAACCGCCTGCGCCTAATACTAGCGCTGTTCGCTGTTCCATTGATCTTCCGTTTTTATTCCTCTAATAACTTCTAGATACGAAGGACCTTTTGTAATATACCAATGGTCTGGTTCAATAAAGTGAAAAAAGATCATTGCTACATGTTGAGAATTTGGATTTGGAAACTTTTCTCTCCAGTGCATCTGATCATTTCCATAATATGCCAGAGCTTCGTTTGGATGCAATTCATAAGCTTTATCATCTACCCATAAATCCCACGGTTCATTTTGATAGACACACATATCTAAAGTATATGTGCAAGCGTTGTCGTCTACGTGTTTGAATAGGTTTGCTTCTGAACCTTCATAGTGTGCAAAAAGGGAATATGACGGAACTAGTGTGTCGCTACCAAACACTTTTCTAGCATACGGGGTTATCTTCTTTGCATACTCATCTATTAGTGGATCATGAAAACAATATCTACCAAAGTACTTATCGTAGGTAGCATCTGTTTTCTCATATGAGTATAGGTAATTCTTTAGCCTCTCATAATCTGGCTGAGAAAATAAGTCTTTTATAATTCTTGGCTCTTGTACTTTTATATTCATGATAACATATCCACCTTCATAGTCTTCCATCTAAACCAATTCACCAATGCGTATCTTACGCCAGTCTTTACCTCCACAACACGATGGTTGTATACGTAGTTAGATGGGAACACTAATACGTCTCCCTTTTCTGGCTTGAAGAATAGATTAAAGTGTTTATAGTCTAGCTCTCCACCTTCATATTCATCATTAAGATATGCTGTAATAGAAACAGTTCTTGGGAATCTAAATCCATCATCTGCGTGACCATCAAAATGCTGTCCATGTCCATACTTCAAAACTTGCCACTCATCTCCAGTAAGCTCGTTCATGCTCATTCCAAACATAGCTGTGTAGTCTTCTAGACATACTCTCATTGAATGATCTACAAGCTTGTAGAGCAGATCTCTTTGTTCGCTTGAATCTTCGTTTGGCTTATTGATTACAACCACAGAACAATCTCTAAACTTTTTGTTTATCTCTTCTTTCTTTTCATCTCCATTACTGAAGACTTGACCATCTTGCCAACTTGATTCAAACTCAGCATTAATCTTTGCTACTAGATCATCTGGACTTGGAAAAACATTCTTATAAATCCATACACCTGGAGCTAACTCTACTTTTGTAAAATTTATTGGCTCTGGATTAAAAACAACTTCCTTTTTAGCAGGAGCTGTTGAATTTTGCTCTTTGTATAATTGCCATGCTGTTTTTTCCACTTTTACTCCTTCCACTTAGATAGTGGGCACGTTGCATTTTTTAACTTTGTCTTTGCAGACATAAAGCATCCACACTTCTTGCATTGATGAGTTACTTTTATAAGCTCTGGGCATCCCTTGCATATCTCCATTCTAGAGTCTGCAATTTCTTTATTTGCCATTTCTGTTGTAGGGTCAAGCATATGCCACGGCCTGCTTTCACCTAAATTCTTCTTATACTGCTGCCAAGCTGAAGTCATATGACTAGCCCTTTCTATGCTGGATTAAAGTTTTGTCCGTCCCATGTCCATCCAGGCAAAACCTGAGTGGAAGAATCTACTGGTACTGCTATTGGATTTGATTGCATTGCCGCATCTATCATCTCTACTTCTTGAATAGAGTAAGCCTCTAAATCATATGTTATAGTTCCAAATACATCTCCGTCTACAATTGCAGCGTATTTAATTGCTCCACCTAAATTATCTACTTCTGAAGGAATCAAAGGATTTTCTCTAAGATCATCTCCAGGCAAGAAAAAATTACTGCCGTCCCAAAAGGAGCCAGCACATACGTCTGGGACAAGATTTACTTTTATAAAGATTGGATCAGAATTCATTCCAGCTATCCATCTTCCAGATATATCAGACCCTGTTCCAAACTCTAGAACATCAAATACGTCGTTTTCTACAACCATAGCGAATTTATTTTTTAACATTTTTATTCCTCATGTACATGATAATATCATATTGTTTTAGTACTGTCAACATTAACATAGTAATCCTCCGCTGTTAACACATGCACAAGTTGATGTGTATCTTCTAAGTCTTGTACATCCATCTGGACAGCAAGTACATCCTGAAGATCCGCAAGGAACTATGCTTTCTCCGCAAACAGCTCCTGGTGTACATCCTCCGCCTCCAGTAGGTGCTGTTGGTGTAACAGTAGGTGCGGTTGGTGTAACGGTAGGTGCGGTTGGTGTAACGGTTGGAGCAGTAGGTGTGACCGTAGGTGCTGTTGGAACGACACCAACTGGTGCTGTAGGAACAACCGTTGGAGCTCTTGGGGCTGTAGGTGCCGTAGGAACAACTGTTGGAGCCGTAGGAGTAACTGTAGGGGCTGCTGGAACTACACCAACTGGTGCTGTAGGTGCGGTTGGTGTAACAGTAGGTGTTACAACTTGATATACTGCTTTTGTCAGCGAAATATTAGTTGTAAAATCTTGTAATGCTCCTCCTGTTGGAGTTTGAGCAATAATTTTACCGTTTAAAGTTTGATATGATGGTGTTGACCCTACGCTATTTGTTACGGTATATGTTGTAAATCCAGCAACATTTAGTGCCAATATAGCTTCAGATTCTGTTTTGCTTGTTACGTCTGGCAATATTCCAGATGTTGCTGGAACATAATTACCAACAACCAATGTAACTGTGGCTCCAGGTGCAAGCTGAATTGGAGGTTCTGGGGATTGACCAATAACAACATCTTGCTTATCTGCGTTTGGAGTAGATGCAGTAACAATATTATAAGTAAGTAGTGATGATGTAATTGTTGCTATTGCTGAGTTTTTTGTTTGACCAACAACATATGGAGTAGTTACTGCTGATAAAGTTCTTACCGTATATTCAATTTTAGTTTTAAATCTAATTCTTTTTCCAGCTGGAACTGCTTGTGCAATTACAACTCCACCAGTTCCCGAAGTATCAACAAAGTACTTTTCTTCTGCTCTTAAACCTTGTCCATCTAATTCTTGTTGTGCAACAATATTATTCAATCCAACTAAATTAGGAACAATTACACGGGCATAAGGAACATTAAGATGCTCTACTTGTTGATTTTTATCTTTGGGAAAAGACTGAACGGCCAAGGTAGTCTCCCATTTTACTCTGTTTCTTCTTGAACTACACCAGAAACTGTAAGGTTAATTGCTCCAGAAATAGAACATCTTGCATACAACTTATCTGATACCTCTAAAACTTGTACAATATCTGCAACCAATGTTGAGTTTGCTTCTATTTCTACATCCTGCATAATAGCGTTAATTGAGGACGGTGATCCTTGAAATCCAGTTATTGCAAGTCTTACGTTGGCAGCAGTTCCTGTTACATTAGAAAGCAATACCTGCTTCATGATTGTTTTATTTTGGGCAACATAAACCGCCTGATAATCATCAACCAGGTTATATGGACCAACGATTCTGGTTGGTATGTATCCCATCTTATCCCCTAACTAAACTACTTGCCACTTAATAGCAAGAGATGTCTCTACTGTATCTATTTCTGCCTGTGAAAGGACTCTGTTAAATATTGCAATTTCTCCAACAGATATGTTACCAAATGCTGATAAGTATCTGCCTATTGATTGACCTGTCATAGATGAGATTGATCCAGTTCCTGCACCAGATGCCTCTTCTACTTTATTTCTTCTTAAAAACTTTTCTTGGTTTAAAGCGTTATATGTCATGATAAACATCTCTGTTGTTCCAGTTGAAACATTTGGAATAATTGCGTTAAGGTCGTCTGAACCAAAACCAAACTTAAACGATGTTGCTGAGTTATAACCGATTTGTAGATTTGTTCTTGTAAGTCCACCTTGACCTCCAACAATCCACTTCTGAATTGGAGTGTCTGGTCTATTGCATACAATTGCAATTGTCATAGAAGATGTATTTAGAAAAGATAGTGTTCCATCTCCCATAAGCATAAAGTCATTTGAACCGTCATGTACAACTCCAGCCTTTCCTCCTACAGTATTAAGAGTATATCTTGGCTGTTGATTAGATGTTGCTTGTGCAGCATGTCTTGAATTTCCAGAACGATCTCTCCATTGAGAAACATCGTTGGAAGCATTTTTTGTAAATGTATTTAGAGCATCTGCATCATAATGCATTTGCAATCCAGCTGTTACTGGGAAGGCTGCTCTATTAGCAGTTCTAAAGTTAAATAATACGTGAGGAAGCATTATGCCCCCTTTGCAGGATCCTCTGGCCAGATAACATCAGACGGACTTTTTGCTGATGTAATGTCTCGAAGTGCAGCACGATACTCTGCATACTTCTTTGTCATTTCTGGTGTTAGAGTATCTGCTAGTTGAGTCCAGTCAGTCTTTGTAAGCAAATCATTTCTTTTCATCTTAATTCTTGCCCATGCATTTTCATCTGAAAGCTTCTTTGCTTCGACTCCGATTACTTTTCCGCCCTTTGTAACCTTTGGTGCCTCTAGATAAACTAATTCTTCAGTATCCTGATTGTATGGCATTGTCATTTCAACTTCTGTTACGTTGTTTAATGTTAGCCACTCTTTATCTGGACCAGAAGCAGCAAAAGATACGCTTGGAAAGAGTTCTGATAATGATCCAAACTTTGATACTTTTCCGTCTTCTAAAATTGCGTACATTATATCTCCTATGCTGCGTTAATATCTGCGAATGCTACTCCGCCGTAAATTGTTGTTCCCTGATTTGGGGTAAAGAAGTTAAGTAGTGTTACGTTTGCAGATAGCGTTGGAGCTGATGCAGATGAATCCCACTTAATTGATGCTGGCCAGTTGATTGTAAAGAGTGAACCACCCTTGATCTCTACCTGCCAAAAATATCCTGTTGAAACTGCTGGAAAACCAGTAAATGAAACTGTTGTGGTAGCACCTGGTTGCCATCTGTGAATGGCTGCTGCTGTTACATCTATAGCAAGCGTTCCTGATGAAACAGTGTTGTAATTTACTCTCTTGACTGCAGTATTAAAATAGTCGTAACCATTTCCATTGATTGGTGCCTGAACAAAGGTATAAGCCCAAAGTGGAGGTGTTACTTGTGTTGGTATTGATGTAATTGCCATAATTATCTCCTTGTTATATTATACCTTAATTTATTTTAGCCCAGTATTTAATTATGCATATTCCTGAGCCACCATTTCCTGAAGAGTTATCTGAGTTAGATCCTCCGCCACCTGATCCTGAGTTAGGTGCAGCTGACTTATCATGCTCACCATGAACGTGGTTTCTTCCCATTCCTCCACCGCAAGAGCCGTGTCCTCCACCACATCGTCCTCCTCCTCCGCCACCGCCAGCGTAACCTTCAATTCCTGCTCCACCTTCTCCGCCGATTGCATCTTCGTGAGATGTGCTGTTTCCCATTCCGCCTCCACCGCCTGATGAGCCTTCACCAATTCCTCTTCCGCCAGCACGTCCAGCATCAAAGTCTCCCTGGTGTGCACCGTGAATTCCTCCACCAGTCATTCCTCCCTGAGAAGCTCCGCCGCCTCCGCCTGCGCCGCCCCATGAACGTTGCCATTCTGAGCCGCCGCCTCCGCCAGATCCTGAACCTGTTCTGTTCTCTGCACCTGGACCCATTGATCCATTATTTCCATCACGTCCATTATCTGCGGCCCAACCACCGCCGCCTCCGCCATATGCAACCATGTAAAATGTATTTCCAGATGTTCCAAATGCTGAGTTTCCGCCATTGTTTCCATTTGTTGCACCAGTAACTGCTGCTCCACCATTTCCAATTGTAACTGGGATAACACCAAGTGCAGAAACTGAAGATATATTGAGAACTCTTCTAACAAACTGGCCTGCCCCTCCGCCACCGCCATAACGAGAGTTATTATTTGAGGCTCCACCTGAACCTCCACCAGCAATCAAAGTTACTTCGATAAAGTCAGCAATATTTGCTGGACGTGTCCAGTTTCCATTAGCAAGGACTGTTTCTTCTTTTTGAATAAAAAGAGGAGTTGGCGGAGTTACGTTTCTGACAACAGAACCTAGCGTATCTTCAAGTCCTGGAATCATTATTTGTTGTGTGGTGCTTAGAACTGTTGGCATTTACTTCTCCTTATACCTCTCCAAGAGCTGGGGCTACGTTTTGAACTTCGGTTACTACCTCTTCTTCAAATGCTCCAGGTGTTGGTGCTGCTTCTACGTTTGTAACTGGAGGAATAAATTCTCCATCTACATAAGTCCAATCTACTGATGGCCATGGATTCATGTCTGAAACATCAATAACTGTATATTCTTGATAATCTGGATGAGACTCTAAAAATTCTCTAGTTCCACCGTAAACAGAATTTACAATTGTTTCTCCATCAACTAAAACGAATCTATTTGTCATTATGATATCCTTCTGTAATATTCTATGATTATTATTCCACTACCGCCTTGGCGACCTTGTGATCCGCCATTCATTCCGCCTCCACCACCTGCGCCAGTTCCGTCAACACCTGGCTGTCCAGCGTTATCTCTAATTGCATCTCCGCCCTGTCCGCCACCAGAGGATCCTGCTCCACCAACTCCGCCTCCGCCACCGCCACCGCCTGCGAGACCGTTGATACCTGAGCCACCTCTTCCTCCAGAAGTGTGGTATGTTCCCCAAGAGTTTGAAATTCCATTTCCACCCATTGAAGAACCAAATCCATATGCTCTTCCTCCTGGATATCCGCCATAAAATGTTCCGTTTGTTCTTACGTGGCAAAATGCGTTGTGACCAACTTCATTTGCACCTCCGCCACCGCCTGCGCCGTTCCATTGATACTGCCAGTATCCTCCTCCGCCACCACCTGAGCCAGAGCCTTGTATATTGCTTGCGCCTGCGCCACATGCACCACTGTTACCGTTTCTTCCCCAGTCTCTAGCATATCCTCCTCCGCCACCGCCATATGCAATAAGATGGAATGCATTTCCGTTTACACCGAAAGATGTGTTTCCTCCGTTGTTTCCATTAGAGTTTCCTCCAACTGTTGCTCCGCCTGCGCCTATAACTACTGGAATTGTTCCTCCAGCAGCCACTCCTGCAATGTTTACAAAGCGTGTTAGGTACTGACCAGCTCCGCCACCACCTGAGCCTGTTCCAGTCCATGATGTTGCAGATCCGCCAGATCCGCCTCCGCCAACACAAGTTACCTTGATCCAATCTGCAATCTGAACTGGGTTTGCTGGACGTGTCCAGTTTCCAGTTGTATAAATTCTTTCTTGGACTGGCAAGTAAGCACCACCATTAACTACAAGATTTGCCGAAACAATACTTGTTAATGTTGAGGTAAGGCCTGGTAAATAGGTTTGCCCTGTTGTAGTACCTACACTGTATGTCATTTGTAACCCCTAACTAAATTATATTAAACTTCGTTTACTTTTACGCCAGAAATAAATACTGAGCAAGCGCTTGCTGTGTTTTGATAAACAGATATTGTCTCTACTGTATTCAAAACTGTCTTTGAATCCAAAGCCACTAGTGAACGTGGTGGAATATCTAGGTTCTTGCAGAAGAATACTCCTGCCATCTTGATGCTTACCTGAGCTGCGACATCTGTATTATTATTAATTGAAATTCCAGTAACAACATCGATTTGAGATGCTGGTACGGTATACACAGCTACGTCTGATGTTCCTGGGACATTCGCATAAAATCTGACTGGTGTTACTACTGTAGCCATATTAAATTACTCCCATGTGTGAATATATCTTAAAATTATCTAGCACCGCTTCTACTGAAGCTATTGCTGCTAGTCCTGCGCTTTGAACATTAGAAACCTGAGTTCCTCCTGCCGTTCCAATTTGTGTAACAGCTCCAGAAGAAGCTGTTTGAATCTCGTTGATCTTTGCTGCTGTTGCTGCAAGAACGTCGTTAACGCCAAGCAGGTTGCCCATTGATTCTATGGCCTTAGCCAAAAAGACTAGATCCTGTGTATTTAAAGTTGAACCCGACAAAGCATTAACCTTTGTCTTAAAAAGGTCAATCTGTGTCTGTAAACTATCATAACTTGGCATTTATCTCACCTCTTGTTAAATTATACCTTAAAATCCTTTAAGAAGGAGGGACTGGCCATGGAAGATCAGCCCCGCTCTTTAGGAAATCTATAGTTATTGTTGATGGCAAATCTCTTAAAGACTGTCTATATAAAGCCCATTCAGCCTTCTTTTCCTCTGACATAGCAATCTGAGGATTTGCTGTCCAGTCTGACTCTAAAAGCATTTTGTTTCTTTTATCTTTTATTCCAATCAATGAGCTATTAAGCAAAAGCTGGTCGTTCTCGGACTCTATCTCTTCTGCCGTCATTTCTATAACTTCATTAGAAACTAGCTTATATCTTTTTCCAATAACATCTACATCAGCCTGGTACCAGCTTTCTTCTGATGGCTCAACACCATCAAACCATCTTAGCTCTGACTGATTTCCATTTTCATCAAAATTTACGTAATACATTATCTGTCTCCAAACAACTGTGCTGTTCTATTCCAAATCTTATGTGCTGTATATGAGTTAAACTGATTATCATGATCGTTATATGTTCTTGCAGCATGAGTCATTTTAAGATCTGGCTGAACCCAGAAATCGCTGAATGTTGTATGAAGATCGTAGAACTTATTAATATCTCCCCAAACATACTGTCCGCTTGAGCTTGTCCAAAACCACATTGAGTTTGCTTGAACAACTGCAACTGTTCTAAGTGGTGGAATTGATACGTTCCATGACCAGGTATAGTACGAGTTTCCAGATGATCTGTTTGCTGGAACTGTCCAGTTAACTCTTGTACATCCAGCATAATTTTGTGTATTAGGAGTTCCAATTGTAACTCCAGAACCTTCATAGCCAGCTGACCAATAATTTGAATAATGTCCATACATTGTAACTGACTTAGTTAATGTTGGATGAAAGTTTCTTAAAAACATAGTTCTAAATCTCATTGGTCCATATGATGTATCATTAGACCATGATGTAAACTGTGATTCTCCACCAGCAACTGTATTAATTGCATATTCTAACACACCAGATCTATCTGGATGATTTGAAGAATAGCTTAGAGTGCTTTGTCTGTTGTTTGTTCCAAGGGACCACCAAAATGCTCTTTCGCAATCTGGTTCACCAGCTCCAGTAAGATAGTTATAGTAGTTTGTCCAAGATTCTGAGTTTGCCCAGTTATATGCCCAAACATCTCTTCTATTATTTATTGTTGTAATAGTAGGAATTTGAAATGGTCTTCTTGAACCATCGGTAACTTCTTTAAAAAGTCTTTCTTCGGCCTGCTGAATATTTAAAGAAATACCAGACTGATTAGTTTTTATTGTATTTAAATTAGCCAATTAGAACACTCTCCATCCATAAGTTGAGCCTGCAAAAACCATTGTAACATTTCCACCATTTACGTTAAACACTAAATCTTCTGCAACACCGTTTATCAAGGAGCCGTTTCTTAACACGGTAAAGCTAGTTGTTGCTGAATTTCCCACTGCATCTACAATCTGAACATTAGCTCCAATTGAAGGTGTGATTGGCAAAGTTACTGTTTGTCCAACAGAGGGAATAACAAGTAGTCTATCCTTGTTGGCAATTGTATATGCACTATCTGTAATTACTTTCCATGTTGATGGAAGGTTTGGTGCCAGCTGAGAATTAATTGTATTTATTTGAGAAGACAAACCACTAAAGTCAGATAGGCTAGTTGATACAAAGTTTTCTACGTTGTCTAGTCTTGATTCTTGATCAGCCTGGCTTGTTTCTAGGTCTGTAAGTCTATCACCATTAACTGAAGAGTTAATTGTTGCAATTGCAGCAACTTTAGCCGCCTCAATTGCTGCTATTCTATCTACTGTAGCCTGCAAAATGTCATTTACGCCAAGGGATGCCCCTAGAGCATTTAGAGCAGATGCCAAAAGAACTAGGTCGTTTGCATCCATAGTTGTTGAGGTTAAGGCATCAACCTTATCTTTAAATAACTCTATCTGATCGGATAGCGTAGTATAGTCTGGCATTTATTCTCCTTTTATGCCTGAGCTTCTGTCCATGTTACACGAGCTGAAATGTTTGCAGCTGCTGTACCAATGTTTGTTGCTACAATTGTAAGAACATCTGGACCATTTGGGAATGATGGATTTGTCTGTGATCCATTTCCGTTAAGAATTGAGTTACCCAAATCTCTGATCTTTGTAGCAGAGAAGTTTGTTACTGAGAATGTACCACCTGTAGGAGCTTCTGTATAGAATGCGAATACACGGTCACCACCACCAATTGTATTTGTAGGAGATGTAACTGTTGCTCCCTGAGTACCAGTATTGTCGTGGAAGATAACTTGAGCTAGAGAACCAGCTCCAACACGAACTGTTTCCCATGCCGTAGGCAATGTTGGGCCGTTAATAGATGCTGGATTCAGAATTCCTTCAATCAGGAACTGACCTGAAGCCAAAACTCCGATTGAGTCGAGCTTCAACTGCATTCTGTTTGCTAGCTCACGAACACCAAAGTTTCTTGCGATACCATTATCTACGGAAGGAGCAATTCTAATAGAAATCAATGGACGTGGAATTGGAGTCGAACCAAGTGACTGCTGCACAGTACCATTTGGAATAACAGATGTTTGTGGCTCATCTGGTCCAGTATTAGAATATGTTAATGTATTTCCTGAAGCCGCAGTAAGAGTAAATACTCCATTGTATGAAGTAGAAACTGTTGCTGTTCCAGAAGCAGAAGCAAATGCTACGTTTGGCTGGCCTACTCTTGAATATGTAAGAGTATTATTATTTGGAACAGACGCTACTGTGTATGTTCCGTTAAATCTTGAATCAAGTCCTGTAACTGTTACCTGATTTCCAACAACAGCATCGTGATCGGATGCCATGTAGATAGTTGCAACACCAGATGTTATTTGTCTACCAGTAATAGTTGATAGCTGAAGAATTCCAGAAATTGTTGCTGAAGATCCAACCTGTAATCCGTGATTTGTTGATGTTGTTAAGGTTACAACGTTTGCAGCACGTGAACGGTTTGTAACTGTTGCAGAAACTGTACCAGATCCACCAACCTGTAGATATCTCTGCATACCAGCAGTGAAGAGATAGAATGAGTCATCATTGAATCCACCATCCATGATTACCGATGATCCCCAGTGGGACATAACTGGTGCACAGTTTTGAGAAATTGTTTGAACAGAAACTTGAGCATTTCCAGAACCACCAGGAATTGATAGATCTGGAACAAAGTTTACAAGGCTTGATGTTCCAGTAAGAACATAAGATTGTCCTCCATAAACCAATGTTTGTGGTGCTCTTCTAATTACTGTAATTGGATAAGCACGTAATGTAGAGTTATATGCACCAATCTGAGTGTATTCACAAATTTCAAAGTTTGTGTTGTCAGAAATTCTTAGGTGACCTTGTGCTGGCCATCTGTCAACATTCTCTACGTAAAGAAGCGTTTGCTGTGGGAATAATGTTGAGCCGCTTACTCCATCTCCTCCTGCAATCAATCTTGTTGACTCAAGTGGCTCGTTGATTGTTTCATAACGAGCTGGGAGGTTACCAGAACGCATATAAGCTGCTGTATTAATATTGTTGTTTGAAATCTTATGGCCCCAAGCAATGTCTCCCTCTGTTGTTCTGAGACCAAATCTAATATAACCAGCTCCATACCATGAGTAATCAATATATGTCATCTGCATCTTTGAAAGATCAATCTTAAATCCTGAAGGACCTGTTCCGTCAAATCTATCTATATTCCACTGATCTAGAGGAATTTTTTCTACTTGAGTAACCATATATCTTGCAGATGTGTTTGATGATCCACGATATGCTGGAGAAACATACATCTGTGTGTCAGAATCAATTCCAATGACACGATATGACTGTCCACGAATAACAATGTATTGTCCAACCACAAGCTGCTTACGGAATCTTGTTCCTTGTCCTGTAATCAAGTTAGAATACTGAGTACATGTTAGCTTTCCAAAAAGCTCTTTGTTAGAGAATCTCTTAACTGCATAAAGCTTTGTTCCGTCATACTCAAAGTAGAATCCATTTTGATCATCATATAATCCTGCACGTGTTGCTGAACCCTTCCAGCGGTATGCTGTTAGGAATGCATTAACACCACCTGGATATTGATCTAGTCCAGAAATTGTTTCTGTAAATACTGTTTGAAGTCTAAGTTGTGTGTTATTAATAACTTCATATACAGTGTGTACACCATTATATGGGTTGTATCCAATTGTTTCAATTCCCTCAAGAAGTACCTCTGCGCCTGGCTGTAAGTTGTGGTCTTGAAGTGTTGTAATATTAATGTAGTTTGATCCCGCTGCAGTTGATGTAGCATAGATATCTGTAATATCAAATGTAGGTGTAAACTTAGTTCCTGTTGAGAACTGAATTGACTTACCTGACTGATAACGGAAGTAACGACGTGTCTGACGAATTGTTTGTGTTCCGCATACGTTATTAGCAGTTGAAAGAATAACGCCACCGTCAAATGGTCTGTGGTCTACGTATCCTTCTGGTCTTACATAAAATCCTAGCTGGTCAGTATTGATTGGATTTAAAACTGTGTTTGGTGACTTAAATTGAAGCGTGGTTGCTGTTGGAACCTTTGTAACCAAGAAGTTTCCGTCGATTGATGTTGCAGAAGAACCTGCAAACAGAACTGTTACTCCAGCGTAAAGACCGTGTGGTCTTTGTGTTTGAATTGTAATTGTTGATCCGCCTGATGCAGCTGATGCTTCATCTGATACCGCTGAAAACGCATTGAACTGTCCTGGAATTCCACCTGGAATATGTGCGTTGTCAAATATACCGCCACCATAGATTGTTGTCAGAGTTCCATCAAGCAATTCTCCTGCTGGGATTGTTCCTTTTGCCACATAAGTAAATACGTTTGCATTTGTTACTTGAATAACAGAAGTTCCATCTGCAAGTGCGTTGAGTGTTTCTTGAACAGAAACAATATCGCCGCTGTTAAGTCCATGTGGAGCTAATGAGTTTGTTGTTACTGTAATTGTTGATCTAGGAGAAGCTCCGTTTGATGTAACAGAAAGAAGGTCAAATGAGTTTCCTCCAGTACCTCTTGAAAAGAATGATGGGTAATTGTTTTGAAGTGTAAGTGTTTCCCACTTAGAGTTCTGAACTGAGTATTCGAAGTCTGTATCGATGAGAGACTGTGGAGTAGAAACACGCATTTTTCCAACTGCATCGATCATTGTCTCTGCTGGTAAGAATCTTTCTACTGCATCATCATAAATAATTGATAGGTCATCTGTTGATGCCATATCAGCAGTGTTATACTCTAATGTTATTGTTGTGTCAGGTGATGTTGGGTGATCGCTGATGGAGTAAGCAAGCGCCCCTAGGTTTTGGTCTGAGAAGTTGTAAATAACCTTATTACGTGTTACGTTTGTTATCAACATGAGTCTTTCACGTTGAATTGGTTCTGGAATGATAATTGTTCCAGTTACTGGATTAAAGATATAATCTCTATTTACTAACGTTCTTCTAGCCATTCATTTTCTCCATCTTATAGAATAAAGCTTGTTGCTGAAATTGTTCCAGTAACGGTTGAAAGATTTGCAAGGGTATTATACTTTGGAAAGTATATACCTAAGTTTAGCAGAATATCCAATTCATATGCAGATACTCTTCTTTCAATGTCCGCCACAACTATTTCTCCAGTAGGTCCTGTTGGGCCTGCTGGACCTTGCGGTCCTGCTGGACCAATAATATTATCTGCTAATGTCCAAGCTGGTGTTGGTAGTGCGCTAAATACAAAAAGATCACCAGTTGTTGTATTTAAAAATTGATCTCCAGTAAAATAACCAGAGGTTGAAACTGGATTTAATGCTCCAGTGAAATACTTTGATCCTCTTTCACCAGTTGGACCGATTGGTCCCTGAATTCCTTGTGAACCTGCTGGGCCAGCAACACCTTGAGGCCCCTGTGGACCTGCTGGACCTGCAGCACCTGCTGGACCCGCTGGACCTTGAGGTCCTGTAGGACCTTGTGGACCTGCTGGTCCTGTAGGGCCTGGACGTGAACCAGCAACGGTAACCCATTGCGTTCCATCATAGCGTTTTAATGACATTAGCTCACACTCCTTATAGAATTATACCAAATTCTTTATAATAATCCCATGTAACCAAAGACCTCTAATTGGTCTTTTGCATCATTTGGGTAAAGTTTTTCCCAGGATGAGGTTAATGCGACTGTTCCAGTTACTGTTATTGATCCACTCATAGCCTCATGCCCCTGACAAACGTAGTATAGATTATCTGGAGCGTTATATGGCACATTAAATATTATAGATCCGCTATCTGAACCATTATTAACAACTCCATAGTACCAGTCAAAGTTAACTCCAGCCGAAGGCTGAGTTTTAATCCAAAATGGGTGGCCTGCAGAATTTATATTAAATATATACTTTTTGCCTCTTTGTAAAATTAATGGTGGATTAGAGTTTCCATTAATTATATAATTTGATGATCCATTGTTTGAAATAGTATAAGTAGCTGCTAAAGTATATTCTGGTATATCTACCCTAGATACGTATAAAGATTTATTTTGCTCTACATATGCAATCATTCCACCATGAGTTGAAGCGTTGGGCAAATCTGCAACCGTATTGAATACCGATCTGTTTCCTTCATATACGTTTGCAACCGTAAAAGTTTCTAGCCCTTCTTCCGTAGAAGTATCAATCCAAAGTTCGGACTCTGATGGTAGCGGTGCTGTTTCTCTTACTGTTACCAGCTGTCCAGCTAAATCATCAATATCTACCCAAAAGTCTCCTTCTATTGGAGTTTGATTTGGAGGCTCTTCATCTGAATATATTAAAGGTAGCTCTGGCTCATCTGTATCTACCCATAATGTTCCTGCACCATATGTGTCTGGTGCATCAGGGCCAACGTGTATAAACTCTGTATCTCCAGCATCGTCATCTATATCGATCCATAAGTCACCTACATTTTGCGTTCCACCTGTTGGAGCTGCTGCTCCAAAAAACATAATTGCTGGAACTTGAGTTGTATCTGTAGATATTAATGAAAACGCTGATCCTCCACCACCGCCTCCAGTAACTGTTGTCCACTGAGTTCCATTCCATATTCTTAATGTATCTAGTGTTGTGTCGTAGTAAACTTGACCTTCTACTGGAGATGATGGTGAAGAAGAAAGTCCAATTACAACACCTTGATTAAATGTATTTTTTGCTGTCCAGGAGTTGGTTGTAGATAGACCTAGGTTTGGACTAACATATTCCCACGTAGAAGAAATAGCATTCCAAACTTTTAGAGCCTTTACATCTCCACGCAAATCGTCTGTATCAAACCAGAACTCGCCATCTTGGGGGGAGGCTGGAGCAGTTGCAGAAATTATTGCCTTAGAAGGAGGAATAACCGCTTCTAGTATAAGCTTATTATTATCGTCATCATACAAAACCTCTATATTTTGATGATTTACGTGATTTAAAAGAGGTGCTACAGAATCCTGTATCTGTTCTTGAGTTAATGTTGCGGAAGCAGTAAATATTATCTGATTTGTCTCATCGTTATAAACAGCACTTACATTTGAGTGGTTTGTATGAGTAAATAAAGATGATACAGCGTCTTGAGATCTTTCAGTAAAATTATCTATAATCTTCCAGGCAGTACCGTTCCACTGATAACCATTATATATTTGATTAATAGATGGATTAGCTGGGAATATTGTAGCCATTATAGGTTTTCCTTATTCATCATATTAGAGATATATCCTTTACGGTTATAACCCCATTCATCATAGAGTGCAATTGACACTGGTACTTATAGTCTCCGCTTATTGTTGCTGGCATCTGCCAGTATAGTGTACCACTTGTTTTTCCTTGAGCATTAGCTCCAGTAGAAATAACTCCGTCTAGTGCTACGTGAACTAAACCATTGTTATAGTTTGTTCCAGAAGAATTTTGTATCAAAAATGGGTGTCCTGGCACATTAAGTTTAAATGCAATCGTTGTTCCAGAGATTGCATACAACGATGGGTTGTCTCCAGTATACTGATTTAAGAAGTTGTACGCCATCGCACCATTATTTGTAACTTCTAGCTGAGTAATTGCTGGATATGTAGGAATTATGGTTGGGATAGATAATGTTTGAGGAACCCATGCTGTTCCATTCCAGTATAGAACTTGTCCAGTCATTGGAGATGCTGTTGCAGTATCAACATCTGTCAAGTCGTTTATAACTGAAATTGTAGTTCCAGAAATTTCTGAAGCTTTTGCCAACCTAACCCATACAGTTCCAGTTGAAACATATATTGATTGGTCTGCTGATACAAATGCGATTCTTCCTGTATTGGAAGAAGCGGTTGGCAAAGCCAGTACCGTTGCATATAAGTCAATTCCAATATTTGTATATTTAAAGTCAGTAGAATTTAGTTTAGAGTTTATTTGAGCTTGAATTCCACTAGTTACTCCATTTAAATAACCAATCTCTTCTTCTGAAACTCCGCCTATGCTTGTTGTTGACGGAAGAGATACTTGTCCAGTAAATACTGGATCATTAATTGGAGACTTTAAATCTAGCTGATCTTGAATACTAGAAGAAACTCCGTCAAGGTAGGATAGCTCTGTAGATGAAATATCACCTATTGTTGTAGTATTAGGTAAATAAACATTTCCTGTAAATGCTGGACTTTCTAATGGAGCACTTCCTGTTCCTCCAGCTACTGTTGCTGGAACCCAACTAGATCCATCCCATGACAAAACTTGTCCAGGTGTAGGAGAAGCTGTTGCTGTATCTACATCTGAAAGTTCGTTTATTGGAAAAGCTGCGCCTCCTGTTGCAATATCAGAAAACTTAGCTAGTTTAATCCATGCATTACTATGTGAGTAGTATGTATATCCATCTCCAGAAACATATACTATTCTTCCAGTGTTAGCAGAAGCTGCTGGAAGGTTAGCAAGTGTTGCGTATGTCTGAACGGCAATGTTAGCTGTATTAAAGTTTCCATAAGAAACTTTATCGTCTAACTGTGTTTGAACTGATCCAGTTAATCCATCTAAATGTCCTATTTCTATTGGAGTTACGGATCCGATATATGTAGTTGATGGAAGATTTACAATTCCAGTAAGTGTAGGATTGTTTGCAGAAATTTTAGAATTTATTTGTGTTTGCACATTTGATGTAACTCCATCAAGATGGGCAATCTCTGAAGAAGAAACATTTCCTATTGAGGTTGTGCTTGGCAAAGAGACTGTTCCAGTAAATGTTGGAGAGTCTTTTGGTGCTGTGTTTGGTATATTAGAAATTATAGATAGATTAGTTCCATTATATAAAGTGTTGGCTGGAAGATTAACGGTTCCTGTAAATGTTGGGCTTGCTAAAGGAGCTTTTGAGTTTAGCTGAGATTGTATGTTAGATGTTGTTCCAGTAAGGTATTGTATTGTTGAAGGAAGCTCTGCTGCATCTGCTCCTAGTCCTCCAGATACCTCAACCCAATATGCTCCATCATAAACATACATTACACCAGTTTGATTATCGTACCACTGATCACCCTCTGCAACACCAGTTGGAGGAGTATTTGAAACTCTTACTGGTTCTTCAACATTTAAAGTTATTTTGTTTTGAGCATCATCCCAAGCAACTTGCACTCCATCATGACCTGAATGATTTAAAAGCGGTGCAACGTAAGTATCTATATTTGTAAACTTTCCATCTGTATACCCATTAGATGCTGCAATAGCGTCGTCTTTTGCAGAAGATGCATAGTTAAATGCTGTTGAGTTTATTTGAGTCAATGTATTGCCACCAACCATCTCAGCATTTAAACCTTCTATTAAATAATCTTGAGCATTTGGACCTAGTACAAAAGCTGGGCCAACTGAAGAGGGATTGAATGTGTGTGCGGCTACAATAGTTCTTGGATTAGATATATGAATATACTGAGTGTGATCGTCATCTAGTAATCCTACAAGCTCTCCATGTTCTGGAGTTGTTGTAGAGCCGCCACCAGATGTTCCTCCAGAAGAAGATCTAATATCTAAAACATCTTCTATAACCGAAGCTGCTGAATTTGTGTATGATGTCTTGTACTGAAGTATAATTCTATATAAAGGATAAAATTCTGATCCTGGAATTCCAAGAAGATCTAATGAATCATAAGAGTTATTTGCTTTTGCAGCATTTATTGTTGTGTCTGTTCTTTGACCCATAATAGCAATTATTGGGCTAAGTAAGTTGTTTGTTGCTACAATCCATACTGCATAAAAATTATTATTTGTTGCAGATTCAGATATCCAGTCTGTTCCAGACTTAACATTTATTTGTGGTATTCCAGATCCATTGACATTAATAGCCATTGGGCTTGTATTCTTTTTAGCCCATCCAGTTGGACCAACTCTATATAAAACTGGAAGGTTTGCTATAGGCTCTAATATCTGCTCACCTTCTTGTGAAGGAGTAGCAGAGTGGCTAATTGTAAAATCGCTATCTTCATCATAAATTGTTCCGCCAGTTAAAGAAAACTGATAATTTGAGTCAGCTGTTCCATCTGTTGCAATATTATAATTACCAATATTAAATCCACCAGTAGACTGTGTTCCAAAAGTTCTGTGCAAGTAGTACTGGGTGGCCCAGTCCATTGCAATTCCATGCCTTTCTTCTCCGACATGAAGAACTGTTCTGTCTTCTCCTACTACAACAACTGCTACTGGACAGTCTAATTTAAAATTAAACGGTGTTGTTTTTCTTGCAAGGTCCCCGTCTGCAGCATAATATATGTAATATATTCCTGGAATCAAACCATTTATATCATCTGGAATATTCATTGCGTCTGGCAAGAATCTAGTAAACTTCTTACCCTGTACGTAATAAATATATTGATTTAAAAAGTATTCAGCCCACTGCTGTCCATGACCTGCATCCCAATACTCTGTTCCAGGAGCATATCCTGGATTTACTGGCAATAACCTTACATAATATCTGTTATTATATGTAACTACATCATTAACATTATAATCAGCACCATTTTCATAAGCACCCTTAAATGTATATGGTGATGCTCCATATGGAGAGTATAAAGAAGAATTTCCAGTTATCTCTAATCTTATTGATTTTGATGCAGCGTCCCAAATTAATTCTGAGTCGTCTCTATTTTCAAATCCGCCAGGCTCTAATGAATATTTTGTTAAGTCTAAGTCTAAATTAAGTGTGTTTGCTACAGAGTCATAATTTACATTTATTCCTTCGTGTGCGCCACCAAGGAACATCTGCTTCATATAATCTACGCTAAGTGGTCTCCACTCAGTACCAGTATATGAATGTACTGTTTTGTCTGTTGTATTATAGTAAAGTTCGCCAACACTTGCACCAGTAGGTGCTGAATTTAATGAAGGGAGAGATACTGTAGATAGAAGTCTCTTAGCCATCTATTATCTCCTATCCGTGGATAACTACTCTGAAAGCTCCTAGGCCTAAGTCATTTGGACTCTGAGCCATCTTAATAGTAACAG
>JACCDO010282376.1_pt1 | contig 34323 bp, 33 predicted proteins | sample 7446101 | NCBI WGS metagenome assembly JACCDO01 (sample SAMN15323440, study PRJNA562643) | freshwater metagenome | isolation source: river surface water | place: USA:Blue River Watershed | collected 2017-08-16 | reverse complement strand
GCACTCCCTGATCAGCCTCCTAGCTTTAGGGGCAATCCTCCTTTATTTGAATTTGAGCAATGTGAAAACCCATTCCGTGACCTGCTATCTGTCGATCCTATAGTTCAGCGCAATGGGAAGGTGTCTGTACCTAAGGGTCCAGGACTTGGCATTGAGATTAATCGCAATATTCTTGATAAATACCGCGTTGCATAGATTTCATAAATGCGTTATTTAACTTTTAAAAAGGGTAGAAATTATTCTGCAGTAGGGGTTCTTCTCAATAACTCCTTGCATGTATTGGATCTCTCGCATTCTAGTTTTAGTGACATCCTAGGGACTAGAGATTCAAGTTTGCTTGATATGGTTAAGACTGGCTTACCTGTTATCACCAAAAAAATTGCCAGCAAAATTGATAGCGGAAATTATGATCAAGCTGCTGTAGTCAGTCTTGATTCAATTTCGATAGACTCTCCAATACCCAATCCCGGGAAAATTATTGGTGCTGCTTACAACTTTACGGATGCATTAGATGAGCGCTCAATGGAATATCCAACTGAGCCAGTTATCTTCATCAGGTCAGCATGCACTGTGATTGGCCCTTACGATCCCATATTAATACCGCCTGATGTGGGTAATGTGGGATATGAGGCTGAATTAGCAGTAGTTATAGGTAAACGTGCATTAAATATTGAGTCTAATGTGGCCATGAGCTTCATTGCAGGATACACAGTTCATAACGATATTAGTGGCAGCGGCATGATTAAAGAGGATAAAGGGAACTTTGTGCGCGGAAAAAATATGCCCGCGTCAGCTCCATTTGGCCCATTTCTGATTACACCTGATGAAATACCCAATCCCTATGCTATTAGCATTAAGCTAAGTGTTGATGGTAGATCGCTACAAGATGGATCAACCGCGATGATGCTTTTTAAAATTGCTGAGCTGATTTCATATATTTCAAAAAAAATGCCATTAGAGCCAGGGGACATTATTGCAACTGGCACTCCAGGTGGTTTAGCAATGGTGCATACGCCAACTGCCTGGTTAGAGCCCGGGCAGACGGTGAGAGTAGAACTTGACGGTTTAGGGGTTTTAAATAACCCGATTAAAAAGGGAGTACCATTTTTTGAGTAAAAGATTCAAGGTATTGTTGACCAATTCCATACATCCCTCGTGTCACGAGGAGCTACTAAAAGAATGTGATGTCATTGTGGCCCCCGACACTAAACCTGAGACGCTAAAAAATCTTGTTTCAGATTGCGATGGCTTGATTGTTCGATGTCAGTTGCCTGGAGATATATTTGAAAATACTCCTCATTTAAAGGCAGTAGTCAGGCATGGTGTAGGTTTAGACTTTATTCCAGTGGAAGCAGCCACTAAAAAGGGTATTCCAGTCGCCAACTTGCCTGGATCAAATACTAATGCAGTAGTCGAATATTGTATGGCAGCGATTTTTTATTTTCGACGCCGTCTAGATTTTATTGATTCAAAGCTTCGCAGTGAGGGCTGGTTAAAGGCGCGTCCAATAGCAGATGTGTCTACGGAAATTTCTGAGACAACATTGGGAATCATCGGTATGGGGTCTATAGGAAGTAAATTAGCCCAAACTGCTACTGGCATGCAAATGAATGTTGTTGCATTGACAAGAAGGCCAGAGACCTTGCCTGCTAGTGTTAAAGCTGTGACTAAGGAGGAGTTATTTTCTCAATCGGATGTCATTGCACTTTGCTGTCCACTAAATGATCAGACACGTGGATTAGTTGATCGCGCCTCTATTGCTTTGATGAAGCCTACTGCCATATTGATTAATATTTCTCGGGGGCCAGTCATCGATACTCAGGCAGTTCTTGATGCTTTAGCAGATGGAAAAATAGCTGGCGCTGCGATGGATGTTCATGATGTCCAACCACTCTCTGGTAACGAGGCAGTTTTTACTTGCCCTAATCTTTTACTTACCCCTCATATAGCATCCATTACTGCAAGTAGTATGCGTGGCATGAGCAAAGGATCAGTCGAAACGATTCTTGCCATACTGAATGGTAGAAATGTGAGTAATGTTGTTAACCCCGAAGTTTTTTTGAATAAAGCTTAATGACCATGAATAATCCAATGCGCATAGTGAAGTTAGAAGCTGTTCCTATTTCCTTTCCTGTTCCAGAAAATAAATCTGTTCGACTTGGTATTGGTAAATGTGTCAAGCGTGATTCAGTGCTAGTACGTATTGAAACTGAAGATGGTCACGTTGGCTGGGGTGAGGCGCATCATGGGCGCGCACCTGGCGCAATCGCTAAGCTAATCGATACAACTATGCGTGAGTTGGTATTGAATCAAGATGCAATGGACATTAATGGAATTTGGGCTCGTGTCTACAAAATGCAGATTTCGAGTCATGGTATGGGTGCAGCTGCAGTATTGGCTCTAAGTGGAATTGATATTGCTTTATGGGACATACGCTCTCAAATTATGCAACAGCCTCTATACCGAATGTTAGGCGGCGCATCTAAAAAGATTAAAGCTTATGCAGGCGGTATCGCTTTGGGGTGGCAAGAATCATCATCCCTGGCAAAAGAGGCAGAAGAGCATGTAGCAGCAGGATATCGTGCCTTAAAGTTGCGTGTAGGCGATACCGCAGAAAAAGATATTGCAAGAGTGCATGCAGTACGTAAGGCAGTTGGTGAGCATATCGATATTTTGGTTGATGCAAATACTAATTACACATTGGCAGATGTGCGTAAGGTGATGCCTGCTTTTGATGAGGCTGGAGTAAGTTGGCTAGAGGAGCCATTTCCTCCGCAAGATCGTAAGGCTTACCGTATGGCCCGTAGTTTGGGAAGAGTGCCATTCGCAGCTGGTGAAAATCACTATACCCGTTATGATTTTTCAACGCTATTAGATGATGGCGATGTTCAGTTTATTCAGCCAGACTTATCAAAGACGGGCGGTGTGACTGAGTCAATGAAAATTGCGGCGATGGCAAGCGCCAATAAATTGACCATTAATCCGCATACATCCGCTACAGCGATCAATATGGGAACAACGATCCATTTCCTCTCGGCCATTGATAACCCAGGTTATTTTGAGGGAGATGTAACTTCTCTTAATCTGTTTAGAGATGAGATGATGGACAAGGCAGCTTATGAGCTAGATTCTGAGGGTTTTGTAAAGCCGTATGACGGAATCGGTATCGGAATGAAAATTAATCTAGATTTTGTAAAGGATCACCCGTTAATTGACGGCCCTTGCTACGTCTAAAACTGCCTGAGCGGTATGCTAGATTTCTAGCGGTTTCAACAGGGCTTCCATTACCAACCTTCGGGTTGGTTTTTTTTGGCTACTCATGCGAGATATGTAAATGTATTTCATCATGATCTGATATAGTTTTTGAAGCTAAATAACTTGCATAGCGTTAGCATAAGATATAAAAAATTCGCTTTATTGGAGACTTATGAGAAGTAAATTATTTGTACCCGCCTCACGTCCAGAATTATTCGCTAAGGCATTAAGTAGTCGGGCAGACGGACTCTCATTTGATCTTGAGGACTCCGTTAGAGAAGATAAAAAGGGAGAGGCGCGCTCAACACTTTCTAGTTTTTTAGAGTCACCCGAACTATTGGCAAGTCAGAAAACAATTATTGTTCGCGTTAATCCAATGGATAGCCCCTATTTCATGGATGACATATTGGCTGTGACAAAGGCTGGTATACATATGATTAATTTGCCAAAAATTGAAAGTCCCCAGGATATTGACCTAGCTGTAAAAGCTATCTCAGCTGCTGAAAAATCAAATGGCATCAATCTAAATGGGGCAAGTCCAATTCGACTCCTGCTTAATATTGAAACTCCTAAGTCTTTACGTATTGCTCATGAGCTTGCGCTTGCTCATGAGAGGGTGGCTGGTTTGCAACTAGGACTTGGAGATTTATTTGAACCCTATGGAATTGATCGAAAGAGCATTACTGCCATAGAGCAGGCGATGTTTGTAACTGCAATGGCGGCTCATGAGGGCGGGGTAGTGGCTTATGATGGCGCCTTTGCCAATATTGCAGACCGAGAGGGATATAAAGCAGAGGCGCAGTTGGCTAAAGGCCTGGGCTTTGAAGGTAAAAGCTGCATACATCCTAGCCAGATCGAGTGTGCAAATGAAATATTTCAGCCTTCTCGCGAGGAGATTGAGCATGCCTTACGTGTAATCACGGCTGAGAGTGAGGCTCAAAAAAATTCTGTGGGTGCATTTGTAGTGGACGGCAAGATGATCGATCCCCCATTCGCAAATAGAGCACGCGCTATTGTGGAAATTGCCCGTAATTACGGTTTAATTAATTAGAGGAAATTGAATAAGATGAAATTTACTTCAATAATATTTGCAGTATTTTTTGTATCAATCACAACATCCACACAGGCTCAAGCGCCAGCAAAATATCCCAATAAAACAATTACCCTGGTCGTGCCATATCCCGTTGGCGGATCAAATGATGTGTTTGCAAGACAGATTGCAAAGAGTTTAGGGGAGACCTTAAAGGTTGCAGTGGTGGTTGATAACAGGCCAGGTGCAAGTGGAACCACTGGCACAATTCAGGTCTCCAAGGCTGCGCCAGATGGCTACACCCTGCTAGCAGTTTCATCTAGTATGACAACGAATGCGGCAATTCAGGCGAAGTCGAACTTTGATCCAGCTGTGGATTTAACACCTGTGGCAATGCTTGCAAGAGGGCCATTTATTGTGGCTGTAAATGACAGTCTCCCTGCAAAGAATCCCGCGGAGCTTATTGCATTGTTAAAGGCTAATCCAGGTAAATTTAATTACGCATCATCTGGTGCGGGTAGTACAAATCAATTTGCTACTGAACTGATGAAAGCGATGTCTGATACTTTCGTACTGCACATTCCTTATCGCGGGATGCCTCCAGCCGTTACAGATCTGATTGGGGGCCAAACTCAACTTTTATTAGCAAGCGGTCCCTCTTTATTCCCACAGGTGCGTAACGGCCGCATTAGAGCTATCGGTATTACCAGCCTAAAACCTAGTGTTATTGCCCCTGATCTCATTCCTATGTCAACTGTTATACCTGGATACGAGTTTGAATTATGGTGGGGTATTTTTGCACCTCCGGGAACGCCTAGTGAGGTAGTGGCTATCATCAATCAAGAAATCAATAAGATACTCAATCAACCTGAAACAAAGGCATCCTTCATTCGCGAAGGTGCAGAGTCTTACCCGCTCACACCGGCTCAATTTTCTGCAAGGATGAATAGCGATATTGCACGCTGGAAAAAAATTGCAAAACAACAAAACATCACAGCTGAGTAAATTGCTATGACATATTCAATCCCCATGTCCCCCTTAAAAAGTGGGCCATTGTGTGGTGTTAAGGTTTTGGATTTAAGTGCTTATATTGCGGGTCCTTACGGCTGCTCGCTTCTGGCTGACCAGGGTGCAGAAGTAATTAAGATTGAGCCTCCTGCAGGTGATAATTTAAGAAACTATCCATCTACTTTGAGCTCTGAAAGTAGGGCTTTTTTAGGCGTTAATCGAAGTAAGTTGGGGCTTGTATTAGATCTCAAGACAGAAGAGGGTAAAAGTATCCTCATGGATTTAATTCAAGAAGCGGATGTACTGGTGCATAACTTTCGACCTAATGTGCCCCCAAGGCTTGGCATCTCCTACGAACAATTAGAGAAGGTAAATCCTCGATTGATTTATTGCGCCATTACAGGCTTTGGCGAAACTGGCCCACTAAAAGGTAAGGCAGGTTATGACCAAGTCCTACAGGCAATGACTGGCATGTCGATATTGCAAGGGAAGAAGGATGGTCCTCCTGAAATTTTGTATGGTTCAGTGGTTGACTATTACGCCTCAAGCTTAATTTCTTCTGGTGTTGCTTCCGCGCTTTATGAACGAGAAAAAAGTGGCAAAGGACAGTACGTCGGAATCTCATTGATGCGAGCTGCGCTAACTATGCAGTCTGCTCGAATGATCTGGGCAAATGACGAGCCTAAGAATGTTGGAAGAGATATGCGCTCAGGCGGTATAACTGGAATTCATCCAACTAAAGAGGGATATATTTATATCTCTGCCAATACCCCACATTTTTGGAAATCACTTTGCGAAAAAGTAGGTCTTCCTAACTTATGTCAGGACGAACGATTTGATTCTGTTCGTAAAAGATCTATTGCTCAGGCAGAGATAGTACCCATTTTGAGAAACGCCCTTTCTCAAAAATCTGCCATGCAATGGGAAGAAATCTTTGGAGAAGAGGTCCCGTGCTCGGCGGTTCGGCAAATTGAGGATATGTTTGATTTTCCGCAAACACTTGCTGAGGATATGATTGCAACTTATGAGCATCCAGTTGTTGGTCAGTATCGAGGAATTAAACACCCAATTAAATTTAGTAGAACCCCCTCGTCTGAACCTTTTGCTGCGCCTACCTTGGGACAGCACAACGCCTTATTGATCAAAAAGTAAGATTTGCAGGGACACTACAAAGTCCGGAAGTATAAGATTTACTAAATTTATAGATTTGTTCAATCATTTGATTTTGGAGAGATACATGTGCACAAGCTTCTTATTAAAAGCTAGCGATCAGGGAAGTATTTACGGACGGACAATGGAGTTTGGCATTCCACTGAATTCTATGTTGATGGTGAGTCCTAGAAACTACGCATTTAAGGGTATCGGTACTGATGGTAAGCCAGGATCAGGTTTAAATTGGACCAGTAAGTATGCCGCCGTAGGGATGAATGCCCTGGGTGTATCGGTATACGCAGATGGAATGAATGAAAAAGGTTTGATGGGTGGGATGCTCAATGCACCTTTTACGGCGGAGTATCAAGATGTCTCGCCTGCTGACTCAGCAAATAGCATTTCATCAATTCAGGTCTTACAGTATGCACTGACCAATTTTGCAACTGTAGATGAAGCCAGAGCTGGTTTTGAAAAGATCTTTGTTAATCGATCAACCGTGCCTGAATATAACAATTCTACCTTCCCATTACGCTATTGCTTACATGATGCGAATGGTAAGAGTATTGTCATTGAGTACCTTAAGGGTCAATTGGTGATAACTGATAATCCAATCGGTGTGATGACAAATGACCCGGCATTTAGTGAGCAGCTCAACAATATTGGACAGTTTGCAAACTTGACTAATGTTGAGCAACCCTCTCCTGTCATTGATGGCGTGACCTATCGATCACCCAGCTCCGGTAATGGTCTGCATGGCATACCAGGGGATTACTTAAGTCCTAGCCGTTTTATTCGTGCACTCTTTCTTTCTAAATCTGTCCCTTCAAGTTACACCTCTATTGAGCAGGTGAATGCGGCATGGCACATTCTGGGAAGTTTTGATATTCCACCGGGTGCCATTACTTTGCCCGCTTCTAATCCTTATGGTGGAGGCGCAGGGGGAATAGAAATTACCGAATGGAGTGTTGTAGCAGACAATAAAAATATGACTTATAACGTCAAAATGTTTGAGACAACAAACATCTACTCATTTGATCTAAAGAAAATTGATGTTAACGCAAAAGAATTTCAATTCTATAAGTTGGATAAACCGCAGATGCCAATTTATGTAAATTGAGTATTGATTAGTAATTAGATAGCGAAACCGATTTCCTTAGGCTGAGATAGTTCATAACTTTACTTTGCACCTTCACTCTAGTTTGCCAGTAGTGGGTAGATTTTTAAATTACTTCATTCTTTAGTCAATGCTAGCCATTGAGAATGGCTTGATGGCAAAAACTGAGTAGGTAAATCTTGAGTAAATCATTCATGTATTCCTATAGGCGCATACTAAGAAGGTAGGACTTATGGAGAAAAATGAATGTGCATTAAAAAAGAATTATTTGTAATTGGCTTATGGATAGCGGCTGGATTGGCTCAAGCAGCTACGCCACAGGATTTTTTAAACACCTATGAGACTCAATCAGGTAAAGCATCTACAGTCCGTGGCGAGCAGTTTTTTAATGCAAAGCATGGCAAAGAATGGAGTTGTGCCTCTTGTCACGAAACTCCACCGAATCACGATACAAAGCATATTGTTACCGGTAAGGTGATTAAGCCCCTTGCTCCTTCATCCAATCCGGCGCGATTTACTGATGAAGCTAAGGTGGACAAGTGGTTTAAGCGTAATTGCAATGATGTTCTTGGGCGTGAATGTAATGCACAAGAAAAGGCTGATGTGTTGGCTTGGCTAATGACTGTTAAGTGAGATTCTGATGAAAAATATATTGACATTCCTACTTGCCGTTTTATTGGTAAGCCCAGTCATCGCCGCCAAAATGCCCATGCCATCAGATATGCCTAAATCCTATGATGCTGAATGCGCTAGTTGTCACATGGCATATCCACCAGGATTACTGAGTGAAAAGAGTTGGCAAAATGTCATGGGAGGGCTTAATAAACATTTTGGTACTGATGCCAGTATCGATGAAAAAGATAAGGCAGAAATCACTATCTGGCTTAGAAAGAATGCAGCTACTAGGCAAAAATATAGTGAGACAGCCCCAGAGAATCGCATCACAAAAACCACATGGTTTATTCGTGAGCACGATGAAATAAAAGCGGATGTCTGGAAGCGGGCGGGTATTAAGAGCCCAGCTAACTGCGGTGCTTGCCATACCAGCGCTTCCGAAGGCATCTTTAGTGAAAAAAATATTGCAATACCTAAAAAATGACCAATAAGCAAACCATCTTAGTTTGGGATATTCCAACCCGAGTTTTTCATTGGCTCTTAGTGATTTGTTTTTCTGGTGCTTGGCTTACTTCTGAAAGTGAGCGACTTCAAATGATTCACTATGCGTTTGGATATTCTGCTTGCGCTTTAGTGCTGTTTAGATTGGTATGGGGTGTGATTGGTACTAGATATGCTCGTTTTACCCAATTTGTGAAGGGCCCAAAAGCAATGCTTGAGCACTTTAGTGGCGTGCTGAGTGGCCATCAAGAGAGTAATCCTGGACATAACCCCGTGGGCGGTATTGTGATGCTTGGTCTCATGCTGATGATTCTAATCATTGGTTTAACTGGCTATTGGAGCGTGAAAGAATTTCTTGGGGATTTCATGAGCGGTGCACATGAGGTAATTTCTAGTCTAGCCTTGGCATTAGTGATTATTCACATTGCCGCTGCCATCATTATGAGTGTGCTTCAAAAAGAAAACCTAGTAAGAGCTATGGTTAGCGGCAAAAAAAAAGGACATCCTGAACAGGGAATTCGGTTTCCACAGTATTTAATCGGAGGCTTGCTTGTTTTGGCTTGGATCTATTGCTTTTATATGGTTGTGAGCGGCTCCTTACCCGCCTTAACTCAGTAAGCTAGATATGAAAACGGTTTACTTAAAGTTCATTTCTTTGGTATTGGTCGCTTTTTGCACTGCCCATGCATATGCACAAAATTCGACATCTTCATGTGAAGTGGTGGAGAAGGCAGTCACCCTTGAAAAAGGTTCAATCAAGTATTTCAAGATGGGGTCAGGGCAGCCGGTTTTATTACTTCATGGACTATTTGCTCAAAAGGAGCAGTGGGCGGATTTTGCCTGCGAACTATCAAGTGCGGGCTTTGTAGTTTACGCACCCGATCTGCCTGGTTATGGTCAGAGCACGGGTTTTGCTATGGAAGACTATCAATTGTCTAAAGAGGCCTATTTACTTCATCTCTTTGTACGTAAGTTGGAGATACCCCCACTGCATATTGCTGGAAATTCCATGGGTGGGGCGATTGCTGCAATTTATATCGCCCAATATCCAACAGAAGAGTTGAGCTTAGGATTTATTGGCGCACCGCTGGGTATTATTGGGTGGAGCCCCCAAGTACGCAGTGCAATAGTGGGAGGCGTTAATCCATTTATTCCAACCACGAATACTCAATTCGATTTGGAGATGAGCTTATTGTTCGCTAAGCCACCCATCATTCCAGATGGAGTTAGGCAACAGATTCTGCGTGAGTACACAGTCAATAATCTACATTATCAAAAAGTGTGGAATATTGTTAATCTAGACCTTAATACCTTAGAGGCTGTAAATAAATTTACCAAGCCTACATTTATTGTCTGGGGTGCTGAGGATGGCATATTCAATATTGCGGGAAGATCTTTATTGGATAAGAAATTTCTGAAGCCAACTTCTTATTCCATTCCAAATGCTTCGCATCTAATCATGCTTGAAAAGCCAGTAGAAATGGCTAGCCTGTATCGATCTTTCTTAGAATCAAAGCAAGGGAAATAAGTTTTCTTGATTATGCTGAGGCCATTTTCTTGGCCTCTTGAAGCATCCCAAGAGTAATTTTCCGTACCTCAATTTTGCTTTGCTCTATGTGTGCTTTGAGCAATCTTTGCGCTTCTGCAGATCTGCCGGCAATGATTGCCTTAATAATTTGACCGTGCTCATCATAAGTGCTGCTAATACGATCATTTTTTGTGAAATCTAATCTTCTAACAATCTTGATCCGCTCTGTAATTTCGGCATGGGTCTTGAGCATTTCCTCATTGCCAGAGGCTCTTACTAGAGAATGATGAAATTGCTCGTCGAGTATGCCGACATCTAGAGTATTGAAGCTACGTTTTGATTTAGGAACTAGCCAAATTTTCTGTAAGTCTTTCAAAATCTGATTATCTCTAGTCGAGTTGCATAAAGCATTTACAGCATTGAGTTCAATCAAGATACGAAAGTCATATAGTTCATCAAGCTTATCAAAATCCAATGGAGCAACCTGCCATCCAATTTTAGGGATAGCTTTGATAAATCCACCATGTTGTAATTGCTGTAGGGCTTGTCGCAAGGGCGTTCTGCTGACCGATACCAGTTTGGCTAAGTTGCCTTCAGAGATTAAGTCTCCGGGCATCATTTCAAAATTAAAGATTTTCTGCTTAATCTGGGCATATGCATGCTCAGCCAAACTGGCAAATTCAATATTCATTGGAATGATGGAAGGCATATACGCTTACTTCCCTAATTGATTAATATAGGGTTTCCATCCCCCTAGATCGGTGATGTCTTTTGCTCCATCAATGGCATAGGGTTCGCAAATGAATCCTTTTACCCAGCTTCCATCTTCTAGTTCGATATTGCCCAAGCCTAGTGGTGCTGGAATCAAACTCAAGAATGAACCCACTTCTGCTATTGGCATCTCATAGACCTCTAGGTCTATGGCAGCACCGTTTGTTTTTGCTTTGACAAGACCTGGCTTTGGAGGTGTTGTGTTGGGTAGTGCAAAGAGCTTATATGATTTGGATGACTTACAGGCTTTAATTAGACGAGCTCGTCTCTCAGTAAGCTGTGAATGCAATGGCATGCCTTGGAGATGGGCTCCTACAACAGCAATTTCCATCACTTCATTTTTTGGGGTGCTAATGCCTAATTCATTGAGGGACCCCTTTATGTTGGATTTACCAAGTGGCAATCCAAAGAGAATCTGCCATTGAGCAGCAAGCTTTAATAAGGCATTGTCCGATCCCTCTTGAGCGAGTAATGTCACGCCAAAGGGCATACCCATCTCGGTAAACCCAGCGGGTACTGCTACTGCACAAAGACGCATGAGATTGACGTAGTTGGTATACATACCCAGCTCACTATTTTTGATAATGGGATGATTCTTCAGATCTTCAATTGTAGGATGGTTAGGTGCGCTAGGAACCATAATGACATCACACTGAGCCCATGCTTTTTTTGCTTCAATCTCTAAATCCTTGAGTTGATAGATGGCTCTAAATCCTTGGGCAGCAGTGTAAGGGGCACCACTTTCAATAATTTGCTTGACGCTCACATCAAAGGAATCTGGGTTTGACTTCAAAAAATCCTCTGTTACCGCAAATCGTTCTGAGACCCAGGGCCCGTCATAAAGTAGCTTGCCTGCTTTCACAAAGGGATCAATGTCGACTGCTACGAACTCAACCTCTAAACCTTTGGCATTTTCAATGGCTTTCGCAAATGCTTTCTGATACTGGCCATCATCTAAAAACTGACAACTGATTGGCAGGCCTATGCGAATAGGCTTAATAAAGTTATATAAAGGCTTAGGTGTTGGATGAAATTGAGCCTCTTGAGTGCGATCATCCTCATTTGATTTCATAACATTCAAAACCATATCTGCATCAGCAGCAGTTAGAGTCATGATAGAGACGCAGTCGATAGATTTGCACGCAGGAAACACGCCTTCGGTACTGACCAATCCTGGGGTAGGTTTAGTACCCACTATATTGTTAAAGGCAGCAGGTATTCTGCCCGAACCGGCCGTATCAGTTCCAAGACTAAAGCAAGCTAAACCCCTTGCGACAACCGAGGCAGAGCCAGAGCTAGATCCGCCACTGACATAGCTTGGGTCAAATGTGTTTGGGACTGCACCAAATGGAGAGCGCGTACCTACTAGCCCGGTAGCAAATTGATCTAGATTGGTTTTACCAACCAAGATAGCGCCAGCATTGAGTAATTTTTCTACTACTGTGGCATTTTTTTTAGGTTCAAATGCAAAATCGGGACATCCAACAGTGGTTTCCCATCCGGCAGCATCAATATTGTCCTTAATAGCAAATGGAACACCGTACAAAGGTAAGTGAGCCATAGTTTTATTGACCAGCAATTGATCGAGATTCTTAAGTTGCTCAGCAATTTTTTCTTCTGTAGCAATTGCGATCCAGGCGGGATCCTTGGTTTCATGAAAGCTTTGGTGAATTTCTTGCATTAAAGCTTCAATATGTTGCTTTGGCGTGAGATCTCCTGATTGATAGCGACTTAATAGTTCCTTAATTGTGATCACGCTCTCATCTCCCGTTGAAATATTTCTAGTGCTAATGCTTTTGTTTTAATAAAGTCTGCTTCGCTAACGCTCTCAGGGGATCTGGGTTTTGCCATATCAAAACTGAGGTACTCAGCAATACGAGTAGGCCTTCTTGTCAGAAGTAAGATCTTGTCTGCTAAAAAGACGGCATCCTCTAGGTCATGCGACACAATCATCATTGTTACGCCAGTAGTGAGGTTTGCCTCCTGTAGCTTGGCTCGGATAAATAAGGTCATCTCAAAGTCCAAGGCAGAGAAGGGCTCATCCAAAAATAAAATTTCTGGCTTAGGAGCAAGGGCCCTCATGATGGAGACAGTTTGCATTTGTCCGCCTGAGAGCTCGTATGGGTAAAGATTGAGATTAAATTTAATCTCAAATAGGGCCACCAACTCATCCACACGTAACTTCACTGCCTCTTTCGACATGCCGCTGCGTTTTAATGGGTAGGCAATATTGTCCCAGGAGCTCATCCAGGGAAATAAGGCATCCCGATAGTTTTGGAAGACGTAACCAATAGTCGTGTTATCGAGTGTTTTACCATCAAAAAGTACTTCCCCAGCATCAATTGGCATTAAGCCTGAAATCATATTAATGAGAGTGGATTTTCCGCAACCATTAGGTCCAAAGATAGAGACAATCTTTCCTTTGGGAATATCCAAATTGAAGTTGTCATATAAAACAGCGCCATTAAAAGACTTATCTAAGCCTCGAATAGTGACGTGAGTGCCAATCGCGGCTGGCAATTCAAGAACAGTAGTCATGCTTTACCACCCCAATGAACGATGCGTTTTTCTGAAATGAGAAATAAGAGATTTAATGCGTAGCCCAGAGCTCCAGTAATCAAAATTGAGCTATACATCTCTTTGACGTTAAAGACTTGTTGTGCATCAATGATTCGGTGTCCAAGGCCGTTCTCAGATCCAATGAACATTTCAGCCACAATCACAATTACTAAGGCCATTGAAATGCCCATTCGGAGTCCAACAAAGGTTTGCGGTAGGCTTTCCATCAATAAAACATCTTTAAAGATGTAGCGTGTTGGTATGCCCATGGTCTTAGCAGCATTGACGCGAGTCTTTTTAGCATTCATCACGCCATAAGCACTATTAAAAAGAATGACCAAGACTGCAGCGAATGCAGCTATAGCAATCTTATTAATATCAGTAATACCAAAGATCAGCATGAATAATGGAATTAATGCAGATGAAGGTGTTGATCTAAAAAAATCAATCAAAAATTCCACACTGCGATAAATCTTTTCATTACTGCCTAAAATGATCCCTAGAGGAACCCCTACCATGGTGGCAATTGCAAAGGCATAAAACGTCCGTTTAATAGTGGCAAATAAATCGCCATAAATAGCGCCACTAACAAATGAATCGCCCATGTAAGCCAAGGTTGCACCTGGGGGAGGTAGCAGTATTGGTTTAACCCATTTCGCCTCCAGAATGAGACTCCATAGCAGTAAAAGCGCTATGGGCCCAATCAGCGGAAGGAGTGTTTCTAAGTGTAGTTTGCGATGCATACAGATTAGTTGCCGTAGATGAGAGGTTTAACGTCTACAACTTTGGAGAAGATCTTTCGCTCAGTAAAGACATCAAAGTATTTTTGGAAATATGCAATGTCAGCGGGTTTAAATTCGTTGTACATTACAAAATTTGCCAAAGGCACTTCTTTAACAACGGCCTCCTCAATGGCCGTAAAGCCGTCGAGTGATTTTCTGGACTCTTCTGGATTCTTCCGAACAAAGTCGACACCCTTGGCATAAGCGGCTAGATATTTTTTAACGTCATTCGGGCGCTCTTTAATCAAGGCAGTGGTCAGGGAAGCTGATCCACCAAACCATGGGGCCATCGCATCGCCCAACATATATTTAGAGATAACCCCAGCTTCTAATACACGTGATACACCCTTGACTTTGCCGATCGTGCCTGACGGCTCAAGTGTATAGACCGCGTCAATTTGTCCGGCAGCCAACGCAGGAATATGTTGACCAACTGGTAGCTCAATAGGCTGCACATTAGGTAAGCCATTTTTTTCTAGAATGATTTTGGCTAATGTAACGTTCTGAATACCAGGACCACAACCAAACTTCACATCTTTCGGTAAATCTTTAATGGCTTTTACTTTGCTATCAACGGGTACCAAGACTTCATCAAGTACATATTTCACATTGGATGGATTGGAGCAAACAATTTTGAAAAGATTCGGTGAGCTAATTTCTGCTAAAGCTAATGCCGCTGAGGCAGTTCCATTGGCGGAGCCCTGTATACGTCCGGCAATCATGGCTTCAGCAATTTGATTGGGGCTAGCAAACTTGACGCCCTCTACGTTTAGGCCAACTTCTTTAAAGTAACCTTTCTCTAATGCAACATAAAAAGGTAGGCCACTAGCAATAGGCCAGTATCCAATCTGAATCTTGTCATCTGCTGCTTTGGCAAGTGATGGAATCAAGCTCACTGCTGCCCCCGCAACTCCGGCCTGCAGGATCTGACGACGTCCAATGCTAAATGTGCTTTTACTCATGCTGATAGCTCCTTTGGGTTAACAAACAACAATTGGTGTACTTACTTGTATACAAGTGTGACCATTTACCCAGGGGCTTAAATTGCTTCTTGCACTAATTAAAGGCTCAAATGCACGAATTCGGCTAGATAAGTGCACATAATGGGTGCATTTCGTCAGATGGGCTTTGCTCGCAACTCTGGCTGGAGATGGAGATGACACTCTCTAATAGGCTATTCTTCTTGGAGTGAAGTAATTTAAAAACCTCTTAATGCCAAATCCTATGCATTCAAATTCAGCAACCAGCCTTTTACCGCCAATAGAGTTAAGCGTTAAGAATGGTGATTTAAAAAAAGGCTCCTTAGCTTCAATCATGGTTGCTGCAACTGGGGTTGTATTTGGCGATATAGGAACTAGCCCCTTATATGCATTACAGGAGTGTTTTAGTTCAAATCACGGCATTCCATTTAGTCCAAACGCAATGTACGGTGTGCTCTCAATGATCTTGTGGTCATTCATCATTGTTGTTTCATTGAAGTACGTTGTTCTTGTAATGCGGGCCGACAATAATGGAGAGGGCGGAATTTTAGCCCTTATGGCATTGGCACTAAAAACAGTGCCGAAAGGTTCAAAGCATGCCACCTTCATCATTGTGATCGGCATCTTTGGAGCAAGTATGTTCTATGGGGATGCGATTATTACTCCTGCCATTTCAGTATTGTCGGCAGTTGCGGGTCTTGAGGTCTTATCAGCGGGCTTAGCAGATTACGTATTACCTATCTCTCTCGTTATTCTTTTTGGACTTTTTCTGGTTCAGAAAAAAGGCACCGGCATGGTCGGTAATTTATTTGGCCCCATCATGATCCTGTGGTTTTTGGTGATTGGACTCGTGGGCCTTTATCAATTAATGCAAAACCCAGCAATCTTAGGTGCAGTGAACCCATTCCACGCCATCAATTTCATGAGAGAGTACTCAGCCCAAGGATTTGTAGTGCTTGGAGCTGTTTTTCTCGTGCTTACAGGTGCAGAAGCGCTATATGCAGACATGGGACAGTTTGGAGGCCGCTCCATTCGCTTTGCTTGGTTCTTTTTAGTCATGCCCTGTCTCTTGTTAAATTACTTTGGGCAAGGGGCAATGCTGCTACAAAATCCCGCTGCTGTGAGCAATCCTTTCTTCTTGATGGTGCCAAAGGCATTTGTATTTCCTTTAGTGATCTTGGCCACCATTGCCACTATCATCGCGTCACAAGCAGTGATTTCAGGCGCCTTTTCAATGACGAGCCAGGCAATACAGCTAGGCTTTATTCCTCGTATGAGTATTCGCCACACCTCAGATAATCAGATTGGTCAAATATATATACCGCTTATCAATTGGACTTTATTTATTGTAGTGGTGGGCTTGGTGTTGGTTTTCAAGTCCGCAGATAACCTAGCAGCCGCATATGGAATCGCCGTCACTACCACCATGATTGCTACAACGATTTTAGTGTGGCTAGTAATGCAATATTTTTGGAAGTGGAATCGAATCTTAGTGACGCTCATCATTGGCGTTTTCTTAACGATTGACTCTACGTTCCTTATTGCAAATGCCGCTAAAGTTGCTGATGGAGGATGGTTTCCATTACTTATTGGCGGAATCTGCTTCTTCTTTTTTATCACCTGGTATCAAGGTAAGCAAATTGTCGAAAAAATTGTGAAAAAAGATGGGGTTAAGTTGGATGTATTTATTGCCACTTTATTGAAAAATCCTCCCACTCAGGTTGCCGGTACCGCAGTCTATTTAAATTCACATATTGAATATGTACCCATTGCCTTTACGGATAACATTAAACATAACCATGTTATTCACGAGCGGATATTCTTTTTAAATATAGTGACGTGGGATGTTCCTTATATTCAGGATAGTGAACGTATTAGCTCTAAAGAGTTAGGAAAAAATATTCACCTAGTAAGGGCGGTGTTTGGATTCAATGAATCTCCTGATATGCAAGAAATTCTCAAATTGATTGCTGCCAAATTGGATTTGCAATTCGATTTATCTGACACTTCCTTTTTCGTCTCTCGAGATGCCATTTCTCCAGAGGAGTTGTCTGGTATGTCCCGTTGGCGAGAGGCTATCTTTAGTTGGATGCTGAAGAACTCAGCACGTCAATCTGATTTTTTCAAAATTCCATTAGGCGGCCTAATGGAATTCGTGACCAAAATTAGGATCTAGCTATTTCTTAATAATAGATATCGATTGAAGTGTTTTTTGGAATGGAGTTGGCTCTATTGCGCTAGGCCCCCAGAATGGGTTGTCGTAGATTACCAAGAGAAAGAACATCACGCCGAGGGAACCACCAACCAAGGCAATCATCACCGCATGAATACGAATGTTTTTTGTTTTAAAAAGAGCTGAGAAGGCAATTAATAAGAATGCAGAAATGATCAATGCAGCCCACATTGGCTTTGCAAGAAATGATTTGGCGCTCTCAATTCGATTACGACGTAAGTCCGTATAGTCTGATAACAAACTGAGACCTTCGTTATGAATAGCAATTCCTTCAAAGTTTGACGGTTTGTGATTGACAAAAATTTGCTTGATACGATCTAGGCTTTTAAAAGCATTTAAATCAAACTGCTGTTGATTCAAAATAGGCCATTCTTGATCAATCACTGCTTGGGCATAGTTGATTAATTCTTCTTGCCCGGCTTTTTTTGTATCGCTAGGATAAGCATCCATGATTTGATACAGATTGAATAATGTATGCGCTTCCTTTGAGACTGTGTCACTTACAGTATTGTAATTTTGCCAAGCAGCAACAGTCACAAACGCAAAGACAAAACCAACCAGGGTTGGCATGGTGTTAGCAAAGATAGTACCGAAAATACCATCATCATCTAGGCGCAACCAGGTGCAATATTTTTGAATTAAAAAGAAGCACGCAAGGCTTAACGCGATAGAGACTGTCAGCAGAAGAATGAGAAGGCTAGCTTCAGACATATTAGAAATAAAGGTCATCATCATTTATTACCATAAATTTCATCGACTATATTCTGATGAAGAGTGTTAATGAGGGTAAGCAGCTGTTTTTGTTCTTCTGCATTGAATGGAGCCTTGGGGTCTTGTTTTTGTATCTCTAAATTGCCTTCTTCAAGATCCTTAACGAAGTTCGCTAATTTCATATCCCTAGTACCAGTCAATTGATAGATCTTGAAATAGAGAACGGCAATATTGACATTCTCGTATTCAGGGCTGATAGCACCCAAGCTCTTGGTTACTGGCGTTAATGCAAATTGAGCTTCCCCGACAGTTTTTGCTCTTTTCAGTAGAAACTTCATGGCATTTAGCCGATTGGCAATTTCAAATTCGCAGGTAGCAAGTTGTCTTTGGGTGTGGAGCTTAGCTTCGTAATGATGCTGGGTGACTTGGTACACAGCAGCGCCACCAGAAATAAATACCGATGATAAAAACCAGATGCCGAAGTTGCTATTGAGAACCTCGCCAACTTTTGCCCAGATATCTTTACTCAAGTTTTTGGCATCTTTTTCGGTTGCGTCTAAATCGGAGCGAAGATTCCTGGCTATATCGTGGCGATATCTTTCCTCAGCTTCAATGAGGCGTTTCTTGTCGTCGTCTAGCATGTGACCTTGTTCTTTGGGTAAATAAGCCATCTTAGCAAAGATATCCCTCAATAGGTAACCCCCCCTTATCCGCCGTGATCACAAAATGACCGATCGGGCTATACTCATTTGAACGCCCATAAATAGGTGCGATTAGGCTGTAAATTAGATGAAATCTTGATAGTATTTAGTGAATTAAATAATAAATACATCATGTAGGAGACGAGAAATACTAAGGTTCAATAGTTGTCATGAGCCTGTATTTCAATACGAACATCGAAGTTAACTGAGTGAGTAAGAATGGAATCGACAAATAAGCCTCTTCGTGTGGCGATTGCTGGTCTAGGGGCTATTGGAAAATCTTTGGCAACCCGCTTGTCAGATGGTGTTGTGCCGGGCGTTGTACTAACGGCGGTTTCAGCTAAAAATCAGGAAAAGGCAAAAGAGTTTGTTAAAACCTTGGCTTATCCAGTCAAGGTTTTAACCATATCTGAGTTAGAGCCTGAAGCTGATGTCGTGGTTGAATGCGCGCCAGCTGAATTACTGGGCGATATCATTGCACCCTTTTTGCGCGCCAAGAAAAAAGCTATTGTCCTATCTGTCGGCGCCATCCTGTTTAAGCCTGAACTAATTGAGCTTGCAAAAACCACCGGTGGAACCATCATGGTGCCAACGGGGGCTTTGATTGGTTTGGATGCCATGATTGCTGCTGCAGAAGGAGAAATATTCTCGGTCAAAATGGTCACGAATAAGCCGCCATTGGGCTTAAAAGGAGCCCCCCATCTCGTAGAGAACAATATTTCAGTTGATGGACTCACTGAGCCATTGAAAGTATTTTCAGGAAATGCAAGAGAGGCCGCTAAAGGTTTTCCTGCAAACCTTAATGTAGTAGTTGCGCTTGCCCTCGCAGGTGTTGGTCCTGAAAAAACCCATTTAGAAATTTGGGCTGATCCTACTGTTGTCAGAAATACCCATACGATTACAGTCGAATCAGATTCGGCTAAGTTTTCAATGAAGATGGAAAACATTCCATCAGAAAATCCAAAAACAGGACGTATCGTTGCGCAAAGTGTAGTGGCAATGTTGCGTAAGATGCTAGCTACATTCCAAGTCGGAACCTAAAAATACAATAAAGGAAGATGGATGACTTTTACTGCCGCAAAAAAAGAAGAGATTCGCCTTCGTTATCTAGAGGTTGATACCTCAAATGTTGCCGATGTTCTCGATAATATGAATCTCCTTCAACAGGGACTTTCATCTCAGTTTGGGCCTTATCCCGAAACAACTAAAAGAATGGCGGGGTGGGCTTATACGATTCGCGGGCAAATGACGCCTTATCCACAGGGCGGTGATGCAGACAAGATGACGGCTTGCCAGGGCATCTCAGCTGGAGAGATTAGCGTTTGGAGTGGGGACGGTAATGGCATTTGTTATTTCGGCGAATTAATTGCGCTTGGCATGAAAGAGCGTGGCTCAGTTGGCGCTTTGCTTGATGGCGGCATCAGGGATGTACGGTGGATTGGTGAGCATCAATTCCCTGTATTTGCTTGTTACCGCACCCCGGTTCAATCTATCGGCCGCTGGAAGGTAACTGCGAGTCAAGTGCCCGTTTATATGCGCGGTCATGATGGCGGCAATGTCATCGTTAGACCAGGCGATTTTATTTTGTGTGATGATGATGGTGCAATTGTGATCCCGGTGGAGCATGTTGAATCTGTATTGATTGAATCAGAGCGATTAACTGCCATTGAAAAGAATATTCGGATCGATATTGCCAATGGTTTGAGTCTTGCAGATGCATTGAAAAAGTACGGCCACGTTTAAAGATTTAAGAGATTTTTTGCCTGAGTTTTATCTTCTCACCGTTATTCAAAAGGACTACCTATGCCAAGCATTGAGCGAGCTTTTCTGATTCGAAGTGTTGCAGTTTTGTTTTGGGCAATTTCTTTTGGTGCATCAGCACAAACGAACTGGCCAAATGGTCAAACTGTTAGAGTCATCGTTCCATTTCCTGGTGGGGCTAGTACCTTGGATTCTGTGGTTCGCACAATCACGCCAGATGTTTCTAAGGCTTTAGGATCACCGGTGATTGTGGATAACAAGCCAGGCGCAGGCACTGTGATTGGAGTAGATGCCACTGCTAAAGCAACTGATAATTTGACTGTTGGAGCTGTAGCTAATAGTTTTACTGTGAACCAGTCCCTGATTAAAACTTTGCCTTACAACACCACAAAAGATCTGCAGCCGGTCGTTCTGATGGCACGCACAGCAAATGTCTTGGCTGTAAAGGCCAGTTTGCCAGTAAACAATTTGAAAGAGCTTGTTGCATACGCCAAGAAAAATCCTGGAAAACTATCTTATGCCTCTTTTGGTAACGGCACTACAGCTCACTTTGCGGGCGAGATGCTGAAATCCATGGCAGGTATTTATGTAGTGCATATTCCTTATCGCGGTCAAGGTCCAGCGTTAACCGATCTGATTGCAGGCAATGTGGATTTGATGTTTGGAAATTTGCCTGATTTCTTGCCCTACATTAAGTCTGGAAAAATTAAGGCAATTGGCACAACCTATCTCACCCGCGCACCACTTGCGCCAGAAATCCCGACAATTGCTGAGCAGGGCTTCCCTACCTTTGAAACAGACTCTTGGTATGGCATTGTTGCTCCTAGCAGCATGACTAAAGACGCTGTGGATAAGATGAATCAAGCCATTAATAAGGCTTTGCAGGATCCCGCTGTGAAAAAGAACTTTGGTGACCGAGGTATTGAGATTATTGGTGGTACCCCCGCTAAGTTCCAAGAGCATATTCAATCTGAAATTTTGAAATACGAGCGTCTTGTGAAGTCTTCAAATATGCAGCCTGATTAATAAGGCGATCTATGTATCCCATGCTTGTATTTAAGGAGGGTGGCTACCGCTACCTTCCGAGTGTCTTTCAGTATTCTGCTGGTGTAGCAGCTGAGCCTGGCTTTCAACTGGTGCAAGCTAGGTTCAGTTCTGTGTTGCCTATACAAGAGGCTTTCATTTGTATTGAGCAGCATTTAAGCAAAATTGGCCGCCCACTAACTGCGTTTGCGCATTGCGAGCTGAGATCACCAAAGCAATTTGATGATCAAGGATTTATTACTTTTAATCGACAGTATGTAAGCACTCTAGAGCGCTGGGGAATTTATCAAGCAGAGTCTCAGGGGAATCCTGTTAGAAATCCGGTAGCCCGAACCAATGTTTGCCCTGAGTACTTTGGCCCTTCTGAAGTTGGCATGTATTCGTTTGCTTATACCGTTCCAAGTAATGCGGACAACTTAAAAAGTTTTATCTTGTCTGGCGGGGGTGATGCTAGATCAGGCCCAGAGTCTTACCGTGAGCGTATAGTGGCTTATGGCGATACATCTGAGGCTGGGATGAGAGTCAAAATGGAATTCGTTGCAAATGAAATGAATCAACGCTTGATCAGTCTTGGTTTTGATTGGAAAGATGTTACTAGCGCTCAAGCCTACTCAGTTCACAACATAGGTGCTTTGGTGGAGGATGTTTTTGCCAAAACAGGACGCATGCGATGCGGTATTAATTGGTATTTTGCTAGACCACCAGTTGCAGGTCTTGATTTTGAGATGGACCTTCGAGGTTCAGTGAATCAAATTTTTATATAGTTGTCTAAACTATTACCTGGGCTGGAAGTTAATCAAAGGATTGTATGACTTCATCATCTTCTGTAGACAAAAAATTAGCCATCGAGACTCGAAAAATCTCACCTCCCAATATTGGAGATGCTTATTTGGGGGAAAAGATTTTATGTTATCGCCCTATGAAGCATGGCTCTCCCAATCTAAGTGTGGTCCAAGAAGGAGCAAAGGTTATTGCCCATAATTATGGGCATGGCGGAAGTGGTTGGACTTTAGGCCCCGGATCAGCGAAGTACGTTAATTCGCTATTAATCAATTCTAATTTTGGAGTTGGGCTATCGGATCAATCTACCCCCATCGCTATTGTTGGAGCGGGGTTGATTGGCCTCTTTACAGCATATGATTTGATTAATCGCGGCTTTAGCAATATCACCATATATGCGGAGCAGTTGAAAACTTTGCCTTCACATTACGCTGGCGGTCTGTTGGCTCCAGTCTCTATGGATAACGACCATGCTATGCAGGCCATTATTGACGAGATTGGAATAGAGGCCTACCGTTTTTATGATGGGATTGCCAATAATCAAAATAAAGATTTCAAAAAAGGTGCTCGTAAGGTGCCTAGTTACTTTAGTAGTCGAGATGACTCCGGTCTAGAGCCCTATGTTGGAAAAGTTATAGGCCCAGCCAAAGACGTCATGCTGGACTTTGGGAACGGTACAACCCGCGCCATGGTTGTCTATGATGATGGTGTCTTTATGAATACTGCGCTTCTCATGGAGGAGCTGCATGCATTCATGAAACATCATCACATTAAAATCATTCAACAGAAGATCCAATCCTTTGATGAGCTAAGTCAACAATTTATATTTAATTGCAGTGGCTTAGGTTCCCGAGAGTTAGCGAAGGATTCTGCGCTTGTTCCAGTCCAAGGTCATTTGATCATGTTAAAAAATCAGATTCCAGAGCATATGAATTACATGATCTTGGTTTATTTTGGCGAAGGGAAAACAGAGATGGATCAAAAGGTAGAGCGCTCCTTTTATTTGTTCCCAAAACACTTGCCAGATTCATTGCCACAAGATATTGGAGTGATGGGGGGAACTTTTATTGAGGGAGGCAGTCCTGATATGCCAAATCTAAAAGAGTTTGACACCATTGTGCGGGGTGCTAAGGAGTTTTTTGGATTAAGTTAGTATGAAAACCTTCTATCGCTTTTCCATTTTCCTCTCACTTTTTCTTGGGCTAGCTTTAGTCATAGGAAATATCAGCATTTCTCAACAGGTGCTCGCTGCTGATGTAAAGCAGATCCAAGCCAGTCAAATTATTGCTTTAGCTGATCAAGAGGCGCCTGAGTTATTAAAAACTTTAGAAGAGTTGGTAGCGATTGAATCTGGGAGTTCAGATCTAGAGGGTCTGGCAAAAATTCAGGTGGCGATCGGCAAGAAATTAGACCAACTTGGCATTCCCTATCAGGTTGTTCAGGGCAGTGGTAACACTAAGACTGGTGCAATGATTGTGGTTAAGCTAAAGGGTAATGGCCTTGCCAAAATTGCCATGATTGCTCATATGGATACGGTTTATCAGAGGGGCGATAGTCAAAAGCAGCCCTTTAAAGTGGTAGATGGAAAAGTCTATGGTCTTGGGATCCAAGATGATCGCGCAGGTATTGCAGTAATTTTGCACACACTCAAGATGATTAAGGCTGCTGGCATTAATTCATTTGGCGAATTGAATATTCTTATTAATGCTGATGAAGAAATTGGATCGCCCGGCTCTAAAGAGGCCATTATGGCTTTGGGCGAAGCAAATGATTTGGTAATTTCTTGTGAAACTAGTGGAGCTAAAGCAGACTATGTTCGTTTGGCAACTTCAAGCATTGCGCGTGCCGAGTTAACGGTACAAGGTAAAGCCGCCCATTCTGGAGCTAACCCCGATTTTGGCCGAAACGCCTTATATGAAATGGCACATCAAGTCCTTCAGACTCGTGACTTAAATAATATTGCCCCAGGCGTTAAGTTCAACTGGACGCTTGCCCAAGCTGGAACTGTTCGTAATATGATCCCGCCGGTAGCGAAGGCGACAGCAGACATTCGGGCCAATAAAATGAGCGACTTTGACTTGGTGGAGCAAAAGCTCAAAGAGAAATTGAATAATCACCTTATTCCAGACACCACGGTGACTATCGATTTTGTTCGTGGGAGACCCCCATTAGTGCCCACTGATAAAAGTTTGGCTGTAGCTAAGTTAGCGCAATCCATAGCAAAGGAAATTCAGTGGCCATTAGAGGTTCTGGAGAGGCCAACTGGTGGTGGTACTGATGCCGCTTATGCCCAAGTTCGCAGTCGGGGTGCAGTCATTGAAAGCTTTGGTTTGCAGGGTTTTGGCGGCCACACTGATGATGCAGAATATATTCTGATTGATTCCATCAAGCCTAGATTATTTATTACTAGCATGCTGATTGATCAATACTCAAAACAATATGCAGCAGACAGGTAGATTGGTTTGCGATTAATCCTTAAAAGTCACCACATGGTCCGCTGCTAGGCAAATACCAATTTTTTCGCCGATAGCATGGTCGTGATGGCTTGGTACCAGGGCAAATACCTCCACGCCGGATTTCAGTCTTAGGGTATATAGAAAATCTGCGCCTCTGAAAGTTTTGCGCACCACCTCAGCTTGAGCGGGGCTATTGTCATCGTGCTGAATATCATCTTCACGTAGCAATACGTTAACTTCCTCCCCAACTTTGCCTTCGTGCTCTCGATCCAGCTCAAGTGTGCCAAGTTCAATTTCAACTTTGTTTCCAGCCTGAATAAGGCCTTTTACAAATACTCCGCGACCAATGAAGTCCGCAATATAGCGATTCATTGGCTTATGGTAAAGCTCATAAGGGCTATCCCATTGAATCACTTTGCCATCAGACATCACTCCCACTCGATCGGCGATCGCAAATGCCTCTAGTTGATCATGGGTTACTAAAAGGGCGGTAATGTTATTGGCTTTTAATATCTCGCGCATCTCTACTGCGAGACGCTCTCGTAAGTCGACATCCAAGCTTGAGAAAGGCTCATCAAGCAAAATTAAATCAGGCTCTGGAGCCATCGCTCTAGCAAGGGCAACTCGTTGCTGTTGACCACCACTGAGTTCGTGAGGGTATGAAGCTGCTTTATCAGAAAGAGAGACTCTCTTGAGCCATTCTGCAGCAACAGCGTCTTTATCTTGGCTGGGTAGATGCTGAAGACCAAAAGCAATGTTCTCTAAAACAGTGAGGTGTGGAAACAATGCAAAGTCCTGAAAGACCATGCCAACCCGTCTTTGATTTGGTGGGATATGTAAATTTGGGGAGCTCACTACTTTATCGCGCAAGAGGATTTCGCCTGAGTGGGCCGGCTCAAATCCACAAATAGCTCTTAATACGGTCGATTTGCCGCAGCCAGATGAACCTAGTAAGCAGCCGATCTCGCCTTGGACTAGATCTAAATTAAGCCCATTAACAGCAGTGTTATGGCCATGCCCCTCTTGGCTTGGATAAACGATTTCCAGCTGTTTGATGGAAAGGAGAGTGTGAGCGGAGTTCATCTCTATAATTTTCTCATTAATGCTAGTGGTTTAATGCATAACAAGAGTCTAAACGGATTGCCGAGTTCATGAACCGTATTGTCGTACCAATTGCCCTATTGATATTGTTGCCAATATTTGGTCTGGCCGTGCCATTCTTTATGTCTGGTAGCGGCGGGGGCGCTGAGGCGGTTGGTACCTTGAGTCACTTATGGACTTACGTGCTGGCTTCTTATATCGCCTCCACCCTATTTCTTGTGATTGGAGTTGGGATCGGTATTTTTGTTTTAGGTGTAGGAAATGCGTGGATTATTGCCAGTTATGACTTTCCCGGTAAGAGAGTGTTTGAGTGGGCCTTAATTTTGCCCTTGGCCGTACCAACCTACGTCATGGCATATCTATTTGTAGATACATTGCAATTTTCTGGGCCTATTCAGTCAGCACTTCGATCTTGGTTGGGTGTAAGTTCTTTATGGTTCTTTCCGGACCCCCGTTCTTTGGCGGGGGCTATTTGGTCTTTCTCATTTTGTCTTTTTCCCTATGTATACCTCCTGGCACGGACATCATTTTTAGAGCGTAGTAGTCGACTCATGGAAGTTTCTGAAACTTTGGGTTATACCTCTCTGCAAAGTTTTATGAAATTGGTTTTACCAATGGCTAGGCCAGCCATCTTTGCTGGAATGGCTTTAGCACTGATGGAGGTGCTTGCTGACTTTGGTGCAGTCTCTTATTTCGGGGTACAAACATTTACCACAGGGATCTTTAAGGCTTGGCTATCTTTTGGCGACCGTTTAGCCGCTGTCCAGTTGGCTTTAGGGCTGCTGAGTTTCGTATTACTTATCTTTTATATTGAGCAAAGCAATCGTTCTAAATTACGATATGCATCAAGCTCACAAAGAAAATTTTCAGCTAAGATTTTGCATGGGAGGAAAGCCATTTTTGCCTTCGCATTTTGTGGCGCAACCTTGATGTGTGGGTTTTTATTGCCAGCCTCCGCACTCATTCAGTTGCTACTAAAGCAAGGACTCAGTTTCGATGTTCGTTACTTTGCTTGGCTTAGTAATTCAGTTCTGATCTCATCAGTTACAGCGGTAATTGCGGTCTTACTGGCTATCTTTTTTGCCTATGCAGTCCGCTTGCACTCCGGTTTAGCATGGGTCAATCGCTTGCTGGGCTTTGGTTATGCCTTACCAGGCGCGGTTCTAGCAATTGGCATCCTTTCTTTCCTGGAATTAATGCAATTGGCTTGGTGGATCTCTGCAAGCGTAATGGTCTTGGTATATGCCTACTTAGTACGGTTTTTATCTTCCAGTCTACAAAGCGTGGAAGAGGGTCTTAATAGGGTAACGACTTCAATGGATCAGTCGGCATCCTTGTTGGGCTTAAGTCAGTGGGAGATACTCAAAAGAGTGCATGTTCCTTTGATTAGGCGAAGTTTAGTAACAGCAGGACTCTTTGTTTTTGTTGATGTGATGAAAGAGTTGCCAGCGACATTACTACTGCGACCATTTAATTTTGATACTTTGGCTGTAGCAACTTATCAGTTAGCGGCTGATGAGCGTCTTTCTGAGCTCGGATTGCCGGCACTCACCATCGTCTTGGCAGGATTGGTACCCGTTTTGGTCCTCTCAAAGATGATTTCTCAAAAACGTTCCTCCTAATTCCATTAGATTGCTAGTTCAAATGGCTTAAGCCAGGCTCCCTCTATGGGATTTTTCTTACTAGTTGATAATGATTCTCATTATGATGTAAACTAGAAAAAATTCATTAAATAAGCCTTTAAATAGGCAAATGTCAGAGGGAATTGGAAATGGGCGTCAGAGTAAGCCTCATCAGTCGTGTGATTTTCTTGAGTGTCATTGCAGGAACCGTCATTGCAGCGGAGCCTTCAAAAGAACTAAATCTATATTCTGCTCGTCATTACCAAACTGATGAAGCGCTTTACAGTGACTTCACAAAGAAGACGGGAATTAAGATCAACCGCATTGAGGCGGATGACAATGGCATTTTGGAGAGAATCAAAAGTGAAGGCGATAAGAGTCAAGCGGATGTCATTCTGCTGGTGGATGCAGCTCGTCTTTGGCGTGCGCAAACCCAAAATCTTTTCGCGCCAGTCAAATCAAAATATTTAGAGCAGCGTATTCCTACCAATCTGAGAGCGTCAAGTGAGGCTGCCGGTATTCCTTGGTTTGGTTATTCCACTCGAGCACGGGTGATTGTCTATAACAAGGCAACAGTCAAGAAGTCGGATGTCGATACGTATGAAAAGTTAGCTAGCCCTGAAAACAAAGGGAAAGTTTGTACTCGGTCCGGATCACACCCTTATATGCTCTCATTGGTTGGCGCCTTAATTGAGAGAGATGGTCTGCAGGCCACTGAAACTTGGGCAAAGAATATGGTCGCCAATATGGCTCGTAGCCCCCGTGGCGGTGATACCGATCAAATTAAAGCGGTGGCATCAGGGGAATGTGGTGTGGCTTTGACCAATACATATTATTTTGCACGCATGATGCAGTCGGATAAACCAGATGACATCAGTATGATTTCTAAAATTGGATTTGTGTGGCCTAACCAGGGATCGGGTGGGGTTCATATCAATATCTCTGGAGGCGGTATGGCGCGTAATGCCCCACATCGTGCAGAGGCTTTGCAGTTCCTCGAATATTTGGCTAGCGATTCAGCGCAAGAGTATTTGGCAAATGGGAATAATGAGTGGCCTGCGGTGCCTTCGGTCAAGGTAGAGAATCCAGCATTGAAAACCTTGGGGCCATTTCAGGCTGAAAAAGTTTCAGTGGCAGCTATTGGTAAAAATCAAATTGCTGCACAAAAGCTTTTAGATCAGGTGGGATATAAATAAATCGGTTAGCTCGTGTGAATTTAATTCAAATTACTTTTGCTGCTGTAGCCATTGGATTGGTATTGAATTTATCAATCGAGTTTTAAGTCGACAGGTGGATGATGTGAGTGACAAAAAAATCCCCAGGCATGCTGGGGATTTTTACTTCTTAGGTCTATTAAACTTAGCCCCAGGAAACTATGACTATGCAGCTACAGCAGTCTTTTCAGCTTCCGGTACCGAGGAGCGGATAAGGTAGTCAAAGGCGCCCAAGGAGGCTTTTGCACCTTCACCCATGGCGATAATGATTTGCTTGTATGGAACGGTAGTACAGTCCCCAGCGGCAAATACTCCAGGTAAAGATGTCTCACCCTTAGCATCCACAATGACTTCGCCATGCTTGGAAAGGTCAACAGTGCCTTTAAGCCAGTCTGTATTAGGCAGTAATCCGATTTGCACAAAGATACCTTCAAGTTCAAGCTTGTGATCAGTGTTATTGGTGCGATCCTGATACATCAAACCATTCACCTTGCTGCCGTCACCCAATACTTCTTTGGTAAGAGCGCTCTTAATGACGCTGATATTCTTCAGGCTAGCTAACTTGGCTTGCAGAACAGCATCTGCACGTAATTTGCTATCAAACTCGATCAGAGTGACGTGGCTAACGATGCCTGCCAAGTCAATTGCTGCTTCAACACCAGAGTTTCCGCCACCAATTACAGCAACACGCTTACCTTTGAAGAGGGGGCCATCACAATGCGGGCAATAGGCAACACCTTTATTTCGATACTCTTGTTCGCCAGGAACATTCATTTCTCTCCAGCGCGCGCCAGTGCTAATCACAACAGACTTGCTCTTGAGAACAGCACCATTAACTAATTCCACTTCAAGCCCCTTATCGGTTTTGCGAAGCGCATTTGCACGCTGCAGATTCATGATGTCGACTTCATAACTTTTCACATGCTGCTCTAAGGCTTGAACTAACTTTGGCCCTTCAGTTTCTTGTACGGAAATGAAGTTCTCAATTCCGAGGGTATCCATAACCTGGCCACCAAAACGTTCTGCCAGAATTCCTGTGCGAATACCTTTGCGCGCTGCATAGATTGCAGCTGAGGCGCCTGCAGGTCCGCCGCCAACGATCAACATATCAAACTCATCTTTGGCATTGAGCTTTGCAGCATCTTTCTGTGGGCTACTGGTATCTAGCTTCGCTATGATCTCTTCAACCGTAGTGCGTCCTTGACCAAAGACTTCATCATTCAAAATCACCGTTGGTACGGCCATGATTTGATGTTGATCTACTAAGTCTTGAAATAGGGCGCCATCAATCATTTCGTGCTGAACATTGGGGTTGAGCGCAGCCATCAAGTTCAAGGCTTGCACTACGTCTGGGCAGTTATGGCAAGACAAGGAGATGAAAGTCTGGAAGTGCAGCTTTCCTTCAATTCCACGGATGCGTTCAATAATGTCTTGCTCCACCTTAGGTGGGTAACCGCTAGCTTGCAGGATGGCTAAGATAAAAGAGGTCATCTCATGGCCCATCGGCAGGCCTGCAAAAGAGATGCGCGCTTCTTCACCCGCTTTACCCACTGTAAAGCTTGGAATCTTCTTGGCTTGACCATTGGTAAGCACGCTCACCTTGTCAGATTGCTCAGCAACTTCGTTTAACAGCTCAAGCATTTCTGCTGATTTAGTGCTGTCATCCAAGGTAGCTGTTAACACAATCGGGCTTACGATCTTTTCAAAGTAAGCCTTGAGTTGGGTTTTGATGTTGTTGTCTAACATGATATTTCCTTAAAATTCAATTTTGATGAGTCTATTGGGCAGGATCTAGTCCTCTCCAATAGACTCTCCGAAGAGAGTCTGATTGGTAAATGGGATTCCTATTTAGATCTTGCCTACGAGATCTAAAGATGGAGTCAATGTTGCTGCGCCTTCTTTCCATTTAGCAGGACATACTTCACCAGGGTGAGCTGCTGTGTACTGAGCTGCCTTGAGCTTGCGCAATGTTTCAGAAACGTCACGAGCGATTTCATTTGAGTGAATTTCTGCAGTTTTGATGATGCCTTCTGGATTGATGATGAAGGTACCACGCAATGCCAAACCTGCTTCTGGAATGTGTACGCCAAATGCATTTGTCAAAGTATGTGTTGGATCGCCAACCAATGGGAATTTTGCTTTACCTACAGCTGGTGAAGTCTCATGCCAAACTTTGTGTGAGAAATGAGTATCGGTAGTTACGATATACACTTCGGCGCCCATCTTTTGGAACTCAGGATAGTTTTCAGCAGCATCTTCAATTTCAGTAGGGCAGTTGAAGGTAAATGCAGCTGGCATGAAAATCAATACTGACCAATGACCCTTGAGGGTTTCGTCAGTGATAGTTACGAACTTACCGTTGTGGAAAGCTTCGGTTTTGAATGGCTGTACTGCTGTATTGATAATAGACATCATATTCCTTTAAAAGGGTTGAAAAAATAACAACTGGGTGAATTTTGAGACATTGGCATAAATCAGTCAAATGAATTAAAATGATCTAATTAATCGATTTATTAGATAACTGAAGAGGGCTATTATGGCCGCACTACCCACAATAAAGCAATTACGTTATTTAATCGCTCTGAGCGAGACCCTCAGCTTCACTAAGGCTGCAGAAGTCTGTTTTGTGGGCCAATCCACCTTAAGTGCGGGTTTAAAGGAACTCGAAGACGCTCTTGGAGTGCAACTTGTTGAGAGGGATAAACACTCGGTTTCAATGACCCCTATCGGGCGAGGCGTTGTGGAGCGTGCGCAGCGCTTAATTGTTCAAGCGGATGATCTGGTGGATTTCGTGGAAGGTTCTGCGGGCTCCATGGTGGGGGTCATCAAATTGGGTGTGATTCCAACAATTGCCCCATTCTTGCTGCCCTCCCTATTGCCTAAGATAAGAGAGCAATACCCAAATTTAAAGGTAGTCTTGAGAGAGGATCTATCAGCCAATTTAATGGAGAAGTTAAATCGCCACGAACTAGACTTCGCCTTAATTGCCTTGCCTTATGACACGGAGGGATTTTTGGTTAAGGAATTATTTGATGACGAGTTCTGGTTAGTGGCAAATGAAAATGATCCGGCCTTTAAAAATAAAGAAATTCAGTTAAACAATAAATTGACTGATCGACTCTTATTGCTAGAAGAAGGTAACTGCTTACGCGACCATACCTTAAAGGCTTGCAAAAGAAGTCAACTGGCAAAACATGATGGCATTGAAGCTACTAGTTTGCTGACCTTGGTACAAATGGTCGAGTCTGGCTTGGGTATTGCGCTCTTGCCTGAGATGGCTGTGAAATCTGGCTTACTAAAGCAAACTAAATTGGTTGCTAGATCTTTATCTTCTTCTGCCCCTAAAAGAAAGATTGCTTTAGTAGCGAGAGCTTCAACTGCTCGAATAGAGGAATTTAATGCGCTGGTGAAAGTAATGAAGTCCTAAGCTTTATTGGACTTAGAAACAAAAACCCCAGTATTAGAGACTGGGGTTTTTGTTTACCGGAGCTTCTTCGGTTTTACCAAATAATCCAATCACCGGTGTCCCACTCTTGTTGAGTGATGAAACCACTATTGTCTTTATCCAGAATTCTAAATTCTTGCTCGGTCATACCAGCCTTGAGAGCCTCAGCCTTGCTAATCTTCTTATCTTTATCAGTGTCTATAGGCGTAATCGAATTGTTTTGAGCTTTATAGGCATTTAATTCAACAATGCTAATGGAGCCATTTTTATCTTTATCAATGATGATGAAGACTGCTTCAGGCATGCCCGCTTTTGTAGCCTCATCTTTGGTAATTTTTTGGTCTTTATTGGCGTCCAGGGCACTTAAAGATGCAACCTTAGGTGCAGTTGTCTGTGAATATCCAGTCACAGGCAATAGCGCAGCAGCAATGAATAGATAACTAATGAATTTCACTGTAAGTCTCCTTTTTTATTAATGTACTTCAAACCATGGCTTCTTTAGGTCTTGGACTGCAATTGATATTTGTTGCTGAATAAACTATACCCGATTTGGAGTCCTCAAACTACGAACTCATGTGACATGAGTTCGGCATATTCTTTCGTGAGGAAAAAGTCAGGGGGGTCATCCAACAGGGATATTGAGGTCATATAAGTCGGATTGGAATAGAGGAAGAATCGAATCTGGTCATAGGCTTCCAAAAGGTTCTTTTCTTGAAGTTGTAGCCCAGCATTTTTAAGGGCGGATAGTTGATATAAGAACCCTCCAAATTGCCCGCCAAATTTATACTCATAAAATCCTTTGCTGTAGGCAAAGGAGGCGACCTTGAATTCGCTGTTTTGGATGAATGTTGAAAATAATCTCTCAATGATGAAGGGCTTCATTGTCACATTCGCATCGCGATGATATGAGCCAGTACCAGCATATATAGAACCAACTTCAGTATTGTTGGCTGCCTCTTGATCTAAAAATTGGAGTGCTTGGTCTACAAAGGCAAAGTACGCGTTCCAAAATGGCGGTTTTGCAATGAAGTAATTGCAAAAGGCGAAAGTGTTCCTATCCATGGTGGCGTTGAACGGCACATCTAGAGATTTTTCTAAAAAATCAATAATTTTCTCTAAGCCTGCATGACCACATTGCACCCCTTGCTGCCAGACATTCAAATGCAATGCTTCAATTCCCATCATGGGGTTAACAAAAACACAGTCATAACCCTCGTTCAATTTTTGCTCAGCAAAATGCGCAAAATCTTCTACTGCCAAAAGAGACTTGTGGGTAAATTTTCTAGAAACCAATCCCCAGGGGTCACTTGAAGCAATATTGGCTTGATGAATTTGCTTGAATAGCTCGTATTCTCTGGTGCTGTTATCGGTATTGCTACCTGCATCCCATGGAATAACGCTAGGGGGAAGTGAATTTTTTTCATCCTCTCCCATATAGGGCTGATAGAGCTTAATCATGAGTTTTGGCTATTTGGGTTTGCTAAGTCTTCACTGTAGCAGAGCTTCTAATAGGCAGGCATTGCAGGTGCCTGCCCATAGGTTTGGACGTATTAATCAGGCTTGAGATTTCTTGCCTTAATCGTTTGAGCCCAGAGATCTGTTTCTTGATTGACAAAAGTCTTAAACGCTTCTGGTGTACTGCCAACTAATTCAATTCCAGTTGAACCAATTTTATTTTGGATATCCGGAGTTTTTAGGGCTTTATTTAAATCGCTCGCCAATTTTTTCATGTTCGCATCTGACATACCTTGATTGGCAGAAAAGCCATACCAAAGTGGCATTGCGTAGCCAGGAATTGCAGCTTCAGCTACGGTAGGGACATCAGGTAAAGCAGGTGCTCGCTTGCTTGTAGTCACCGCAAGGGCTTTCACTTTTCCCGCCTTGATATTAGGTAGGCTAACGGGCAAACCTGGAAGATACATTTGTACATCGCCAGCAATTAAGGCGTTGAGAGCCAATG
>JACCDO011064254.1_pt1 | contig 34324 bp, 45 predicted proteins | sample 7446101 | NCBI WGS metagenome assembly JACCDO01 (sample SAMN15323440, study PRJNA562643) | freshwater metagenome | isolation source: river surface water | place: USA:Blue River Watershed | collected 2017-08-16 | reverse complement strand
TTTGGAGCTGTTTCACCGAGAATCGGTGACTACACTCCCTAATAATCCGGCTCTTTAGAGCCTTCAGCGCAAACGCATAGCATGAAATTCGCATTCCCTGGTCTCCTTATACAAGGTGAGCGGGGTGCGTTCATAACTCAGCCAAAAATGGTATGAGATAGCGTTTGTCGCGTCGGGAACAAATATACCCTAGATTGGCAAAAACACAAGCGTTTTTGGGCGTTTTTATAAAAAAAGACGCACAAGGAATCCTTGTGCGTCAAAGAGTCGGGTTTCATCAGTTTAATCTACGTTCGAGCGTCCTCTACCGGTGTGATGGTAAATCTCTGCCAGCACTACCCACAGGAGGTAGGCCAGGAGTCCATCAGCTACCCAGTGCCAAGGAATCGGCAGAAAGACGCCGTTGGCGATCAGGAACTTGGGCAAAGTGCGGTGCATCGCTGTCCGCATAAAGAGACCATTGGTCCGCTGCAAGACGTAGACGATGACACCGGCCACCACGAGGATGATCCCCATGTAGAGCATGTATCTTCCCTTTCTTTGTTTACAGGAAGGAGGTTAGTTGTCGCGACGCCGAGCGATCCGCCGTTGCAGATTCTGCTCTTTGCGCTTCAGCCAATCGCGTACACCATGGAAACAAAGTACAACCAGCGCGAATGCGGTGGTTACCGCTGGTGCGGTCCACCAAATCGACGGGTGTAGTGTGTCAGGGATAAGCACCCCAACACTGAACCAAAACAGCAGTGTTGACGTCCACCAGAAGATGCGGTGGTTCATGACGCCGTACGTCATCCGCATGTAGCCACCCATAAACCCAAGAAAGAGGGTCAGGAAGGGCCAGTACGGGATGAGGTAGTCAAGAAAGCTCGTTTCGGATTCCATCGTTCGTCCTTTCATTGGTTTCAGGTTTGGGCTGAGGCGGAGCCTTAGCCTGCTCTGCAGCCTTCGCGGCTTTCGCCAGCCGCTCAGCTTTCTTCAGTCGATGGTACTCACGCCAACCAACCCGCATAAACAGCTGCCGGTCGTAGCGTTTACGAATCACGTACTCGACACGCGCGATTGCCCGTCGCTTTCGTTCAGCAGGAGTCCGCCGACGAAAACGTGGCATAAACCTCGCCAACAAGGCCGAGAATCCATTTACCCACTTGAAGAGCAAGTTGGCAAAGGGAATCTTTTGCGCCAAGAAGAGAATCTTTCCCCATAGATAGGAGAACAGTGTAGTCACAAGCGCTGGAATCTTAATGAATCCCAACCACAACGCCAGGTATACCCAGAAGGCGGAGTAGAAGAAGATAAAGAAGATGAGCGCGAAGAGGAGGCCGATTGCCCATCCGGCGTAGTCACCAAACATGTGTTCGGCACGCAGCCAAGCCATAAAGCGATCACGCGACGCTAAGAGGATCAACCGCTTACGTTGAATCCAAAGCTTAAACCGTCGACGTTGCCTTGGTGGCAGCAGCCACAGCACCACGTACGGGAGAAATGAAATGATGATGACGCGCTTCGGCACCTCGATGAGGAGCCAATGCGCACCCATTTTCTTAACCCAAATCATGGCGGCTCGAATGACGACTGTGATATCAAACGTCTGCACAAAAAACACCAGGTCAGTCCACAGGGCGTGGAGCAATTGGTGCAAATCGTGCTTAATCGTCCAATATCCACCGTATCCAATTGAAAGCACTGCCCCGAGGAGCAGCACCAGGCGACCTAAGGTTCCCATGCGTACTCCCTGCGGCTGCGTTAGTTCTTTTGATGTATAAAGAACGAGTGAACTTTTCTCTTATTTTTATAATGACATTTTAATATAAAAAGTCAATACAGCTCTGCCACGATGTTGCATTTTCTTATTTTCGTTGTATTGTTGCGCGCAGTCTGTTCTCCACAACAAGGACATCCCCAATGCCGCAACTATCCCTCCCCCGCAGCGGGACGGTTACCCTGATTTTGTTTGTCATGACCTTCGGGGTCATGGCGATGGTTTTCTCTTGGCACGGCTTTGCGTACATGCTTGGCACCATCCTCTTCGGGGTCGGTGTCCAACCGCACGTGAAGCAGCTTGCAACTGAAGGACACCGTATTTCGTTTGCTTGGAGTTGGCGCAAGAAACGCTTCGAGCGTACATTCCGACTCCAGGTGAGAAGCGAAGCGATGGCACGTGCCCTCTTTAGCTGGTCGGCTGGACTCCTCGTCGTTGCCATCGTGCCAGTCATGGCGTACGTGCTCCAAAAGCAAGGTGTCACCTTTGCTTCGAGACTGCAAGACCAAGAAGTGCTTATTCGTGAACAGGCTAACAGCCTGCTCATCTGGGCACAAAGCTTTGCACCCACCATCATCCCCGAAGGTGATATCGGCAGTGTCTTTGGGGGTGTTGTAAGCCAGCTCTTTGGTGACCTCAAGAATGTCACTCTGGCCGTAGCTGAACAAGGCCTCAAACTTACCTCGGTAATCTTGAAGGACTGGGTTCTCTTGGGTATCAGTGCGCTCCTCATCGCCACCTTGCTCGGCAACTGGGATACGGAAGTGACCCGGTTTCGGAGCATTGTTTCAGGCGGCATCAGCAATGATCGCCTCCGGCAGAGCACCCTACGCTTCCTCGAGCTCTACCAAGACGGCCTTTCAGTCTTGATGATTGGCTTTCTTGAGGTCTTCGCGACACTGACGGTCCTCTACATTGCTGCCATGGTTATCTTTCCGTTCAACCTGAGCTTCGGCGCCATCCTCTTGATTGCGCTCACGCTCGGCGCTATCACTGCAGTCTGGAAGATTGGTGGCGCGATTGCGATGGTAGTGGGAGCCTTGCTCATCCTGCTCAACTTCGAAGCGGGCTTGAGCTGGTTTGGTCTTGGCTACTTCAGCTTTGGGTTCTTCCCGGACATCCTCATCAAGGTGACGGCAATCCTCATCATCTCCAAAGTTTTGGGGTTACTTGAAGCCTACAACTTCACCCCGAGCGTGATTGGGAAAAAGCTCAACCTCACCAAGATGCAGATGGTCTCGACCATTCTCATCTGGGCCTTGGGGAGCGGCTTCTTCGGGATGATTTGGGGCGTGCTCCTCATGCTCCTCTTCCAAGCCTCGATGCGATTGACTGCTGAACAAGCTGAAGAACCTACGTTGGTCTTCGCGAGCCGTCGCACCGATGCATCATCTAAAGTTATCTAACGTACCTCTACCCTGACACACTGTGTCAGGGTTTTTTTATAGATTACGCTAAACCATTGACTTTACATAAAAAATGTCCTATTGTACCAGCCGATTGAGTTCCTTTGTTCTTCACAAAGACTCATGCTACCACCGCAAACTCGGAAAGGAATCCCATGCGGAACATGAACTTCCTCAAGTCGGCGATCGTCGCCGCAGCAGTGTTCTCCGGCATTATGCCGAGCGTCTCCCTGGCGCAAGAAGGGCCGAAAATCATGACCGGCTCCTCGTCGGGCGTCTACTTCGGCACCTTCGGTCCGAAGACCGAGGAGCTCCTCAGCAACCGGAAATACAAACACACCGTCGCAGAAAGCGCGGGTGCGGGCGAGAACTATCTGAACGTCTGCCAGAACCCGCGGAACGTCGGCATGGGCCAGGCAGATGTCCTGCCGGGCCTCGCGGCCGCCAACCCTGACTGCGCTGAAAAAGTGCAGGTGGTGAACACCATCGGCGCCGAATGCATCTTCGGGGTGACAAACGTCGCCGACCTGATCAATATCGACCAGGTCAGCGACATATCGTTCAACCTGACGATTGCTGTGCCCCCGACCGGCTCTGGCGCGCGTCTGACCTGGCAGAACCTGGTCGGCCTCGTGCCGAACCTTGTGGACGCGACCATCATCGACGCCAAGAACGCTGCCGATGCCGTCGACCTGGTCAAGAAGGGCGAGGCCGATATGGCCATGTTCGTCTCCTTCCCTGACCCAGAGAACGCCACGTTCGCAGCCGCGAACGAAGCGGAACTGACCTTCGTCGACATGTCGAACGAAGCCATCCTGCAGCAGACGCTGCCGGACGGTTCGTTCACCTACGACGCACTTGAGGTCACTGTGGCCAACACGGGTCTCAAGTTCTGGAAAGGTGCCAACGCGGTCAACACCGCCTGCACCAAGACGGTCCTCTTCACCGGCAAACCGATGGAAGGCGACAGGTTCCAGACGACGCTCGTGAAACTGCTGACCGAAGCAAAGCCGGAAGAACTGCAACCGCAGGTCGGCTGGCTCCAATCGGTCATGAACACCGCCGCCAACACGAGCCGCGACAAGATGATCGAGGCCGCCAAGGCTGCGAAGGAATTCGCCGCCGAGAACGGTGTGGCGCTGAACTAAGCCGCTACGTAGCCCTGACACAGTGTGTCAGGGTTTTTTTATATGTACCTGCCATGACCCTTGACTTTTGTAATAGATGTGCTAGTGTTTTGGTCGGCTTGAGTTCCTTTGTTCCTTTACATTGGACTCACTCCCCAAAGAAACCGCAACTGAAAGGACACCTCCATGCGGAACATCTCGCTCATCACCTTGTTGGCTACCTCGACCATTCTGACGGCTGGCCTCGCTTCGGCGCAATCGCTGCCGGAGACGGTCTCGATCAAGATGGACATCACCCAGCCGTCGATGTTCGACAACAGCAAGCGCGACACCTTCAAAGGCGTCATCGACGACAAGTCGGGCACGACCTCGTTTGACGTCACCTGTTCGGCCTGTTCAAGCGCCTTCATGGGCCTCAGCCGGACCGATGAGGCGTGCGCCGTCAGCGGCAATGGCGTCATCAAGAACCCGAACAATCCGGCGCAGACGCTCCCGCGTCTCAGCTACTCGGGCGGGTTCACCATCGAGGGCAAGAACGACGGCTATACCAACGTCTCGACCATCCTGGCCAACTATCTGCGTGCTGGCTCGGCCGGGGCGGAGAACAAGGCCTTCGGCGGCAACCTGATGATGATGCCCGAAAACCCGTCGGCTTCGGCCGCGGCGCTCAGCAAGGCATTGATCAAAAACCTGCAGGAAAAAGCGGCAGGCACCGAGGCAGTCGAATTCTCGACCGAAATCGACTCTGTTCGCTTCGAAGGGTTCACCATCCCGCACGTTGGGCTGGGAAACACGGTTTCGTGCAGCTGGACCGGCGACGCAATATACGCGTACGCCAACGATGCATGGCAGATGGCGTTCGACGTCAAGTGCGGCGACATGTCCTATCGTCTCGAAGGGAACATGCCGCTCGCTGAAGCGTCGGCCGACAGCGATCACCAGGAAGAGTATGTCGTGAACCTCGTGGTTCCCGGCGCTGGTGGCGGTGACCCGTTCGCTGAAGCCGATCCCTTCGCGACTGTCGATGGGATCACGGGCGTTCTCAAAATGACCAACTCCGGTCGCAAAACCGAAGGTGATGTCTACGAGAAGGTCTCGGTCACAGGAACTTTGACCGGCAACGGTCTGCCGCTTGAGGTCGTGCGGGGCTATGGCCAGATCATGGTCATCCTCGGCCGGACCTATTTCGGCGAGTAACAAAACCGTCCGAGGCTATCATCGCCTCGGACACACACTACGGCCCTATCTTCGGATGGGGCTTTTTCTTTACCTGGAATGTTTGACTTTAGTAGTGAGTTATGTTTTAATAATTGCGTTACGCTCTTCTCGTTCTCTGGCAACCCACAGAAAGGACCCGACATGATCGGCCGTATCTTCAGCACGTTTTTCCTGGGGCGATTCCTGATTGCTCTCGCTGTTGTCTTTGCGTTTTACAATGCAAGCGGCTACAGCTACTACGACTGGGTCACCACGTCGCAGTTCGCGTTCGGGATGGTGGTCGTCGGCCTCGCATTCGCTCTCGCCTTCGCCTTCTTTCTCTACTCGAGTCTGCGGGCACCGGCAAAAATCGTCTACTTCACACTGCTGGCTTTCGTCTTTGCCATCGTCTGGTGGATGTATGACGCTGGGTTCATTTCGCTGACTGACCCGACCGTCGGCACGCTGGTGGCGCAGGCGTTCGTTGCCTTCGCCCTGGCGCTTGGCTCCGTCTGGAGCATCATCTGGCGTGGCAAGACCGGCCAGCAGTCGGTCGATGACCCTGACACGGGTGATCACGAACACACTTGATATACCTAAAGCCTTGCGCACCGCGCGGGGCTTTTTTCATTTCCCCACAAAAAATGCCCATCTCTCTTGAGACGGGCATGGGAAACGGTGCATTGAACTACGAAAGGAAAATATGGAGCATAGACCAGAAGTCCTTATGCCAGATGACAGAAATCACCCAGCCGACGACACCAACAACGAACAGTGCAAGAAGCCAGAGCATCATCGAACCGTAGTGGTGATGACGCTCCTCGTGCTCAACGGGCGGATGCTTGTAGCGATACAGCGCAACGCAACCAACCATGAGCAGAACGAGCAGGGTCACGGCAGTCCACCATGCAAAATCAGGGTGGGCGTGCATGAATTCTTGTTTGGACATCGAGGATTCCCCTTTTGCCTTAGAACTAGATTGGTTTTATTTATAACACATATTTGAAATATTGCAACAAACAAAGCCGCACCCAAGAGGGGTGCGGCTTTGTTTTTAGAGTGACTTTAAACCGTTATACTGGTTTATTTACTTTCTGCTTACTCTGGCTTCTGTAGTGGCACCCACCAGTTTCTAAGTAGAATTTTCATTATATGAAAATTCATACTAAGAACTGTCGGGCCCGGCTCGACTGTTTTTAATTCTTTGAAGGAATTAAAAACATGTCTGCGCCTCTTACCGTTGCCAGAAGCAAAGCAGTTTGCTTCTTAAAAAGCTTATTCAGCTTTTTGCAACGGTAAGCCGATGTATCGCAAGAGCGCTTCAGCTTCTGCCTTGGTCTTTGCTGTAGTCACAATCGTGATAGCGAGACCGAAGACATCCTTGATTTCTTCATCAGCCGTCTCAGGGAAAATTGAGTGTTCCTTGATACCGAGCGTAATGTTCCCCATCTCGTCAATCGCTGTTGTCTTGAGACCGCGGAAGTCGCGTGTCTGCGGCAAGGCAATGTGAACGAGTTTATCGAGGAAGTGGTGCATCCGGGCGCCACGCATCGTGACCTGGTAGCCAATGATATCACCTTCGCGGAGCTTGAATGATGCGATTGACTGACGAGCCTTACGTGGAGCAGCCTTCTGACCGGTAATGGTCGCGAGGCGGTTCTGGATAAGGGCAATCTTTGCCTTGTCCTCGATCTTTCCGGTTCCCGTTGAAACGATTACCTTCTCGATACGTGGAGCTTGCATGACATTCTTGTACCCAAAGTCCCCCTTGAGTGCGTCAAATGCGCCGGCAATCTTCGTTTTCATAGTATCTGTCATACCTAGATAGATTTACCTGAAGGTCGTGCGATACGCACTTTCTTCACCTTATCACCCTCTTTCTCGACCTTGTATCCGGCACGTACCGCCTTTTTCCCTTCCATGAGTGACACGTTAGAGACATGAACTGGTACATTCTTCTTGATCACCTGGCCCGAAGAACGGGTGCGGCGACTCTTCTGGTGGCGAGTGGCAATGTTGATGCCATCGAGGAGTACCTGCTCGGTCTTTGGCAATGCCTCAGTTACCGTAGCAGTCTTTCCCTTATCTTTGCCCGCAATCACCAATACTGTGTCTCCTTTTTTGATTTTCATATATATATCAATTACGGGTTACACAACTTCTGGTGCCAAAGAAACAATCTTCTGGAAACCTGCTTCTGCAAGTTCACGTGGGATTGGGCCGAAGACACGGTTTGCCTTAGGCTCCTTACTTTCCTTGTTAACGATAACGACGGCGTTGTCATCAAAACTGATGTATGAGCCATCCTTTCGGCGGTAGGCTTTGCGCTGACGCACAACCACTCCGCACACCACGTCCTTCTTCTTCACCGCCTTACGCGGTTCCGCGGTCTGAATTGAGAGAATCACGAGTTCACCGAGTTCAGCATAGCGCTTCTTTGAACCGCCGAGGACCTTGAATACACGTCCTACTTTACCGCCAGAGTTGTCGGTAATTTTTACAATTGAACGATCTTGAATCATACGCTTATGCTTTTACGAGCTCGAAGCGCTTGCGCTTAGAGATCGGACGAGTCTCTTTAATTTCGACCTTTTGCCCCACTGCTGCTGTGTTACCAGCGTCATGTACCAAGTACTTCTTGGTTCGGCGCTGATACTTCTTGTACTTTGGGTGCTTGACGTAGCGTTCTACGGCTACGGTGCAGGTATCCTGCATCTTACTTGCCACCACGGTACCAGAGAGTACGCGACCGCCAGTCTTGGTTGTTGTTTCTGTGTTCGTCATAGGAGTTACGCTGTCTTAGCTGCTGATGCGTTACGACGGGCAGTAGCTTCGGTGAGTGCCCAAGCAATCTGCTTGCGCGCGTCACGTACCTTCTGCACATCGCCACTACCTACACCTCCGGTGCCGAAGCGAACGGTGCGGAGTACTTCACGCTGCTCGCGGACGAGTGTCGTGAGTTCTGCATCGGTCTTCTTTGCAATATCTTTGTAGTTCATGGTAATCAGCTTATACACGTGTGTCTTCGCGACGAACGACCTTGGCCTTCAAAGGAAGCTTACACGCTGCCTTACGGAGGGCTTCACGGGCGATCTCTTCAGAGACACCGTCAACCTCGAATAATACTCGACCTGGGCGTACTTCAAACATAAAGTGATCTGGATCTCCCTTACCCTTACCCATCGGTACTTCTGCCGCCTTCTGAGTTACTGGTCGGTCTGGGAAGATACGAATCCAAATCTTTCCGGTCTTGCCGAGTGTTCGTGAGATCACGCGACGAGCGGCTTCAATCTGGTTACTGGCAACGCGTGAGTCAGTTGTAGCCTTAAGTCCATATGAACCAAATGCTACGGTGATACCACGAGTCTCAGGCTTCATGCGCTTCGCTGCACTCTTGCGGCCTACTTGCCACTTGCGGTGCAATGTCTTTTTTGGAAATAACATACGCGTGACGCTTATGCAGCAGAGTTAGGTCGGCGGGTACGTGCTGCCGGCGCCGCTGGCGCTTCAGCTGCCTTGCTTCGATCAGCAAAGATGTCGCCTCGGTAAATCCAAACCTTTACACCAATCACACCGTACGGGAGATTAGCGCGCTCACGAGCAAAGTCGATGTCTGCGCGGAGTGTCTGGAGTGGAATTCGACCCTTCTTGAGCTCTTCGCGGCGAGCCATATCAGCTCCACCGAGACGGCCTGAAACAATGATGCGAACACCCTGTACGTCGCGGTTTGCCATTACTTTCTCCACGGTCATTTTAAGGACGCGGCGGAACGGCATACGCTTCTCAAGGCCTTCAACGATCATTTGTCCAACGATTGCCGCTGAGGTTTCAACAGAGCGGACTTCTTCAATATCAATCTTAATCTCCGGCATCTGCTGGAGCTTAAGGGTACGCAAGAGCTGTGAGAGCTCTTTTTTGAGTACCACTGCACCTTCCCCACTGCGGCCAATGATGAGGCCTGGGCGGGCGGTCTTTACAATGAGACGAAGGGTCTCTTTGTTACGCTCAATTTCGATTGCGTCAACTGACATACCCTTGAGCTTCTTCGAAAGGTGCTTGCGAATTGCAGCATCGGTACGAATGTACTCACGGTAGGTCTTTGGATCTGTAGTGACCCAGCGACTGCGCCAGTCACGGATGATACCGACGCGCTGAACGTATGGATGGGCTACGTGTGTCATAGATTTCCTTACTTAGTACCGAGCTCGACGGTAATGTGACTTGAGCGCTTGTTGATTGGCGATGCTGAACCGCGGGCTCGTGGCATGAATCGCTTCTGGGTTACCCCTTTATCAACAGACACTTTCTTAATAATGAGCGCATCGGCTGCCACTCCCGTTGCGAGGGCGTTTGCCTTCGCTGAGAGAATAACCTTTGCAAATGGACCAGCTGCACGCTTATCAACGAAGTTGAGTTGGGCAAGTGCGGCTTCAACCTTCTTTCCTCGAACCAGATCAGCAATCAGGCGAACCTTACGTGGTGACTGTCGGTAGTTTTTGAGAACTGCTTTCATACCACAGATTACTTAGTTGCCTTTGCGGCCTTAGCGGCTGCAATTTCGGCATCCTTCTTCTTCTGGTCAAGCTCCTTCTGCATCTTACCGCCGTGGCGATAGAATTTGGTGGTTGGTGAAAATTCACCGAGACGATGACCTACCATGTCCTCAGTTGCGAGAACTTCAATGTGGTCCTTACCATTGTGAACACCAAAGGTAAAACCAATCATTTCTGGTGAAATCACACAGTCTCGTGCCCATACCTTGATTGGTGCCTTGTAGTCCTCCGGCTTCTTGCCGACAACTTTCTTCAGCACTTTTTCATCAACGTATGGACCCTTATAGAGTGATCGTGACATACAGAAAAATCACAGCTACACCCACTTTGGGCGTAGTGCGCTACGAATAATATGCTCTTCCTCTCCTTCTCACGCATGTGAGAGAGGCGTATAACGGTTTTGTCTGCATATTGCCCTACCAGAGGCGAATATGTAAACGAGGTCAGAACGGGGCTATAGTACGGGAAATACCTATAAAAGTCAATTAAACCAGCAGCGGCAGTATGACCGCTGCTGGTTCATACGGGTACTTTAGTAACACCCGACTTGCGTTGGAACTGCTCGACAGCTGCCTGGATTTTCACAGTTAGTTGTCCGATTTTCTGAACAGGTTTCAGGCGTAGTATTGCTCCAGGCGTGACGGGTGAGATAGCATGGACCCCAGCACATATTAGTACATGCTGAACTGCCACCTTGCGTTGTCGTCCATTGCTGGTAGAGTGCCCAACCGGCTGGGCATGAAGCTTGGGCAAACTGACAGAACTTGTCTGCACCCGACGTATACACTGTACCGCCAAGATCAGTACACTGCTTCTCAGAATGTTGGCCATTGACGAGCATTGGTCCAGTTGAACCACTCGGTACACCACATGACCAGACACCACCATTTGAAATCAGCGTTTCGCCGTTTCCACATGCAGGAAGCCCACTTGCTGAATTGCCACTTGCACCAATGTATCCAATTAAACGAACTTCAACGTTTTGTGTTGCATACGATTGCATCAAAATAATGCCAGCAGCATTTGTTGCAACAGTAACGTATCCCATGCGATTAGCTGACCCGAATAACTGAAGTCCCGAAGCGCCTGCACCCACCCCACTTCCCACGGTTGAACCCTGAACTCCAGCCACACCCTTTGGTTTAAACGTAAAAGAGTTAGTCGTATTTTGACTTGTCGTTACATGGAGATAAACGAGTGTTGCTCGGGCACCGACTATTGCAGAAAGATTAAGATCTATTCCACCGGTATCAACTGCACCACTACCTGTGATTGAACCACTGTAAACCACCTGATTAGTAGATACCCACCCGCCGCCCGCAACAGACCCGCAGTTCTCACCGTTTTCATCACAATACTCAGCCGCACCCACTCGGCCTGTAACCGTCAGGTCTAAATCATTTACATCAGAGGTACCTCTGACCAGTACTCCTCCTGCCACATCGAGTGCGCCAACGCCTAATCCACCGGACTTAATCTGTGACACACCTCCAGTATTGACAGGAGCTGCAACATTGCTTCCTGTGGGAACAGCGGTTGGTGCTGTCCAGGCTGAGAGATAATCAGCCCCAATAAGGAGACAGAGTACTAAAATCAAAATTATTGATGAACGGAACATGGCGAAATTGAGAAAAATTTGATTGTACTGTAAGTATACTGGATGTATCTAATACACCATATACCTATCCCCACGCGCGCTGATGTCACTTATTCTGTTACATTAATACAGTCCATGCTAGGCTTGTACCATCTATGCCTAAGCCCCGCGGTCGAGAACACACCACCCTCACAGAAACAGCCACCGAAGTGGTTAGGGTTTTAGAGCGTATCCCGGGCGTCAAAATGATTGCCCCAGGTGAGATTCGCACCACACAACGCCGAAAAGGTGGCAAACGACACCTAACGCTGGTATATACGAGTGCCGGCTTTGAACTCATCATTACCGGACAAAGTGTTCAGAAGGTAGCGGTACACACTGAAGGAGACCCGCTACTAGTGGGAGGAGCGCTCCTTGCTCACAAGGAGCTCCGAGAGTTTGCCGCAAAAGCCCGAGAACGAAAGCCTGGTATATAAAGAAATCTCCCCGACTGGGGAGATTTCTTTACTAGTCATTTGGATCTATAACTTCGTCACCTTCTTTGGGTGGTGGTATGGTTGCCGGGTCAGGCAGCGGAACACCTTCAACAAACTCAATGTCATCCGCAACAGGTGGCAGCAGTGCGGGATTAATCGTTGTATCAGGCTTAGGTGCTACCGGCTCTGGACGTGCCGCACTGTTACCTACAAAAAGCTGGTGAGCAACAGCTGACAGACCAAATAGTGTGCCTATGAGCACCCCGATTACTATACCAACTGTTGCACCTGCTAGATACTGTTTCATATATACGTAGAAGATTAATTTGACGCATCACAATATAATCCATCAATGCGACTGTTGTATGCACTCGCGCCGTACCGCTGCCACTGCCCTGAAGCATTCAGGAGATGGATGCCGTTATTGCTTGGTGAACTATACGCACCACTAACTGAACCAACGACGGTACTTCCTGGGTAGAAGTAGTTGCACACCCAAGCCATTTCGGCAGTACGATGGCCAATTGACGAAACGTTCCAATACGCAATACCGGGCACGCCAGCATCTTGCAGCGCTTTGGTCAGTGCATGTCCTCCAACAATGTAGCGAATATCAGCAGTTGGAGTAAAGTTCTCTACGCCATAGCTGAACGCCTTGCCTTCACTAGCCAGTTGTGAGATAGATTTCCCAGTGCAGTCACCCGCCACGTTTTCAGAGTAAAATCCCTGGTCAAGCCGGTACATCTTGTACCACCCTGCACCTGGTCCATAGTAGTAGGCGTATCCGTTACTGTATGGAAGGTAGCCTCCCTGGTAGACCACCGTTACACCGTTATTCTCGCGACACACGATTGAATCAGGCCAATCCTGGACCTGTGTTCGAATATTACTCTGACCACTTGCCACCGTACTAAGATCGGTACAATTTAGACCATTCTCATCGCAGTATTGATCAGCACCTATTTTGCCCTCAACTTCAAGTGTTACCGCTCTGTTAAATGCGTCAGAAGTTGATGCACCCTGTACGTACGCACTACCAAACACACTGAGCCCTCCCACACCGAGCAAACCTTCCTTATCTTGCGGCGCGGCCCCGGTATTAAGTGGTGCTGCCACATTGCTACTGGTTGGACTTGCCATTGGCGCAGTCCACGCAAAGAGTGCATCACCAGCAACAAGTGCCGCGAGTACCACGGCCAATGATGCAAACTGCACGTGACGACTAAATAATTTCATATAAATAAATCCTAAAATCTAAACCCTACGTCTATTTTACATGGGTATAGTGCACTGGGTACTACATATTCACAGAATACTGTACTCGAGGAGATAGTATGTGGTTACGTATTCCATGTACAGATGCATACAGCGAGCAAAAACAAAAATACCGCCACCCTTGCGGGTGGCGGTATTTTTGTTTTTACATCATCTTCACATCAATGCTGACGCCTGATGGAAGGGAGAGGTTGGTCAATGCTTCAATCACCTTCGCACTTGGATTCTCGATGTCGATAACGCGCTTATGCATGCGCATTTCGAATTGTTCTCGCGCATCTTTATGCACGAAGGTTGAGCGGTTCACCGTGTACTTCTTGATTTCTGTTGGCAAAGGGATTGGACCAACAACTGCTGCATCGAAACGCAACGCAGTGTCAATAATCGACTTTACACTGGTATCAAGAATCTTGTGCTCGTACGCACGAACACGGATTCGTAGCTTTTGGATTTCTCCAGCGGCTGCTTTTTTGGTCGTTTTGGCTTCAGCCATAAATAGTGGGTACCCGTACTGGGTAGCGAACGTGCTTACGCAACGATCTTGGTTACCACACCGGCACCTACAGTCTTACCACCCTCGCGGATAGCAAAACTCTGTGACTCTTCCAATGCAATTGGAGATACGAGCTTTACCTTGAAGGTAGCTGTATCACCTGGCATTACCATTTCTGTACCTTCAGCAAGTGTTACGTCGCCGGTTACGTCAGTGGTGCGGATGTAGAACTGTGGCTTGTAACCTGAGAAGAACGGTGTGTGACGACCACCTTCTTCCTTTGAAAGAACGTACACCTCAGCTTCGAATTCGGTGTGTGGTGTTACTGAGCCCTTCTTCGCAAGTACCTGACCACGGTGTACATCCTCCTTCTTGATACCGCGGATAAGGATACCAGCGTTGTCGCCAGCCTGTGCCTGATCGAGTGACTTGTTGAACATTTCAACGCCGGTCACGGTAGTACTTGCAGTATCCTTGATACCAACAATTTCTACTTCTTCACCTACCTTAACAGCTCCGCGTTCTACACGACCGGTTACTACCGTACCGCGTCCTTCAATTGAGAAGATGTCCTCAATTGGCATAAGGAATGGCTTGTCGAGTTGGCGAACTGGAGTTGGGAAGAATGTATCCATTGCATTCACGAGCTCCATTACCTTGTCAGCCCATTCACCACCTTCTGGTGCGTTAAGCGCCTGGAGGCCTGAACCCTTAATAACTGGAGTGTTTGCTCCGTCGTATCCGTTCTTCGTGAGAAGCTCTCGGAGTTCCTCTTCTACGAGCTCAATCATTTCAGCGTCATCCACCATGTCTACCTTGTTGAGGAATACGATGATGTTTGGTACACCTACCTGCTTTGCGAGGAGAACGTGCTCACGAGTCTGTGGCATCGCACCGTCGGTTGCAGCTACTACGAGTACTGCGCCGTCCATCTGAGCGGCACCAGTAATCATGTTCTTGATGTAGTCGGCGTGTCCTGGAGCGTCAATGTGCGCGTAGTGGCGACTTGGTGTCCAGTACTCACTGTGTGAGAGAGAAATAGTAATACCACGAGCCTTTTCTTCTGGGGCCTTGTCGATTTCGTCTACTCCTTTAACGTTAGCTCCGTAGTCCCCTCCCTTCTTTGAGAGAACGTTGAGAATAGCAGCGGTAAGGGTAGTTTTACCGTGGTCAACGTGACCGATGGTACCTACGTTTACGTGCGGCTTTGTACGATCAAATGACATATAAATGTAATTGTTCTTACTTTTAATTAAATAATTACCGCACACGGCTGCTATTCATATTGATATATGAAAAGTGGCACGAGCGCTCGGTCATCGTGGCGCGAGAACGGCGCACCATGACTGAGCACTGATGTGAAAGAGCAGATATAATCTTAGCCCCGCACGACCGCTAACGGCCGTATGCAGTGCGAGCTATAGTACCAGACTAGTCCGGTTTTGCAAGCAAAATACAGTACGTGACCCGACCGGAAAACGCTAGTAACAGCCGACCTGGGTAATAGTAGCTGTACAGGTAGCGCTGCCCCCAAAATCGCATCCTCGTGCAGTATCTCGTCCTGGCACGTACGTACAGGTGGCTGGATTTAGATTTGTAAACGCATGCCCAGCGGCGGTACAGCGCGTACCGCATGCATTGCCACACGTCTGGCTCGCGGTGGTTGTCCATTGCTGGTACTTAGTCCAACCTGAAGGACAGCTCACACCATTAAAGCGGCAGACGGAAACTGATCCTGTATTAAAGATAGTTCCCCCGGCAGCGGTACACTGCGCTTGTGTGTGCACACCATAGACAATATCGGTACTCGGTGAAGCAGCCCCACTGAAGGTATCGATAATTGATTTAGCAGTAAAACAATTTTGACCATTCTCATCGCAGTATGCACTCGCGGCAATATTGCCGGTAAGTGAAATTTTTGTGTCGACAGTTGGTACGTCTGCGCGATTTACCATAATTGCATCCCCCGCTATCAGCTCACTAACGCCAAGAAGCCCAGGCTTCGTTTGTGTGGTGCCACTCGTATTAACCGGCGCAGCCACGTTGCTACTTGGCGGGACTGCGGCTGGTGCTACCCAGGCAGAGAGGTAATCTGCTCCGATGAGAAACGTGAGGACGAGGAGCAGGGCTAGCGGGGTTTTGTAGTTCATACGTAAAGTATAGACGGTACGGCATAATGATAGAGCTTTCTTATACACAGAGACGGTCGAGGCAAAGCCTCGACCGTCTCTGCACTTCAGGCAAAACTATCTATGCTGCTTGCGCCTCATCCACTACACTATGCGGAGCATCAAAGAGCGCGATAAACTGATCGAAACTATCGTCTCTCGCGGCATTAAATTTGGTCGGTACAAATTCAAGTACGACACCGAGGTCCGCTAGGGCCTTGGTAACATCGTGCTGGCAAAGCTCCAGCTTCCTTCGGTCATCAAGCACCGATTGTCGCCCGCCATACGCTATCTGTTCAGCTAGCGTTTGATAGGCGTTAACCGCAGCAACAACGGTTGGTTCTGCGCCGTAGCGTTCAAATACTCGTTCTCCCGAGAGGGTCTGTAGTGTCTTCTGATTGTAGCTCTCGTTCGCTGCTGCTTTAGGTACTGGGTTCTGACCAAATAAACCAAATATTTTCATATGTCTATGAGTATACCAAAACAACCGGCGCCTGCAGGCGCCGGTTGTTTGATAACTCTCTCTAGCTTCGCTTGCCCACCTTGCGGCGAGAAACAATAGCTTTGTTTGAGTACTTCTTTGGTGATCGTGTCTTCTGACCCTTGCCAGTTGGACGACCCTGCTTCGTACGGGCTCGGCGGTGGCCACGCGGTGCGCGACCTTCACCTCCTCCGTGTGGGTGGTCAACGGCGTTTCGGGCTGAACCACGGTTCTTCGGACGAAGTCCCATGTGTCGAGCGCGACCAGCCTTACCAATCGATACCAAACGGTTTTCTTCGTTTGAAACCTCACCGATGGTTGCCCAAGCAGTTGAGGTAACCTTGCGAACTTCCGTTGATGGCATCTTGAGTGAGGTAGTACCGCCGTCTTGCGCAACTACTTCAGCGTAGTTACCAGCAGAACGAGCGAGACGTGCACCTGCTCCCGGCTTCAACTCCACGTTGAACACAAAGGTACCAACAGGAATCTTGTGAAGCGGCAAGCGGTTACCCGACTTTACCTTCGCCTCTTCTGAGACGATAAACTCATCACCAGCCTTGAAAGACTGTGGTGCGAGTACGTAGCGACGCTCACCATCTTTGTAGAGTACAAGGGCGATGAAGCCAGTGCGGTACGGGTCGTATTCAATCGTTTCAACAATTGCAGGGATATCTTTCTTGTTGTACTGGAAGTCAATTGCACGGTATGTTCGCTTATTTCCACCACCACGGTAGAGCTGCGTTGTGCGTCCCTGACTATTTCGTCCACCAGTACTTCGTCCACCTTTCGTGAGCGACTTCAATGGGTTACTCTGGGTTGAGGTAAGCTTCTTCTTATACTCAATTACCGAACCATCGCGACGTCCAGCAGAGGTAGGCTTGTATGCTTTAACCATATACTAGAGATTACACGAGGCTGATGGAGTCGCCCTTTTTCAAGTAGACGTACGCCTTCTTCATCCCCTTTTCTGTTAATACGCGATTCTTTGCCTTCGACTTATACTGTCGAGGCGTTTTGTTCACGATGTTTACATTCACCGGCGTCACGTTGTAGAGCGCTTTCACCGCAGCCGATACATCACGCTTGGTGGCTGTTCGACGAACTTCGAACGTGTATACGTTCTGCTCGCCGAGACGGACCGCCTTTTCGGTGATACGTGGCTTTACGATTACACTTGAGAGGTTGGTGTCGGTAGCACGTGCAGTACTTGCTGCCACCTTCACGGTTTTCTCAACTGCGCTCTCTTCGATTTTTTTACTTCGACTGAAGAGTGCCATACTTAAATAATTACTGAATCAAATCTGCTACTACGCAGCTTTTGGGGTTACCTTTGCCACGCGGGTCACGAGAATATCAAGTGACTCCTTTGGCTCAGCGACGATAACGTACTTGTAGGTGAGGAGATCAACTGGGTTGATATCTTTTGCCTGTGCTACTTCGTAGTTACCGAAGTTGCGGAAGCTCAATTCTGCATTCTCGTTTCGTCCAGAAAGGACAACGAGGGCTGCATTCTTGCGCTTATTCGCGAGCGCGTCGTTACCGCTACCGACAGCAACAGCCTTAATAATGGCCTTTGCTTCAGTTGCCTTAGGTGCCGCAAAGTTCAAGTCCTCGACGAAGATCATTTCACCGTCTGCAAACTTCTTTGAGAGGGTGGTTGCGAGTGCCTTCGCACGCACTTTCTTGTTAATCTTCTTATCGTAGTTCTTGTCGTTGGTAGGTCCGTGTGCAACACCACCACCTGCCCAGATTGGTGACCGGCGTGACCCATGACGAGCCCGACCAGTTCCCTTCTGCTTCCATGGCTTCTTACCAGTACCGCTTACTTCACTGCGGTCCTTGGTGTGTGCACCACTGGTGCGAGCGTTACTCTGCATCGAAACCACTACTTCGTGAACGAGGTCAGCGTTCCAAGCAATGCCGAAAACTGCTTCTGGAAGCGTGATTGAACTCGCCTCCTTACCATCCTTGGTGAATACTTTTGTTTCCATATGAATACACTTAGATGTTACGCACTTCGACTAATGCTCCTTTTCGACCTGGAATTGCTCCCTTGATGAGAAGAACGTTCTCACTTGGATTTACCTGGAGAACCTTGAGGTTCTTTACGGTGATACGGTCACTACCCATGCGACCTGCCATGCGCGTACCCTTGAGTACACGTCCAAAGCCTGTAGCACCAATAGAACCTGGTTCGCGGAGTGAGTGCTTCATACCGTGAGAACCTGGACCGCCACGGAATCCGTGACGCTTCACGCCTCCCTGGAAGCCCTTACCCTTTGAAACTGCTGATACTGTTACTGCATCTCCAATCGTGAAGACACCAGCGTCAATTGTCTGTCCCTTCTCGAAGCCGTCAACTGATTCGTCGCGGTTCTTACGTGGACGGAACTCCTTCACAAATTTGAACGCGCCCCCGAGGTGACCCATTTCAGCCTTTGTGCGGCGATGATCCTTCTGTGCACCGGCAGCTACCTGTACCGCAGTGTACCCATCTGCTGCTTCACCCTTCACCATCGTAACGGTGAGCGGAGAAACGCGGAGGATAGTAGCTGGGTGACATGTACCGTCAGCATCGAAGACCTGTGTCATGCCTTCTTTCGTTCCCAAAATAAACTTCATTGCGTTATTTTTGAACTAGTCTTATAAAGTCGCTTTAAAACTAGACCCAATGCCCGAAAATAAGACCAAAGTCTTATAGCGGGTAAACAAAACCGCGATTTTTATGTCGCGAGCACAAGCTCGTGGTATAAAAACCGCGGTTTTGTGCCCATTGGTTCTCAAGGTGGCAAGCCACCCATCACCGAACATAGGTCTTCCTTAAAAGCTGGGCGTTAGTATACGGTTATTTTGCAATAACGCAAGCCCTGCCTACAAAAATACCCGTCAGTGACGGGTATTTTAGGTGCCGGTCTATTCGCGTACTGCACGTAGGAGTTAATTGTTTTGTAGGCTCTCGAGAACTTGCATACGAGCTGCTGTATCAGCCTCAACTGTATCAGTGGCAGGCGCGAGCTTTTCGAGCACATCTTTTCGTTCATCTGCAGTGATATCGCTTGCTGCTGTGTCACTGAGTGCCTTAAGTGTCTCGATACGGGCTTCGTCCGACACCGTTGCCGCAGCACCAGTCTCTTCTGTCTCTTGCACAGTTTGTTCTATCACCTGCGGCGCAGTTTGAAACCGCTGCCAGAGAACCTGGGCGTAGATAACAACCACAATAGACAAAACAACAATAGCTACCGTTTCTAAAATCACAATAATGCGCTCGCTCATACTCGTGGTACTTATAGATAATTAATTAGCTCTCGTAGCTGTCAGGAAGAAGACGGACAGTAGCAGTATCAACCACAACTCCGTCGCACGTGAGCGTAAAGGTGGTTTGATTGAGGACAATATCCACCGATTGAGAGCCGGCAAGCGACGGTACGGAGAGTCCATTCGGCCCAGTTAGCGTACACGTGCTGGCGGCTGAATTCCAACTCACGGTCACCGAACTACCGCGCCGAGCAACACTCGTTGACACGTTCACGTCACCGGTGACAGCAGTTGCGTTACAGAGTCCCGTCCCGACATTACACCCATTTACACAGGTCGTACTCACCGTCGCGGTTGGTTCACACCACATATTGGTACCAGTAACTTCTGAGACATTGCCGACACACTGAGCGGTACCGGCTCCCGTGCATGGACGATCAAAACCAGCCACCGCAAAACTCACCGCGCCAAGCACATCACTGCCCCAGGCAGTTGATTCATCTGGATTGACCTGGTAGAACGTTCCGTTATCATTTAAACGAACACCATACGTTGAGCACGTTGCTGCGTCATGATTGGCGCAGTTAAGGGAAATCCAGCCATCCCAGCCACCAGTCACGGTCGAATCAGCTAAAGCTCCACTGCACGCAGCTGGGTCAGCAAACACCGAACAGGCTCGTGCCCACCCCATCAGTTCGTAGCCACTAGCGTCATTGCCGACCACACGCGCATCGCAGCTTCCCGCTGGACAACCGGTAAGGCCACCAAAGCGTACCCAACCCAGACCCGTCTGATTGGTTGGAGCGGTACCTCCTACACTTGGTGTGTTTGAGCCCCAGGCATACCCGGTCACTGTCTTGTTGGCATTGTTATTAATCACTACTTTGTAGTTATTTGTGCACCCACCAGCCCCAGCATTGGCACAGTTAAGGGAAATCCACCCCATACCCTGCGAGCCACCTGACCCATCAGGCTGTACCCCCGCCCATAAGTATCCCGTAAGTTCGGCTGGAGTAGTCCAGGTCGCCTGCGCGTACACAGACTCAAAGGTCTTAAATTGCAACGCCATCCAGGTGCCCACAAGAACAATTGCAACAATTGCTCCAGCAATAGCACTGGTACGGATAAAAGTATTCATAGGACTATTGTATAGTACCGTACCAGAAGGGCGTGGTTTGGTTATCCACCAAAAAAACGGCCGGGCGAATGCCCGGCCGTTTTTTTTGAGTGCTATTCGTCGTCGTTATCTGGACGAACGCCTCTCTCTTTCTTAATATCTTCTGCAACATTCGGAGGAACCACTTCGTAGTGATCAAACTCCATCGTCATTGAGGCACGTCCCTGAGTCATCGAGCGGAGAGTGTTCGTGTACCCGAAGAGCTCTGAAAGCGGTACCTTAGCGTGGATGATAGTCTTACCACCCATTTCTGAGGTTCCTTCTACCTGACCACGGCGTGACGAGAGGTTACCATTGATGTCACCCATGTACTCTCCTGGGGTACGAACTTCTACCTTCATCACTGGTTCGAGAATAACCGCGTTGGCACGCTTTGCTGCATCTTTAAATGCGTTAATCGCTGCAAGCTTGAAAGCAATTTCAGATGAGTCTACGTCGTGGTATGAGCCGTCAAAGAGTTCAACTGATACGTCTTCCATCTTGTACCCGGCTACGAAGCCGCGCGTCATTGCTTCCTTCGCACCCTTCATCACGGCTGGGATGTACTCACCTGGAATCACACCTCCCTTGATACTGTCGATAAATTCGAAGTGATCATCTTCACGGGTAATGTTCTTTGGCAATGCCTTTCCTTCAGCGAGCTCAAGCGGCTGAATAGGTCGGATGCGAATCTTCACGTGACCGTACTGACCACGACCACCAGACTGCTTGATGTACTTGTACTCAGCTTCTGCTTCGCGCTGAATGGTCTCACGGTAGGCTACCTGTGGCTTACCAATGTTTGCCTCAACCCCGAATTCACGCTTCATACGGTCAACAATGATTTCCAAGTGGAGCTCACCCATACCTGAAATGATGGTTTCCATCGTTTCTTGGTCACTCGCCACCTTAAAGGTTGGGTCTTCGTCTGAGAGACGCTTGAGGGCTACACCCATCTTCTCCTGGTCATTCTTTGTCTTTGGCTCCACACGTACTGCTACTACTGGTTCTGGGAAGGTAATCTTTTCAAGAATGATTTGATCCTTTTCATCACAGAGGGTATGTGACGTCTTCACTTCCTTGAGTCCTACCATTGCAGCAATCTCGCCGGCAAATACTTCTTCAACTTCAGTTCGCTTGTCAGCGAGGAGACGCACGATACGTCCGACTCGCTCCTTATCACCTGTACTAGAGTTCACGATGTAACTACCAGCCTTCACGCTACCTGAGTACACGCGGAAGAAGGCGAGCTGCCCAACGAACTTGTCGTCTTGGAGCTTAAAGGCGAGCGCAGCAAACGGCTCACTATCGAGTGGGCGACGTTCAATCTCGCTATCATCCTTAGGGTTAATACCCTTAACTGGTGGAAGGTCAGCTGGTGACGGGAGGTAGTCAACTACAGCGTCGAGTACAAGCTGCACACCTACGTTGCGGAGTGCAGAACCAGTCAAAATTGGGAAGAGCTCGCAGGCGATAACTGCCTTACGCAAGGTGGTCTTGAGTGCTTCGTTTGAAGGTTCAGTTCCTTCAAGGTAGGCCTCCATCAAAGCGTCATCATGCGCAACCACACGCTCGATAAGCTCTGCGCGCCACTGCTTGGCTTCTTCAAGGAGGTTCTCAGGAATTTCCTCTTCCTTTACCTCAATCCCCATTTCACCAGAAAAGCGGTACGCCTTCATGGTGATAAGGTCTACCACACCAGCCAAGTCGTTCTCACGGCCAATTGGAATCTGGATACGCACTGCCTTCTTTGAAAGGCGCTCCTCGATAGACTTGATAGAAGCATCAAAGTCAGCTCCAAGCTTGTCCATCTTGTTTACGAAACAGAGGCGAGGCACGTTAGCTTCGTCGGCGTAGCCCCAGTTTGTTTCAGTCTGTGGCTCAACACCAGCGGCTCCGTCAAACACCACCACAGCTCCGTCGAGTACACGCATAGAACGCTTTACCTCAGCGGTAAAGTCGATGTGTCCTGGAGTGTCAATAACGTTGAAGGTGTGCTGCTTATCGGTATTCTTTCGGTCAGTCTCCATTGCCTTCGCCCAGTTACACGAAATCGCAGCTGCTGTAATAGTAATGCCGCGTTCGCGCTCCTGCTCCATCCAGTCAGTAACGGTTGCCCCGTCGTGTACTTCACCAATCTTGTGACTTACACCGGTGTAAAAGAGAATACGTTCAGACGTGGTTGTCTTTCCCGCATCCACGTGCGCCACGATACCGAAGTTTCGTGTGCGCTCAATTGGAAATGCTCGTGCCATAAATGTTCTTCGTACTTATATATGTATAGTTTTAATAATCCCTCCCTAGTGCGCCGGTCACTGCTATAAGCAACAAAACACAATAGAAAAATTGCCCGAGAGCAAAGTGGCAGTACTATACGGTATTTACGGCAAATCGGCAACGGTACCGATACCATGGGAGAATTGAGTATCGTTAGGCAATGCATCCCCTTTTCAACATGACCGTAAGGTAGTACCCTGCAGTAAGACACTGATCCCTTCTTTTGAAAGGAGTTCTCCGATGCGTATGTTCCTTGCCGCCTGCAGCGTGTGGATTTGCCTAATGCAAAACCCAGCACGAGCTGCAGACGAAACAATGTACACCTATACAATTTCCTGCCAGACCATGTCTGACGTATTTGTACTTATGCATATGTGGAAATTTTACACACAACCTGAACGGGTTGCGGCACTAACCTATTTAGTAGGTACAAAAGGCTCATGCATAATCTACGCTCACGCACATCACCAACTCGATACGAGCACAAAAGTGGCCGAGTACTACGTATGGTTAAAGGATAGGTCATACTGGGTCAGTGTGTATACAATTCCTGGCCCAGAAGCAACCGAATACGTCATCAGCAGTCGACTGGAGCGATAAACAAAAGCCCCGCACTATACCGGGGCTTTTTTTGAATTACCCGTAGCGGCTACTCTACACTACACGCACCATCGGTGTACGAAAGTACGTTTCCGCGCGCACAGGCACTGCAGCCATTACTAAAGGTCTCAGGAATCGGATTGCACGGTGTAGTAATACACTGAATTTCGACAAGTCCACACACCGGCGCATAGATAGCTGGACACACATCAGCCTCAGACATCTCCTCGCTACACACCACTGGCTCTGACCCGCCGTTTGGCGGCATAGCCGGACACGCAGCAAACGCACAGTCTGGACCAACTCTCCCTACGTATGAGCCATCCGGACACTCTTTTGCATCCATAGTGCACATTGTCGGACCCTCTTCAGGAATCTCGGTTGGTGAAGGTAGCGTCTCACTATCATTACTCGGTGGCATACTGCCGCCTTCCTCAACCTCTGGCACGGTAGTCGTAGCCAATTGAGAAGTCCCAGAATCAATGTCAGGCGCCACAGCCACTCCCTGCCAGACCAAAATCGCAAAGACAAGTGCGAGTGCTCCAAACAGCACCATGTGTTGTTGTTTCATATCTACCATATGATGCGCGCACTTTACCTAAAACACAAGCGGCGTGGGTCAAAGACCCGCGCCGCTTAATAATTTATTTCTTCACTGCCTTATCCTTCTTCGGCTTCTTCTTCTCTTTTTTGTGCAATACTTTTTCAGCCATTTTGTTTAATTTAAATGAGGTTACTAAGCGACTGCATTAGGCAATTACCATGGGAGTACCTTAGCGCTAATAACTAATATAAGTATACCGTCTTCAATACACCCCGAGCAAATCGAGAGTCTGAACAATTGACAGATTACTGAACTCACCTATAGTTCCTGCTAGGACGGTCTTTCACAAAAGGATAACGACCATGACCAAACGTGAATACATAGCGATTCTACTTGGCACACTGTGTTTTGTCTTGATGACCGCTGGACTCAGTTACACGGCATTGAACCTCTACACCTCGCTCTTTGTGTCACTTCTTGGTGCACTCGAGGTCGGCTGGCTTTACTACGCACCCAAAGCGTGGCGTACGGCACACACCATTACCTTGCCGGCAAAAGTCACAATTTCTAAGGCCTGGGTTGGTTCTGCACTACTGAACATCGTGCACTATGTCCTCTACTGGAGTGCACACATGCTCTGTCTAGCGATTATTTTCACCGGCGGAACTGTCTGGTTTAGCTACATTGCACCGTTCATTCCGGATGGCCCCACGACAGCCTGGGTGTACGGCATTACCGGCCTGATTGTTGGTGTATCAATCATGTTTTATTGTTTTTCACTCACTGAAGATTCTGCACCTCCAGCAAATGTCTGGTTTGGCGAGGTCATCCTTAACCTTGGGAAAGCCCTGGGTGTAGCGCTGATTGGGGGTATCGTATTCCCGATGCTCGTTACAGGTACGCTCCTGATAGTTTGCCTTGCCCTCGCGTGGGTAGCACTTGCACTACTGATTGGCATTGCACTCCTTGCCAGTGAAAAACAGTTCCTGGTCGTCACCATCGGTATCATCACCGGAAGTGCAGCTAGCCTCATCTTCGGTGTCACTCCTGTTGCACCCATGGAACTCTCGCTTCGACTGCTCGTTGGTGCAGCTGCCGGGTTTGGAAGCGGTGAAGCCGTGCACTACGCCGGCAAGTTCTTTTCTGAATCGAAGGTTGGCCGTGCGATAACCAATCGCGTCCTGCTCCAGAAACAACATACATAATGCAAAAGGCGAGCACTCTGTGCTCGCCTTTTTTCATATCCAGGCTTACTTCTTCTTATCCAAATTCAACACCTCATCAATCCGTATCTTCTCCACAAAGTCCGCGACGTGTGATACCAGAATCATAGTGCCTTCGTACTGGTTGAGTGCCTCAGCAATTACCGGAATATGGCGGAAGTTGATGTGGTTGGTTGGCTCGTCGAGAATCAGGAGTCCTGGCTTTAAGAGTACCAAGCGAGCAAACGCCACTAACCCCTTCTGCCCTTCAGAGAGCAGGCCAATTTTTGTCTTGATGATATCGCTGTTAATCAAAAAACCGGCGGCGACTGAGCGCATATCCTCCTCAATCTTCTTGTCCATCACGTCCATCAAACACTCAAAGACTGATTGATTGAAATCAAGGTTTGAGAAATCTTGCCGGTAGTAGCCAATCTTCACCTTCGGTGAAACAATCTCCCCTTTCGCGTGACCAGTGGCAAGTGACTCAAGGAGCGTCGTCTTGCCGATACCGTTTGGACCGACAATCTGCCAGTGCGTCCCCCGCTTCATTACAATGTCGCACGCCACATCCTTTGGCTGGTGATCACGAATCACCTTGTATGAGGTGAGGCGGAGTACTTCAGTTGGAATCTCAACCGGTACCGGAATGGTAAACGGACGGATAGTTCGGTCTTCCTTGCGTACATCAACTTTATTGTCTTCGTACTCCTCTACTTCCGCCTTAAGCTTTTGTGCAACCAAGCGCATCTTACCGCCCTTATTTGAGAAGTAGTTAATCTTGTCTTTGTTCTCCTGAATCTCTTTGGCAAGTTGTGAGTTCTGTCGCTTTTCGCGCTCAACGCGCGCCGCAATTTCTTTGATAACGTCGTTGTAGTTCCCGTCGTACACTTCAACGGTACGCGTCTGGACGTTTAAGTAGAGAACGCCCTGTGTAAACGAGTTCAAGAATTCTGCATCGTGGGAAATCACAATCACCGTTTTGTTGTAGCTCTTAATGAACTCAGTAAGGTGCTCAATGCCGGCATGATCGAGATTGTTGGTCGGCTCATCAAGGAGGAGAACGTCAGGGTTCTGAATAAGGGCAGAAGCCAATAGTAGTCGCGCTTGCTGACCTCCCGAAAAGCTACCGATTACACGCTCCTTAAACTCCGCTGCCATTTCTTGTTTTGGGGAAAGATTAACAATCTCCAATACCGCATCAATCCGAGGATCAATATCGTACACCTTCTCACTAAAACACTTCTCAAAAAAGGCCCGGACCGTAAGCGTCAGTTCATCACGGGGAATAATCTGGCGGGAGAGCGCAATCGTGGTACGCGGCATGATATTGATATCTCCCTCATCCGCACGGAGAGCGCCGGTAATTAAAGCAAACAGGGTACTTTTGCCTGCACCATTTTGCCCCATGAGGGTAAGCTTGGCGCCGCGACGAATAGTAAAACTAGCCGCCTTAAGAATTGGCTTTGTAGAATCGTGCTCGTAAGAGACTTCATTAAATGAGATGAGACCAGCGTTTCGTGACATAGGGCATTATCCTACCCTAATTTGACAGAATTGCAATGTGCTGTCCTTCTTTTAAGCCATATTTTAGCCCTGAAACGGTCTAGTTTATTGACTTTTAGTTATAAATGTGCTATTATAGTAGTTGAATTCGACCTTTTACAACAGGAGAGAGAAAAATGGGCTACTCGTTTGTTGGGGACTTCGTTTCCAGTGCTGTGAGCTTCCCCGGGCGCTGCCCGATCACGGGGCGCTTCATGAGCACCTTCGAGTTCGACGACGATGAGCCGCTGGAGCATTTCTTCGGGATCATCGACGTGGCGACCGAAGAAGTGACCGATTCCAATGATGAAGAATCGGACGACATTCTTCACTCCTTCAGCGAAAGATACTTTGGTCAACAGTATGATGACCTCTCGGCAGAAGAACAGGCTGAATTTAATCAGCTCAACGACAAATACAAGACTGACTACTGGCACCCCAAAGACCTCGTGACCCTGCGCCGCCTTGACGGTCTCCGGTGGGTCAAAAAGACCTACGGCAAATGCCTCTACGGCGCACCCGAGGTCAATCCCCACATGGGGTGCTCGGGCTTCGGCGCGAACGACAAGTCGTCGGTCATGAACTATGGCTATGACGACTACCTCAGCCGTCGTGGCCATGACGACACACGCAAAAGCCGCAAGGCCACCATCAGGCGCTTCCGCCGGTCGGCGCGCAAGCTGCGCACTGTCGAACACACCCTCTCCCTGCTGTACTGACAGCAAGTTCCTTCTTCGACCACCTTGGCCGCATCCCCTGTGATGCGGCCTTTTTATGTCAGGCACCCTGTCACTGAAACGCCTACCTTGCGCGCACAAAAAAGACCGCACGAGGCGGTCTTTTTTGTGTAGTGAGAGAAAATTTATTTCTTCTTTGCAACCTTCTTGGTAGCCTTCTTCACGGTCTTCTTTACCGCCTTCTTAACTACCTTCTTCACGGTCTTCTTGGCTACCTTTTTTGCTGGAGCCTTCTTTGCAACTTTCTTAGCTGCTTTCTTTACTGCCATGATTTTTGTTTTATACAAAATGATTAAGACATGAAGACCGACGAAGTACAGAAGAACAGAATCTCGTGCACCTGTGTGGTGCTCATGTGTTCATCATTATAAATCCTTTCATAATTTTTTTGTGTGTGTACACTGTGCACAAGTGTGCATAATTATTTATAAAATATTTTTTGTAAAAAAATATCACACACAAATTTTTGTGTGTGATAGAAAATATCTGTAGCTGAAAAATTACGATTGCATGAGTACGCGAACAATGTCTGTGATGGTTCCTGTCGTTTGCAAATCAATACCCGTGCGCGTTGCAATGTTATTTAGTAGTGTCTCCATACCGCCGCGAGAAATTGCGCCCGGTGTTTCATGGACAAGTGTTGCATCACGAAGCTCAAGCTCAATTCTGCCACTACTATTTATGCTGTAGTACCCAACACTCGCCTCCACTCCTTCAAAGTCAGTTTCAGCGAGACCTGGAAATGAGTCGAGAAACATTTGTGGAAGGTAGCCTTCTGCAGGTAACCCCTGCTTCTTACGTACCTCTTCTTCTAACGTAAAAATAAATACTTCGGTCAAAATAGGATCGATAGTAACCGGTTCTACCGCGGGTGCAATAAGTTGCTCTTCCACCCATCCCGCTCCACCAAGATAGATAAAAGCCAGATTCGCGGCCACGAGGCACACCATGAAAATAATCACTTTATACATAGTGCCAAGTATAGCACCCTCACATATTCCGTGAATTCACTATATAATGCCTGTATATGTGGCACTGGTTTATCGCCCTCATACTCATCAGTACACCGCTGTCTATGCACGCGGAAGAAATCAACGCTGGCTTTGTTCGTGGCATCTGGTACAGCAGTGAACGCGTCTTTGCTGACACACCCACCCGCGTTTATGTCGCTATTAGAAATAACACTGGGGCAGACCTCACCGGTACCGTCACATTTTTTGCAAACGATAAAAAGCTTGGTACACAACCGGTCGCAGCCCTCAACAATCGAATTATCGAAAGCTGGGTTGACTGGGAGCCAGCCTATGGTGAGCATACACTTCGAGCTGAACTCTCACGAGTAAAGCTATCAGCCGTTGGGAGTGAAACTGAAACCGTTGCTACTGCACTCGCCGCTGCCACAGACACGCTCTTTGTTGACTACGATACCGACAGCGATGATGTCGGCAACGCAACTGATGACGATGATGACGGAGACGGTGCGAGCGACACCACTGAAGCGACTAATGGTACTGACCCACTCGTAGCATCCAATACCAAAACTGAAGCTGCACCACGTGCAACTGAGCAGGTCGATGTTGCCACTGTCCCCGTACGTTCAGCTTCCGATAACACGACTGTTGGTGGTCTCGAACGCTACCTTACGCCATCACGCGCTGATACACTCTTAGGCTCAATCACTTCGTGGGCTGATACCACTAAAGCAAAACTCGACACGTATCGAGATGAACGCGCGCGTGAACGTGCAGCTGAAGAACAAGCACCACAAATCACCGTCGACAATAACGGCTTTGGCGAAGTGACTCGCTCAACCGATCCTGATGCTGCTCCCGAAGCACCGAGCAATCCACCCAATAGTCTCGTGAGTGATCTCGTTGCCCTCATAGGTACACTGCTTGGCGGCATCATGACGCTCATCCTTTCCGGGATTTCGCTCCTGCTCGGACACGCGCTCGTTCTCCAGCTACTCCTACTCCTCGCTATCCTTGCGGGGACGTACATCACTGCCCGCAAGCTGAGCCATCGCCCTATTGCTAAAAAGCGCAAATAAAAAACGACCTTCAGTGAAGGTCGTTTTTTATACAGGTGTTTAGGATGCCATATCCCGTACTTTCTTGAGCGCCACGACGTACATACTCTCTGACCACCCGAGCGGTGTGTTATCGTTCGGCGTACTGGTGTGGGAGTAGTAAAGCTCAGGCACCTGACCATTACTCGTAACCGTCGCCTTCGCTCGGTTAAGGTAGTACCAGGCTCGGTCCGTATCACCGCGCTCTGCGTAAATAATGGCGAGCCAGGCGAGCCCGAAGCACCACTCAGCTTCTTCGCTGTAGCCATCTTCGTTGTTGTTGTAGTACCGATCAAGTTTGTAGCGAATCACGCCTTTGTCTCGGGTGAGGTGGTACTCAACGTTCCGTAGAATCTCCGCTGTCTCCTCTTCATTGGTGACATGAAACGGGTATATCAGGGAAAGCAACGCCAGGTCAGCAAACTTCGTGGCTGACTCTCGTGGTAGCAGCATGCGCAATGCTGACTCACCGAGTGCAATTGCCTCAGGCGGCACAAGGAGCCAATCAACCCCTTGTGCTTTCTTTAATGCCGCCACACAAGAACCAATCGAAGATGCGTGCACCTCCATATTCTCTTCCCAAATACCATTATCAGGATCATGCCAGTACTCAATCGCAATCAGGTAATCAATAATTTTCTGTACCATCGCTCGCTCTTCCTCAGTCTCAACAATACTTGCGCCGCGTACCTCCAACTCAACGATGATATTGAGCACCTCTCCCACAGCATCGTTCTGGCTATTCCCCCACTCTTCCCAGTACTCCTCAAAGGTCTCGGGATTAAACCGAGCATGGATACGCTGCCAGGTTTCATGCGGCTTGTGCGCAATCGCCCAATCAATCTTCTCACTATGCTTCACAAAGACTGTCAGCAAGGCTTTGGCCGCTTTTTGCACAGTGGCAATGTCACCGGTCTCCAAAAAGCCTAACGTGACGAAGTAGATATCACGAAGCCAGGCTTTATCGTAGCCGGTACCGACGTCGTGCGCTGAAGCAGTAAACACGCCCGTTGGTTTCTGGAGGCGACGAACTTGGTCGAGGTGTGCAGCAATTTCGGCATCAAAATTAATTTCCATACAAAGAACAATGTGATAGTTATTGGTTGAGCGTTTCCCAAGCGGCAGAGCCGTGCGCTGCGATTTCGGTTAATGGTGGGAGCGCTTCGGCCACGCGACCGGCGGCTGTTGGGTAGTAGCTGCGAAGCTCAGCGTAGAGAGCAACGGTTTTTTCATAGGCAACGAAGAGTTCATGGAGCTTTGCGATAGCCTGCTCAGCCCGGTAGTTATTTTGCTCTTTGATTTCGGTATAGAGCTGCTCCACTACCTCACGGTGCTGCTGCGCGAAGGCGACCATACAATCTTCCGCTGAGGTCAGTGCATACTCCCGCCCATTGGATTCAAACGTCGCTTTAAGCTCCGACGGAAAGCGCTCGGCGAGTGTATCGAGGACCGCTGCCAGCGCTTCATGTCGTTGCTGCTCCACCAAGGAGAGCCGTTCGTGATTGTTTAATTTCTCCATACCCATGTCGATGCTAATCGCTAATGCACCTATTTTAGCACGCCGGAATCGCGAGTAGTAAAACGCGTATTCTGTATACAAAAAGCAGCAAACGTACTGTTTGCTGCTTTTGGGTATGAGTAGTCTTTAAGCTGCTAGGAGTTCAGCCAAGTTTTGGAGTGCGGCTGTCAGTCCGGGCACTACACCCATATCGATGGTCTTCTTCAATTCTTCTGGGTTGGCAAACGTAGTATGCATCACCACCTCGGTACCACCTTCAATATCCCGAAACGTAATCGTGAAATGCGCCGGGAGAAAGTCAGGACTCACGACACCAGCTTCGTCACAGAACTCATCGGTCCCGCTAAATGACACACCTTCATCAACTGCCTCATAGTGCTGCATCCCATACGAACGCTCACCCTCAGGCCCGCACATACAGTAGTGCCAGTGCCCACCTACCTTAAAATCCATTGACTTCGTCTCACAGCGCCAGGGCTTTGGCGCCCACCACTTATCGAGCTCTTCACTTCGGGTAAAGGCAGCGAAGACAAACTTTGGTACAGCTGCAAATGTGACCGTCACCTTCATCTCACCCGTCGCTTCGTTTGTATCAAATATAGGATTCATGCCAAAAGTATACCCGGGATTATTTCTGCTGTATAGAAAAAAGGCGAACGAGTGAACTCGTTCGCCTTGCTTTAGGCGGCTACCGCAGGGGCAGACATATCGAAGTTTGAGAACCCTTTTTCATGAGTTATCTCACGTTCAATCTGCAAGAACGGCGGCAAATCAATCGATGTCTCCATATCGCTACGCGCTACCTCAATCTCAAGGTGCACTTCACTCGGCCGACGACCGGTATGGAACACATCAAGCTCACAGTAGTGCCCGTCGTAGACGAAGCAATGCCGCGTCTTATGAATATCAACCCGGCGATAATCACGCCGGATCAAATAGTTATCATACTCGGACCGAGTCAGGATACGCTCACGCTCAACGGAGACCCCGGCTGCCACATACTCCTTGACGGTATGCGAGTAGACCCAGTAGTTGTTCTGGCCTCGCGCACGCACACGCTCAGTCTTGCCGGACACCCCGACCAGATACGTCTGTACAATATCGCACGGCACCGCATGTGAGGGTAGTTGCGACACGCTGAAGTTACCGACCAGAAACTTACGCTCCGCTTCAAGTGGCTCAGGCTCACCGAGGAGTCGTGCCAGAGCACCGACCGCCCGGTTGATTTTGCCGGAGAATGGTTCGCCCGGTTCATTCTTGATAACAATCATATGCGGCGTACCAACCCAGGCGTGCAACGTGCGGTCATCAAGCAGTTTTGCTTCTTCAAGTGTTTCGTACCGCGTCTCATTGGAAGCGGCGTTGTAAAACTGCTCAGCCCCATTGGCGGCACTGCGCATATAGATGACACCGTCGTAGCGCTCATCGCGAACCTGCTCAAAGCGCAAACCATGCTCGTGCAGGTAGCTTTGCAACTGCTCCATGCCCGTATAGGCCAACTGATCACAGACCCCGCGATCAGCAATCATCACCGGTTTCAGGCCATCGGCCTGCAGCCGTTTGGCGGCGTTGTGGTACATCGCTTCGTGATAGAGCACGTGCTCCAGCACCGCGGGTTGAAACTCCGGCCGCAGCTGACTGAAACCTGCTCGCATGAGTGACGTGGCGGCTTCGGGAACAAAAATTGGGGAATACCCCCGCTCCAAAAGCCATTCACGCATATCAGCTTGCGCGGTGGTTTTTCCTGCACACGGGCCACCGGTGAGGACGATTCTGGGTATATTCACGACAATACTCCTTTGTCAGAGAACAGTTTCTACCAACCCCGAACATACCATAGGCAGGATTGATTGCAACTACGAAAAAACACTAGTAATTTAGAAAAAGTAGCGTACTATACGGCCCGCCACGAAGTATAAGGAGTATATGGATGGAAAAGACGTTGACCCTTATCGGAAACATGATGTTTGGACTACGGTTCGTCATGTCGGTGTTCTATCTCGGCTTGGTACTGGTCATCATGACCGTATTGTGGAAATTTTGCGGAGAAGTGTTCTCGATTCTCTCTCCTGCCAAAATAGCCAGCTTGTCCAAGATGGACATGATTATCAAGGTGCTTGAACTGGTTGATATGACCATGGTCGCCCAGCTCGTCTGGGTTGTAGCGCTCGCCGGTTTCTCGCTCTTTGTAACTGCTGCTCACTTTGAAGGTGACACAATCAAAAAGCCCGATTGGCTTGACCACGTCAACACCTACAACCTAAAGTTGAAGCTCGCTTTTGCGGTCATCTCTATCTCAGGGGTCCACGCACTAAAGACTTACCTCAAAGGTGGTGTCACCATGGACATGTTGGCTGTCGCGAGCGTGCACTTCGTCTTTGTTCTTTCCGCCGTTGGCATTGCGTATGCCGAACGCCTCGCCCACAAAAGTCACTAAGAAGCACCCTATATAAAACCAAACACTTGAACCCAAAGGGTCCGAGTGTTTTTTATAACGCTCGGAATAAATTATATATACACGGTAACCGAGATTTTCTAAAGCAGACAAGGCAAAAGGCCGGAAAATTTGCGGAACTACACACGGTAGTAACTCCCATTTTCAGATGCACCACCAGGGCATACCCATTTTTATAGTCGCTTCCACTCCTTAAAAATTAGATAAAGTATAAGGCGAATAAGAAAAAAGACCCTCTCGGGTCATTTTTCTAAAACTTTCACAAATTGAATGCAGGGCGAGGCGCGACGAGAAAATATTTTGAGGTGTACCTAGATGTACATTGAAAAATATTTTCTTGGAAGCAACGAAGCCCAGCGTCAATTTTGGAAGTTTTACCAGGCGAAGTGGGCAAAAGCTCGGTTAGCCTCAGCCATCTTGTGCGTATCTTCCTT
>JACCDO010565901.1_pt1 | contig 34331 bp, 23 predicted proteins | sample 7446101 | NCBI WGS metagenome assembly JACCDO01 (sample SAMN15323440, study PRJNA562643) | freshwater metagenome | isolation source: river surface water | place: USA:Blue River Watershed | collected 2017-08-16 | reverse complement strand
CAAAATACCTGTTCCAGTTTTCACTGAAAATTCAAATGCCTCTGTCTCCTTCGCACCCAAAGGCACCTTGGTATCGATTACCACATATTGCTCACCAAAAGCGGGCAAATTAGAGATTGCATAGGTGGCTTCACCCGCCGTGTAATTGTCTGGTTCTGGAGTACTAACAAAATGTGTGATTGCCAAGGGGTGCTTCACATGTACGGTGCCGTTTGTAACCGCAGTGCCACCATGATTTACAATTTTCAACAACACTTTGGCATCGTCACCCGCTTGGGTGGATGCCGGAATCACCATATCCAAACTTACCTGCAAATCATTCAATGCGGGAAGTTGGTACTGCCCCAATTTCACATAACTATATACCCCTTTGCGAATTCTCGCGGTAGTATTCCCCAAACACACCGAGTAAAGATGCTTTCCAGCGATGGTGCTCAACGTGTAATCCCCAGCAGGCAAGGACGTAGTAAAATGTCCATTCACGTCGGTTACCGCAAACAACACCTCACCAGAAACCTTGTTTTCCAATCGAATCATTTTCGACTTCAAACCCACCTCTGCATCGTCTTTATTACAGTTCGAATTGATGTCGTAAAACAAATCACCCACCAAATTCCCGGCTTCCGGTTCGATGCGCGAAAAATACTGTATATCTGTATTTAGTTCCCGGAAATCGCCCCAAATAAATGCCCCATCTCCACGCTGTCCCAAAGTGAAATTCCCAGTAATCCTATTGCCGGTAAACTGAAGAGAATTGCCATCATATACCAACAAAGATGTACCGTTGCCATTTTTAATAAACGTTCCACCAATCAACAAATCGGCACCTGAACCCATCAATGTATTGGGCTCGCTGCTGCTGAATGAATCAAAGCCGATGGACGCGCCCCAAGTACCCTGAAACACCGAAATCTTCTTTTTTCCGAGGGCGTCTTTACCCAATGCCGCGACTTTGCCATCAAACACACCCAATTCCAAGATTTCTCCGGCGAAAGGACTTCCTACGCCACCCCATCCGCCATTGGCCGCTGTGTAATAAGCAATATTCCCAGTTGATGTGCCCGCGAATGTTTGAAAATCACCACCGATGTACAAACGGTTACCCACCACTGCTAGAGAGCGAATCACACCATCGGTTCCTTGCGTTGTGCCGCTGTTACCCAAATAAGACCAAGTACTACCATTGTACGCTGCGATATTCTGCACAGGACTTCCATCCACCGTGTTATCGAACAATCCAGCAACAATCAATTTATTGTCGAATACGGTCATGGCAATGATACCATTGTTACGCGTATCCACTACACCCACTTCGGGCACCCATTTCACACCATTCCATTTGTACAAATGACTCACGGGCACATCCGCATCGCGCTCTGCATTCACCATGTAGGCCGCTGCATACATGGTATCCCGGTACAAGGCAATTGAATGAAAATTATAATTGCCCTTCACCGTTTTCACTGGCGCAGGGGTTGTTAATCCTGTATAATAACTCCAACTCACCCCATTCCATCTGGCCATGGTAAAATCGTTGATTTCAGCCGTACTGGTTTCTTCAAACAAGGCCAAATACTCATCGCCTGCAGCAAACGATGCCACAACCCGAGCTGGTAAACCAGAACCCAAAGGCTGCAGCACCTGTGCTTGAGCAGAAATGCACAAGACAGAAATCATCGCCACTACACAACGAATGCTCATCTCGTGCAATTTATACCATATGAAACACTTTTTCTTCAATTATTGAATCCTCCATGAATAATGGGCCGACAAACCCGCAGACCATCCCCTTGATTCGAGGGCGGCGTTGGGGAGATACATGGGACTTAGCATAGACTGCGCGTTGAAACGCAATCCAATGGCTTGAGAATAATTCAATCGTTTCTCAACACCCAATGCGAAACGTGCGCCAACCACCCATGTCCTGAATTGATCTTGAACCTGAGCTTTTTGCAACAATGTTTGATAATCAAGTGTTTGAGCACCTGCCGAAACACCCAATCGATTGGCAGAAATCAATACCTCTGGCGTAACATACAAGTCTTTCCGCCATGCAAAATGACCCGTATACCCCATCGGAATTGAAAGCATGGTATAGGTCGATTGCGAATTGAATTTCACTTGTGGACCCAGTCCCAAGTAGCCAAATATCGGATAGTAACCCAATGCATCAGCGGATTGTCCTTGAATCACGGTGGCCGGCATGCTATCCCTAAAATCAAATTTCTGCTCAGTGCGATTTTCGGCATATGCCAATCCCAGTTTCACCGAATGGTTTTTACTCAACTGATACATCAACGCACCTTGAATCCTGGATGCACTTAAGGCAAATTCTCCAGCTTTCATGCGATCGAAATAATTCTTGTGCACGTATTGCTCGTAGGCCGAATTGGCACGATACATCAAACCCGTTTGATTGGCATCGGCGCCCACTTCCACAGACCATCTGCCCAAAACTTCTGGCATCTTGCGCGGTTCAAACCAATTCAAAGGCTTCAATTTTTCATTGTTTGATTTCAGCGAAGCTTCAATCTCCTCGATATTTTTCGATTCTATTTGGGTTGAGAGCAATCCCAAACCATTCAAATCCGAAAAATCAGCTTTCCGCACTTGAGCCTGAACCAAATCAAAGTGCATAAAATCAGTTACCAAGACATCTCCATCGGCCAACACCATTGACAATGTATTTGGCGATGCCAAAGCTGGGATTTGTGTTGATTTGGCGGAAACAGATTTGGACTTGCTATTTTGAGACTTTGAAACGGATTGCGGGAAATTGTTCTTGTAAGATGGCGCGTGCACAGTGGCATGCTGTTCCTGCACGTTTGAATTTAAATTGTTTTGAGCCAGTGTTGACTGACCTTTAGAAGTTTCAACCTGTTTAGCCAGAGGTTGAGAAGATTTTTTATGTTGTTTGCTGTTCCACTGTAACGACACACCCGCAACCACAATCAAGAGAACGCCGGCAGCCAACCAATACCATATGAATTTGCTCCGGCGTTCTTTGCGGTCAAGGGCAGAGTCTATCGACTGCCACATTGCAGGATCAGGATTCGGGGTAAAATCCTCAAACTGCTGGCTTAACCAATTGTCGATATGTTTGTTACTGTTTTCCAGTTTCCTTGTTCCTTTGTTGTTCAACCAATTCTTTTAACATCACGCGGGCCCTAAAAAGAAGACTTTTACTATTGGCGATACTGATGCCAATGGTCTCTGAAATTTCTTTGTGCGACAATTTATCGATGGCGTAAAGATTCAGTACCACTCGATATTTTTCTGGCAATGCCATCAAACAATTGAGTACTTCATTTACTTCCATGGGTTCATCATCAATCGAAACTTCTTCGGAGTCATCCAAAACATCCATCACTTCAACCATAACTGGTCCACGTGATGATTTTCGGAATTTCGACATGGCAAGATTGATGAATATTCTGCTCATCCATCCTTCCAATTGTGACGCCTCTTTAAGGGTTGCTATGCTGTCAAAGACCTTGATGAAACCATCTTGCAACAAATCTTGAGCATCCGCGCGGCTGTTTGAGTATCTCAAGCAAAACCCGAACATTTTTGCAGCGTATTTCTCATAGAGAGATTTCTGCGCATTTCGGTCTTTCTTGACACATCCGGCTATGATATCATTGTTGTTTAGCAAGTAGCTTCGAGATTATGACGCACAATTGAGAAATGGTTACAAAGAAAAATGTAAAAATGTGAGAATTATGCGCATAACTCATCCACCGACCGCATTTAAGGCCACTTTTGGTTCGTAAATTTGAAATTCACGCACATCTAATAGCCCTACCTGTGAAATTCCATCGCAAAGATCTTTCAGACACCGAACTCATACAGTTGTATCGCGGCATACTCAAGCCCCGCATGATTGAAGATAAAATGCTGGTTTTATTGCGCCAAGGCAAGGTAGGCAAATGGTTTAGCGGGATTGGGCAGGAAGCGATTTCCGTGGGCATCACAATGGCTTTGGACGCTGATGAATACATCATGCCATTGCACAGGAATTTGGGGGTATTCACCTCGCGTGGCATCCCTTTTGGTAAATTGTTTGCACAATGGCAAGGCAAAAAATCAGGTTTTAGCAAAGGCCGAGAGCGCAGCTTCCATTTTGGCACCAACGAATACGCCATAGTAGGAATGATTTCCCATTTGGGGGCGATGTTGGGTGTGGCCAATGGCATTTCACTGAGCCACAAACTGAACCATCGAAACAAGATATCCGTGGCTTTTTCAGGCGATGGCGGAACATCCGAAGGCGATTTTCACGAAGCGCTCAACGTGGCTGCCGTTTGGCAATTGCCCGTGATATTTTTGATAGAAAACAATGGATATGGCCTCAGCACGCCCTCCAACGAACAATTTCGATGCAAGCAATTCATCGACAAGGGCATTGGGTATGGCATCGAAGCGGTACAGGTAGATGGGAACAATCTGCTCGAAGTATTTCATGCCGCCAAATACTGGGCCGAAGAATTGAGAGCCAACCCCAGACCATTGATTCTCGAGGCCATTACATTCAGGATGCGCGGCCATGAAGAAGCCTCCGGGGTGAAATACGTGCCCCAGCACTTGTTCGATGAGTGGAGTAAAAAAGACCCATTAACCAATTACCAGGAATACTTGTTGCATGAAGGGGTAATCACGCAAGAAATTATCGAACAATATAAATCAGAATTTTTACAAGAAATTGAATTGGGACTGGAAACCACATTCGCCGAAGAGGAAGCTGTACCTAATTTGGAAGAAGAACTTTCCGATATGTTTGCTCCGTTCGATGCGCCTCAGGACTTAGATTGTGGCAACATCGCACCGGATAGCGATCGCGAACTTCGTTTGGTTGATGCCATCAAAGAAGGTTTAGAACAGTCTATGGAAAGACATTCAAACTTGGTAATCATGGGTCAGGACGTTGCAGAATACGGCGGTGTTTTCAAAATTACCGAGGGCTTTGTAGAAAAATTCGGCAAAGAGCGCGTTAGAAATACACCCATTACGGAGAGTTCAATTTTGGGTGCCGGCTATGGCTTGAGCATCGCCAAACAGAAAGCAGTGGTGGAAATGCAATTCTCGGATTTTGTCACTTGCGGATTCAATCAAATCGTCAACAACTTGGCAAAAAGTCATTACCGTTGGGGGCAGTCGGCCGATGTGGTGGTGCGAATGCCAACTGGAGCCGGGGTGCAAGCAGGTCCATTTCACAGCCAAAGCACGGAAGCATGGTTTTATCACGTTCCGGGATTGAAAATATATTATCCTAGCACCCCTGCCGATGCCAAAGGTTTGTTGATGCGCGCCATTGAAGACCCCAATCCTGTTTTGTTTTTTGAGCACAAATTGCTCTATCGATCTGTGAGCGGCGGCGTAGCCGCCGCACCCTTCCTATTAAACGAAGGCCAAGCCTTCGTACATGATCACGGAAACAACTTCTGCATTGTAACCTACGGCTGGGGTGTACACAAAGCCCTGGAATGCATCCAACAGTACAACCTACAAGGTAGAGTCATCGACCTCAGAACTCTACTGCCCTGGGACCAACAAACCGTCGCCCAACAAGTTAAAGAAACTGGAAAAGTACTCGTCCTTACCGAAGATACACTCACCGGAAGTATCGCCTCCGACATCGCCGCGTGGATCTCAGAACATTGCTTCCAACACCTGGATGCCCCCGTGCAACGCCTTGGTAGCCTCGACACCCCCGTACCATTGGCAAAAACCCTGGAAGACCACTTCCTACCCTGGCACAAACTTCATCAAACCCTAGAACAACTCATCGCATATTGATGACCAAAACACCCATCGTCCATAGCAATTCCGAGTCGGACTTGGCCTACGCCTTCGTAAACGACACAAATCAACACATTTTTCTCACCGGAAAAGCGGGCACAGGAAAAACCACTTTCCTGAAAAATTTATTGGCCAATACCACCAAAAAAACGGTGGTGGTTGCCCCCACGGGTGTTGCCGCAATCAATGCCGGCGGTAGCACCATCCACAGCATGTTCGGCCTTCCCACACGGGCCTTCGTCCCCACCAATGAAAGCGTAGACCCCAATATGGCCAACAACGCCGTAATGATTCGGGAACACTTTCACTACAACAAAGTAAAACGTGACATTTTTCAATCCCTTGAGCTACTTGTAATCGATGAGATCTCCATGGTTCGGGCCGATTTGTTTGATGTGATCGACCACGCCCTGAGGTTTGCCAGAAACAGTTCTAAACCCTTTGGTGGCGTTCAACTATTGCTCATTGGCGATTTATTGCAGCTCCCGCCGGTGGTTACCGAAATGGAAAGAGGTCTCATTTTCCACCACTATGCCACAGAATTTTTCTTTTCTGCCAAATGCTTTCCCGCACTCGAACTTCTCACCATTGAACTAAAGACCATTTACAGACAAAGCGATAGAAATTTCATCAATTTACTCAACCAAATCCGTTCAAACCAAATGGAAAGTTGGGATTATGAAAACCTGGCCGAAAGAATTCAACCGGAATTCCAACCCCAAGAACCGGGATGGATCACCCTCACCACCCACAACAAGCAAGCCGATGCCATCAATGAAAAAGAACTCGAAAAAATTGAAGCGGCAGAAAAACAATACGTTGCCAAAGTATCTGGCGAATTTTCCGAAGGCAGCTTTCCAACCGAAGGCATTCTAAGGATCAAAGAAGGCGCGCAGGTCATGTTCGTTAAGAACGACGCATCCTATGAAAAACGCTTTTATAATGGTAAAATTGGCACTGTACTGCGCATCGCTGGCGACACCATTTTTATTGATTGCAACGACGGAAAGCCACCCATTGAAATCGAAAGGGAAACTTGGAAAAATCTTCGTTACAAATACAATTCCGCCGACGAAACGGTTGAACAAGAAGAAGTGGGCAGCTTTGAACAATTTCCGCTTCGGTTGGCTTGGGCCATTACCGTTCACAAAAGTCAAGGTTTAACATTCGAAAAAGCCATGATCGATGCCGGTAAAAGTTTCGCTCCAGGCCAAGTATACGTAGCATTGAGTAGATGCACCAACCTAGAATCATTGGTTTTGATGACCGCCATCCGCGCACAAAACATCATGACCGATGCCAGAATCCTGCACTTCCATGAAAACCAAGCGAAAACCAGGGATTTGTATGAGATTTTGGAGGAAAAACGACAAGCTTTTCACAGGCAGCAGCTTTTAGAAGTATATAGCGTGAGAGCCATTAGCTATGAGTTCAATGGTATGATGATCGCCATTTCCAAGGAAAAGAGCAGTAAAATCTCCGCCAAATATGCCGAATTATCGCCCTTGAGACTCAAATTCCAAGAACTGGAGGCCACGGCCCAGAAGTTCCAGAGATCCATCGCACAGATATTTAAGGAACATGAATCCCAGTTTGAAGCGTTAGACCGGATGCCTACCGAGCAGGAACAAGCCGAATCCATTGAAGCACTCAGTGCCCGATTGCAAGAAAGATGCACCAAGGCAGGCAATTATTTCGCCGATTACTTGAGCGAGCAAATCATTGAACCCGTTCGTAGATCCTTCAACGAACTCAACAAAGGAAGCAAACCCGCAGGTTCTCAAAAAATCAGAGACCGCGTAGGCGATTTCCAAACCCATTGTTGGGCGTATATCAAAAAACTGTACAAAGTAAAATACGGGGAAACGCCATTATACATTAGCGAAGACAAGATGTTCATTCCACAGGAATGACGATCAAAGGCTGAAACCGTTATACGTTGAATCGGAAGTGCATGCAATCACCATCTTTCACGATGTATTCCTTGCCTTCCACACGCAATTTACCCACTTCCCTACACGCTGCTTCTGAGCCATATTGAATGAAATCTTCATACGCAATCACTTCGGCGCGGATGAAACCCTTTTCAAAATCTGTGTGAATTTCACCAGCTGCACCAGGTGCTTTGGTACCTTCCGTAATGGTCCAAGCACGAACCTCCTTCACACCCACTGTGAAATATGTGATGTAATTCAACAGTTTATAGGCCGCATGAATTAGCTTCTCAACCCCACTTTGCTCCAAACCCATCTCTTGCAAGAACATCTGACGATCTTCAAAACTTTCCAAATCTGCGATTTCCGCTTCGATGGCTGCTGAAATCAAAATCATTCCAGCATTTTCTCCGGCGATGGCTTGCTTCACCGCTTCAACATATTGATTGCCCTTATTGACGCTATCGGGATCCACATTGCATACATACAAAACGGGTTTGTCTGTTAGCAAATTCAAATCCTTGATCACCGCGCGTTTTTCTGGTTCCATTTCGAGGGTTCTGGCATTTTTCCCCGTAAGCAAATGGGCTTGAAATGCCTCAGATACTTCCAAGGTACGCGCCGCTTCTTTGTCACCCGCTTTTGCTTGTTTGGCGATCTTGGCGATGGTTTTCTCCAACGATTCAAGGTCCTTCAATTGCAATTCGGTATCGATAATTTCTTTATCTCGAACAGGATTTACAGACCCATCCACGTGAATAATGTTGTCGTCATCGAAACAACGAAGCACGTGCAAAATGGCATTGGTATTTCGGATATTACCCAAAAATTGATTGCCCAATCCATCGCCCTTGCTCGCACCTTTTACCAGTCCCGCGATGTCAACAATTTCTATATTGGTTGGCACCAAATTTTGAGGATTGACCAAAGCCGCCAACTTGTTCATGCGAACATCGGGAACCGTAATCGTTCCAACATTGGGTTCGATGGTACAAAAAGGGAAATTCGCTGATTGCGCCTTTGCGCTTGAAACTGCGTTAAACAGGGTTGACTTACCTACGTTAGGAAGTCCTACGATACCACATTGCATTGCCATTGGGGCGCAAATTTAGTTCAATAAATCGCCAATATCTTGTAAAATCTTTCTCGTAAGATTTTCGGCCGTATTTATACTATCACTCTCAGCATAAATTCTGATGATGGGTTCAGTATTGCTTTTGCGCAAATGCACCCAATCATTGTCGAATTCAATCTTCACACCGTCTACCGTATTGATTGGCTGTTTTTTGTATTTCTTTTGGATTTTATCCAAAATACCATCCACGTCGGTTCCGGCTTGCAATTCTGCTTTATTTTTCGACATGCGATAGTTTGGATAGGTAGCGCGGAGGGCTGCAGCGCTCAATCCTGTTTCAGCCAAATGACTTAAAAACAAAGCGATCCCAGCCAAAGCATCTCTACCATAGTGAAGTTCTGGCACGATGATACCGCCATTTCCTTCTCCACCAATCACAGCACCAATTTCTTTCATTTTGGCAACCACATTCACCTCTCCCACTGCACTCGCCTCGTATAATTGACCAGCCTTTTCCGTTACATCTCTCAAAGCACGTGTACTGCTCAAGTTGCTAACGGTTGGACCTGGGGTATGCTTCAAATAATAATCTGCGATGGCCACCAAGGTATATTCTTCGCCAAACATTTCAGCATCATCACAAATCAATGCCAAACGATCCACATCGGGATCAACCACGATACCCAAATCACATTTGGCAGATTTCACTACTGAAGCAATCTGCCCCAGATGCTCAGGAAGTGGCTCGGGATTGTGGGCGAAATGACCTGTGGGTTCACAGTTGATCTCTTTAATGGTTTCTACGCCCAATGCATTCAACAATGCAGGCACTGCGATACCACCCACGCTGTTTACTGCGTCTACAGCAATTTTATACTTTTTTGCTGCAATCAAATCGCGATTAACCAAAGGCAATGAAAGAATTTTATCAATGTGCATGGCCAGGAAATCCTTTTGGGTTCTCACGCCCAAATGATCCACTGTTGCAAACAAAAAATCGCTACTTTCAGCCAATGCCAAAACAACAGCACCATCTTCGGCAGAAATAAATTCACCTTTGTGATTGAGCAATTTTAATGCGTTCCATTGTTTTGGATTGTGGCTTGCAGTTAAAATTATACCTCCAGCCGCTTGCTCTTCCATCACCGCCATCTCAACCGTGGGCGTTGTACTCAATCCTGCATCCACAACATCGATACCCAAAGCCAACAAGGTATTCACAACCAATTCATGTACCAAAGGCCCGCTGATACGAGCATCTCTACCAACCACAACTTTCTTACCTACATTGGCTTGCAATATCCAAGCACCGTAAGCTGATGTATATTTGACAACATCAATTGGGGTTAGGTTTTCACCCGTTGCCCCACCCAAGGTTCCACGTATTCCAGAAATAGATTTGATGAGCGTCATAAAAGGATGGCAAAAATAGTCAATTTTAAGCGATATCAGACCCGAATTTTGAATGATTATTTACAAAAATCCTTTTTCGTTTGGCGGAAATCGCAATGAAATAAGCATACAACTTCGGGGGTTTCCCAATAAATTTGCACCATGCAACCCATCATAGAATGTGTACCCAATTTTAGCGAAGGCCGCAACCTGCAAACCATCAAATTAATTACTGATGCCATTGAAACCGTTGAAGGCATTCGTTTGCTCGATGTAGATCCCGGAAAAGCCACAAACAGAACCGTGGTAACCTTTGTTGGGGCGCCGGCAGATGTGATCGAGGCCGCCTTCCGAGGCATACAAAAAGCCGCTGAGGTGATTGATATGCGAAATCACACAGGAGAGCACCCCCGCATGGGCGCTACCGATGTTTGTCCGCTCATCCCTGTATCCGGCATCAGCATGGAAGAAACCGCCGAATATGCCAAACAATTGGCCGAACGGGTTGCCAGTGAACTTCAAATACCGACTTATCTATACGAATACGCGCAAAGCAATCCTGCGCGCACCAATCTGAGTGTGATCCGAGGCGGCGAATATGAAGGATTCTTCGAAAAAATCAAGCTACCCGAATGGGCGCCCGATTATGGCAAGGCTGAAATGAACCCCACCGCCGGGGCTACTGTAATTGGCGCGAGAGATTTCTTGATCGCCTACAACGTAAACCTAAACACAAAAAGCACGCGCATCGCCAACAGAATTGCATTCGACGTGCGTGAGGCAGGTAGGGTAAAACGCGAAGGCAACCCCTACTCAGGAAAGATAGTAACCGATGAAAATGGCGAAGCCATCAGAATCCCGGGCAAACTCAAAAGCGTTAAGGCCATTGGCTGGTATATTGAGGAATACAACATGGCCCAAATTTCCATGAACCTCACCAATTACAAAATCACACCCTTGCATGTGGCTTTTGAAGAAACCCGTAAAGCGGCCGACGATCGTGGCGTTCGCGTAACAGGCTCCGAATTGGTGGGCCTAATACCCTTGCAGCCCTTGTTGGATGCGGGCAAGTACTTTCTAGAAAAACAAGGATTGAGCAGTGGTGTGAGCGAGAGAGAATTGGTAGACTGCGCCGTGAGAAGCATGGGATTAACCGAACTCAGTGCTTTTGATCCCGAGAAAAAAATCATTGAATACCTATTAAAAGACGCTGGCGCATCCCGATTGGTAAATATGACAGTGCGCGGTTTTGTGAACGAAACCGCCAGCGATAGTGCAGCACCGGGCGGCGGAAGTATTTCCGCACTGGCCGGTGCATTGGGCGCTGCGTTGGGCACCATGGTGGCCAACTTGAGCGCCATCAAAAAAGGATGGGAAGATCGCCTTGCAGAATTTTCGCCTTGGGCGGAACAAGGTCAAACACTCAAAGACCAATTGCTTGCCCTCGTAGATGAAGATACTCGCGCTTTCGATGCCATCATGAATGCTTTCGCCCTGCCAAAAGACACCCCCGAACAAGTGTCTGAAAGAAAGAATGCCATCCAAGAAGCTTCAAAATACGCCACCGAAGTCCCCTTCCGCACCATGCAAACGGCCTTCGATTGTATCCCGCTGCTCAAACAAATGGCAGAGAATGGAAACCCCAACTCCCTGTCCGATGTGGGCGTGGGCGCTTTGTGTATCAAAACCGCAGTGAGAGGGGCTTGGCTCAACGTTTTGATCAACGCACAAGGATTGAGCGACAAAGTTTGGGCTGAGAACATCGTCACTGAAGCCAGAGCACTCCTGGCCAAAAATCATGCAGCCTGCGACGAAATCATCCTCGGCATAGAATCAAAACTCGGCGGATAATGCAAAGCCTTCCCGCACTTCTCATTTACTTCCAATACCTACCGGTGCGACGCCAAATTCGTACCGCCATGTTGTTATTGAGCACGTGCTGGATCTTTACAAACACCGCATTGGCACAATTTGCCCCCGCCGCCGGGAAACCCGGATCCACTGCCATCAAAGCCGATTCCTCTTGCTTCATTAATTGGGCCTCAAAATGCCACATACAAAGGGGCCTCAAACAAATCAACGTACCCGATTCTGGATTCGCATCTGTGGGCTCGGAACTTTCCGCCATCGGACCAGCATCATCCAACGGCGTTGTGAGTTTGGGCGATGGGGGCATTGCCACACTCACGTTCAATCCCCCAATCACCAACGGAGAAGGCTTCGATTTTGCCGTTTTTGAAAACACTTTTTTAGACACATTCTTGGAATTGGCCTTCGTCGAGGTAAGCAGCGACAGCCTCTCATGGGCCCGATTCCCCAATACCAGCCTTACCCAAAACACCCAACAAACCCAAGCCTTTGGATTTACCCAACCCACCCAGATTCACAATCTCGCCGGGAAGTACCGACATCCATATGGCACCCCTTTCGACTTGCAGGATCTGGCCATGATGAGCAACATCCGCATCAACGAAATTCGGTATGTGAGACTCATTGACGTGGTGGGCAGTATCGACACCATTTGGGGCAAAAAAGACAGTTACCAAAACATCATCAATGACCCCTGGCCCACACCGTTTCCAAGCTCTGGGTTTGATTTAGATGCAGTTGGGGTCATACATCAACAAGCAGGCATGGCGGTCATTCAAAACCAAATCCCACGCGCCATTTGGTTCGATCAACAAACAGAAACTTTATTTATTGCCAGCACAAATACAGGAACATTGGAAATTTTTAATGTCCAAGGCATCCGAGTTTTCGGTGAATCTCACAGCATTCAATCCGGCCATCCAATTCAACAATTCAAACCCACGTTGCGGGCAGGCACCTATGTTGCGAAATACGGAAATCAATCCATCAAGATCATCTTGACCTCAACGCGTTGATCGCCCCGTTGAATCAACAAAGGATACACGCCATTCGACAAATTCCATCGCTTCATGGAAATTTCATCAAAATACACACCGTCTTCGGCGATGTTCCAAGTGCGCTCATAAAGTCCTTGCTGACCAATCACCGTGAACATTTTTACGGTAACCACATCCCCTTTTCTGGCAGAGAATTTATAGGTAGTCTTGTTCGATGTGGGATTTGGAAACACGTATGCATTTAGGTCGTTGGACTGATTTTTTAGGATCGCACTGTTTACATCAAATTGCTTCTCGCTCGAATCTCGGCAACCCAGAGAATTACTCACCACCAACTTTACCTTGTAATTGCCATTGTATTCAAAATAGCGATCCACAACCGCGCCCGTTGCATTGGATATTTCACCACCCACATGCTCAAAACGCCAATCAAACTGCCGGTCCAACGGCAACAACAGCGTATCCTTGGCGCCAAATTGCCAACCCAATCGCTGATTTTTCACAAACTCACTGTATCCAAAAGCTCCGGAAACCGCAGGCACAACTTCTATTTGTGGAGCAAAGGCTGTGTCCAAACACGCACGGTTGTTAGCAATGCAACGGGCCGTATATTTCCCTGGCAAACCGAACAAATAACTTGGCGATGTCTGCGTAGAAGTCCCAGTTCCATCGCCCATCGCCCAATCATACGTCAAAGGCTTACCATCTGCCCCCACCGATTGATTCGTAAACTGCACCGTTTGCATGGTGGCACAAACTTTCAATGGCGACACAGTAACCTTGGCATTGGGAATGGAATTCACAACCACCACGCCAATCGCTGAATCTTTACAACCCAATTTCGCGGTTTTCAGCACTTGTTTTATTGTGTAGTTCCCATACTGTAAATAGCTCCAAAGCGAATCTCTATTGGATCCTTTTTTAACAAACTGCTGATTCCATTTACGACCATCGCCAAAGTTCCAAGCACACAACACACGGTCGTTGGGATCAGCGTGATCCACATACAAATCATTGATTGTCAAAACTTCGCCCTCGCACACTTCTGACTTAGACAGCCCAAATCCTGCCTTAGGCGTGAGATACACAATTGCTTGTTGAACGATGGTATCGGTACAACCCGAAGCATTTTTCACGACCAACTGTACCGGATACTTACCATATTTGAGGTAACTGTGGGTTGCATCCATTGCATCCCAGAGTGTATTCCCATCGCCCCAATTGTATTGACACCAAACGGCACCACCGCCCGATGCAATTGGATTTATACTGGCATTCACCACCTGAAACACATTCTTGATATCGCACTGCTCTGATTTGGCAAAGGAGAATTTTGCAGTAGGATGCCCTTTCACCGTCACCTGTACTTTGGCCGTGTCTTTACATCCGTAATTGCTCTCAATTTCCAATGTCACAGTATGCGTCCCAACCGATGAATATGTATGCAAAAACTGCTTACTTGTACCTGTTTTACTGGGCGATGTTGTAGTCCATTTGCGTTGCGAAATAGCCCCTTTCGCAATGATAGACCCATCATCAAACACAAACGCATTGCCTTTGAGGCAGGGAGTGTAATTCACATCAGTTAAAACAATGGCATCGGGTTTTGCCCAAACATCTACGAAAATCAATTGAGAGGTATCGTAACAACCGCGATTTTCCAAAACAGCAAAATAATTCCCAGTATCCTGTAACATGAGCGCTTTGAAATACAAAACGCTGTCTTTCACAACCTGTACATTCGGGGCACCCATCTTATACCAATTGTAGATGATGGGCAATTTTTGGTTGTCGTTGGCCGCCAATGCAAATTCCTGACCTTCGCATTGGGGATTCGCACCCATCTTCACGCCAACGGTGGCATTGGGCAATTTCACTACATCGATCATTGCCATTTTTACCAAACTGTCTTCCCCGCCATTAAGTCGAAGCTTTACATTTTTAAATCCACCCGTGGTGTATTTCACAGTCCATGGTCCCTGTCCAACCGCCTTTGCAGGCATCGCACCCGCGCCAAAATCCCATTCGTAAAGACCAATCAAGCCTTGTGAGGAATCCCGGAACACCACAGAATCACCCGCACAGATTTTTTTCTCATCCGCACCAAATGCCACCGTGGTTTTCTCATACACCAACGAAAAATCTTCCGCCTGTCCGTAATTACAAGTACCACAACCCGAGGTATCAATGTTGTTATAATCACTAATTACCCGCATCCGCAGCGCTTGATTTTTCTGTAAACCCGCAGGGGTTTTGATTTTCACTTGGGCATAATTGGTGGGTGTTGCGGTGGTTTGCGCACTCACTTCCCCCAAATAATTTTGAAACTTCCCATCGTTGTTGTAATCCACAAACACCCTTACATTTTCAGAATTATACAAACCCACTTTCACTTGCACCGTATAATCAGTAGAAGGTTTCAACCTAAATACTTTTGACAAACTTAAATCCAGTTGTTCCCCATCGTCGAAATACGTCCCCGATTCAAAATGATTATCCGTTAGTTTCACATCAAACACCCCGATGCCAAAATTGGATGTCTGAAATCTGGTTTTAGAGGCACAAGATGCCGCCGCAGGCGGCGGAAACACCCTCACCCACAGTTTCTTCACAACACTCGCACTGCTTGCACAACTCTTCGCCGCCAAAGAAACCTCATAAATACCTGATTGATTGAACTTCACCTCAGGCTGCATGTCATTTGCACCACCTTTTACCCAAGAATAAGTTGTTGGTGATATCGACCATTCCAAACCCTTCAAACCAGATACCGAAGCAGGAACCCGCTCTTGCAACTGCATCACACCACCCACAGCAAACACTGAATCATAAGAGAAAAACTTGGATTGATAAGTGCCCGACCCATCATCAAACAAAGGGCTCTTCCAAACACCTCTACCATAAGTACTCGCATAGATGTAACTAAAATCTCTGCCCAATGGAGAATGGTAAATGTCTAAATCCGATACATCCATCCACAATGGCAACTGATTGGCAAATTCATTCAACCCATACAAACTCCCCGAAACCTGATTCATGTAATATACCGCACGATCGGTTCCCACATACAAACCTGCTGGCGTAACCGAATGGTCCGCTTTCAACACATTGATAACGCCCCAATTGAATCCTGGGTACGCCGTTTTGCTCAAACTCGCCAACACCGTTGTATTCCAAGTAACCCCATTGTTGCTACTTTGATAAAGATTCACCGTACTCGCCCCGTACAACTTATTGCTATCCAAGGGATCCGCCTCCATGATTCTCAACGAAAACAAAGTAGATGCCGGGGTAACATCCACCCAAACGGGAACCGCAGCCTCAGCATTGCGAGTAAACATCAATTTCCCATCGCCCCGAATCACATACAAATGTCTTGGATTTGCTTTACTGCTTTTAATCTGTCTCACAGAGCCCGTCCAGCCGGTTGAAATTTTCGTCCATTTGATGGCACCCGCAGATTTCACACTGTCACAACGCCACACATTGTTATACCCCACAAACATCCGATTGGGATTCCCCTCTTGTAGCACGAAAGGCGTAAGCCATCCCCCACCTTCATTGATCCCGTTGGTACCATTGGCCGCCAATGTGATAATTTTGTTCTTTTCGATGGCCCTGTAAATGTATCCGTAGACATACGAACCATATACGTACCGGGAATCCGTGGGATCTACCGCACAATCCATCCCGTCGCCACCGAAATAGGTAAACACCTCACCGTCATCGTGTTGCATAGACCCATTGTCTTGATATCCATGTGCGCCCAAATCGTCCTCTGACTGAGCCACCGCCAAGCGATAAATCTGAGAATTGCTGATCCCCTGCGTAATGTTGTTCCATGTTTTACCCCCATTTCGGGTGAAATACACGCCACCATCGTTCCCAGCAAAAAGGGTTTTTCCAGAAGCACCAAATTCACCGCTGTGCTGATCGGCATGGATGTCGTCTGCCGAACCCGAGCCCACCCAATGACCACTGATTTTGAAAGTTGCACCCGCATCGGTTGATTTCCAAACGTTGATGCCAAAAGCATATACTGTGGTTGCATTGAATGGATCCGCCGCCAAATCCAAATCATACCACCCCTGCCCAGAACCATCATTACCTATTTCACTGTATCCCAATATATTGGCAGGCGTACTGTTTCTATTGGCGAAGTTTGCTCCACTGTCGATCGACAAATAAAACCCTTGAAACCTTGATCCCGAGGCAATCAAAAAATATACCCTGCTGGGATCGGCGGGAGTAACCGCAATTTGACCCCTTTGCATCCCCGAAGCCGGCACACCACTCGTAATTTGCGTAAACGAAACGCCCCCATCTGTACTTCGGTAAAACAAGCCCGATTGCGTGGTATATACCAAGTTGGGGTTCGTGGGATGATAAACGATATCAACAAAATTGCCTGTGATACTCACTTTCGTCCATGTAGCGCCTGAATTGACTGTGCGATACACGCCTCCGTTGGTAGCAGCCAACAAAATGGCCGTATTTTTCGGATGCATCACCAATTTACCCACTGTCACATTGCCCATCCCTGAATTTCGTAACACGAAGGTCCCTCCGCCGTTGGCCGACATGAGCACGCCATATCCGGGAGCATCTCCAGCATCTCTATCGCCGGTGCCGATGTACATGGTATCAGGATTTTTGTGAGACAGCACCATACTGCTTACACCCAATGTGAGTGAAGGGTTTGAAGGCGCCGATGTACCAGTAACCAATCCTGTACCTGCGCCCCAAAGATGAATCCAATTTTTTCCAAAATCCGACGTTTTCCAAACCCCACCTTGGGGGGCCAAAGCAAAAAAAGTATTGGAATCTTTTGGATGAAACGCCAATCCATTGATTCTACCCGTACCAGTGGGCTGCGATGTTTGATTATAAGGGTGTTTGGCAGGACCCACCAAAGACCATCTCCCCGAGGTTGCACACCAAGTTGCAGGGGTCACAGGATTTCCTGCGTTCAAACCTCCCAATGCCGTTCCACCACCGGCTGGAACACCTCCTGCTGCACTGCCACTAGTTGAACTGCCACCAGTCGGAATACCACCTGTTGTTCCTCCACCTGCAGCGCCACCTCCCGATGAACCGCCACTCAACGTCGATTGTTGAATCTCAGACAAAATACCGTTGGGCCAAACCACATTTCCATTGGCATCCAAATGATCCAAAACACGCGCTTCCCATCTTTTAAAAACCTTGTAACCTTGACCTTTCTCAGGTATTACACCACCAAAATGTGCGTCAAAAGCCTTCTTCACCTCATAATAATTGGGATTGGGCGATTGCATCAATGCCACCCACCTTACGGTTGTATCCACTAAAGGCAACTCCATGGGTGTGGCAGGAATTTTGGGCGACCCCCACCTGCCCAACTGAGGCATTTGAGCCATAATTGCCTGAAAAAAAGAAAATACAAAAATTATAAGTAGGTAACGTTTAGCCATTTGAAAATCTCGCATTCTTGCAAGCAAATTACAAATAACTAGAGGGGAATCAAAATGTTACATCAGGGATATTGGTAAATTATCACCTCACTTCAACAAACCCACCATATCAATGGTTCTCAAGAATGGCCCCTGCACATTGTTTGTTAAAACCACAAAACACTTGTTCTCATCCAAGCAACGCCAATAATAGGTTCTAAAACCCTTCCACCAACCATTGTGAAAAGCCCATTTTTGTCCATTGATCCATTTCACACGCCAACCGTTTGCGTAAAAGGCATCGGCACTCACAACGGTTTGAGGTGCCACCATTTGATTCTTGATATCCGGATGCAACAAATAATCGGTTCTCAACATTTGATCCATCGCGAGCATTTCAAAAACATTGGAATAGACGCCTTTATCGCCCATCGCACCATTGAAGATATTGTCGGCGAACACACGTTTTTTATCGTAACCCTGTACCGTATAATTCACCAATCCAAGGGTATCAAAATCCGCCAAATGCGAATATTTCATGCCGCTGGGATTCATGATTCTCTCTTTCACAAATTGCCGAAACTCAATCCCAGTTTGGCGCTCAACAATCAAAGCCAGCAGCGCATAATTGCTGTTACAATAATCGTAACGACCTGGTTTCGCGAAATGATTCACAGGCTGAGCGTTCAACAGCTGAACCACATCTTCGTTGGTTAAATGGTCCTTGGGATTTTCCCAAGCTTTCATATTGAAGTAGAAATAATCTGGCAACCCACTGCTATGACTGATCAGGTTTTGCAAACTCAAATTGCGCCGCGTGAGCTCGGGAATATACCAATGAACACTGTCGCTCAACTTCAAATACCCGTCTTGTACCAACATCATCATGGCCATCCCAGTGAACGTTTTTGAAACGCTGGCCAACTGAAACAAATCTGCAGGTTTCAGAGAATCCAATTGTGAGAAAGTGGCATATCCCATGGCGCCATAACACACGCTATCATTCTTGTGAAACAAATAACTCCCATTGAAAATCCCCCATCGATACATTCTACGAAAAAAACTATCGATTTGAAATGCCGATGTATCGCTGAACGGCACATAACTCGACATATCATATGGGTCTTTTACAGGCTTCTTGGGCGGATCTATATCGCTGCGAAAAGATGCCATCACAAACAGCACCAACAGCAACACGAAAGCTTTCCCAATGAAACGCATAATTACAAAAATAAATCACCATCAATCCCTGTACCAATTCTCACAGATACAAGTTACACACCCCAAAAAAGAGTGTCCTCAGAAAAATAAATTACGGTACGTTGATGATTTTGTGGGTTTGGATACAAATACGCCAACGCGGATTGTCTTTCACAAATTGAATCATTTTGGGCATCATCACATCGCGCTTTTCCCATTCAGATTGCAGCAACAAAGCACAGGTATCGTTGCAGGTTTCCGCCCATTGCTCGGCCCATTTAAAATCAGAATCATTGAACACAATGACCTTCAATTCGTTGGCTCTTTGCATTTCTTCGATCACCGGCTGTTTGAATTTTTTGGGTGAAATACAAACCCAATCATACCCGCCTCTTAATGGATAGGCCGCCGACGTTTCTACATGTACTTTATATCCTTTCTGATGCAAAGCATCCACGATTTCAGCACAATCATACATCGCTGGTTCTCCCCCTGTAATCACCACAATTTCTGCCGGTGTTTGATATACCCAGTCACAAATTTCTGTGGCCGTGTGAGTAGGAAATCCCTCCGTGGGCCAACTTTCTTTCACATCGCACCAAACGCAACCCACATCGCAGCCCGCCAGCCTCACAAAATAAGCCGCCCGACCCGCATGTACACCCTCGCCCTGGATGGTGTAAAAATGTTCCATCACAGGATATTGCATCATGCAAATTTGGCCTTGTACACTTCCAATGTATTCATCATCAAACCCGTAATGGTCATCGGACCAACACCTTTTGGCACGGGTGTAATCGCACTTACTTTGTCTAAAACCGCGTCGTAATCCACATCACCGCGCAAACGCCATCCACTCTTTCTAGAAGCATCATCCACACGCGTGGTCCCTACATCAATAATCACTGCGCCGTCCTTCACCATATCCGCAGTCACAAATCCTGGCTTACCCAAGGCAACAACCAAAATATCCGCCATGCGGGTAAAGCTCGCCAAATCCTTAGTTCTGCTGTGACACAAAGTCACCGTAGCATTTCCATAAGGCGCCGCCGCAGACAACAACATACTCATCGGTCTTCCAACAATATTGCTTCTTCCCACAACTACCACATGCTTCCCAGATGCATCGATACCATAATGTTTCATCAACAATGTAATCCCATATGGCGTTGCCGGCTTCACACCTGCTTCATCGCCCTTGGCCAATTTCCCCATGTTGATATCATGAAAACCGTCTACATCCTTTCCGGGCAAAATCGCCTGTGTTACCTTTTCTTCAGAAATGTGTTTTGGCAATGGCAATTGCACGATCAATCCGTCGATGGTCTCATCCTGGTTGATTTTTTCAATTTCCTTCAACAACGCTTCTTCGGTAATGTCCGCCGCAAATCGCCTTACATCACCCGCAAATCCCACCTCGTCACAGGCCGTTTTCTTCGCACCTACATAGGTTTGACTTGCTCCGTCTTCGCCCACCAAAATAGCCACCAAACCCGGCGCCCTATGTCCTTTCGATACAAAAGCTTTCACCTCCTCGGCGATTTGAACTCGAATTGATGCGGCAGCGATACTACCATCCAAAATTGTTGCCATAATTCTACAAAAATACTCGCTATCTCGCAAAGTCTATCAACTCCTTGCAGAATTCGCAAGCGTTCAAAAAAGATTTATAATAATTGCACCACCAAAGCCCCATCGCCACCCTCTGCCTCCGACTCGTGGTGATAGCTTCTCACAAAATTCACCGTTTTCAACAAAGTCTTCAACCCTTTTCGAAGAATCCCATCGCCCCTTCCGTGCACAATCTTCAATTGTTGATGCCCCAAAGAATACCCTTCCTCCAACCAAACCAACACCTTTTGTGTGGCTTCCTCCATCCGCTGTCCCCGCACATCCAAGCTCGTTTTGTAGTTCGATTGACGCTCCACCCACTGATACCCGCCCGTTTGTCCGGTCTTGTGCGATTTCCCGCCCACCTTGTTTTTGGATAGCATCAATTCCGAAATGGGCACCCACATTTTTATCACACCAAAAGCCACCCAAGCCTTGTCTTTTTTCACTTCCAACACTTCCCCTTGCGCTTCTGTCACCTGACTTTTCACCAAAGCTCCTGGCACCAGTTGCTTACTCGAAGCGATGGCCACAACATCCGATTCTACGGAAACTTGATTCCCCAGCACTTTACTACCTTGAGCATTCTCTGTCCCTTCCAGGCCTTGCTTTCCGCCCAACACTTTGCCTTGAACCGATTTGCCCTTTTTCACCACACCGCCCTCAAAATTCACCGCGCCCCGAAGGCCCTCTGGCTTCCCAGCCCCCACGATGGCACCTGAATCCACGGCGGCCTTATAAGCACCCAACTTTTGTCGAGCCTTTAACGTAGCCTCCTTTTGAGCACCATGCTCACGAATGGCTCTAATGGTATTCTCAATTTGTTGATTGGTATCTGCCAACAACTTTTTGGCTTCCTCTCTGGCTGCAGATAAATATTCTTGTCGCTTACCCTGTAATTTGTCTTTCAACTGCTGATACGATGCCGTTAACTCCTCCAAATGTTGCAGTTTTCCATCATATGATTTCACCTGTTGCAACAGTTGCTGATTCTGCCGTTCTAGCTCCAACATCAAATCTTCGGTTTTGCCCATTTGCTTTCCCGCCAAAGTTTTGATACGATCAATCCAAATGCCATCGAAACCGGTTTTGCGCATCAATTCTAAAGCGAACGACGATCCCGGCTTGCCTACAATCAACTGATACATGGGCTTCAATGCCGCAGCATCATAAGCCATACTGGCCTGAACCACCTCCGAATATCCCATCCCCCATTCCCGCAATTGCGAAAAGTGAGTGGTTGCAATCACAAAAGCGCCTTGCTCCAGCAATCGCTCCAACACCGCCTGGGCAATGGGTGCACCAAAGCGAGGATCCGTGCCCGCACCAATTTCATCCATACCAATGAATGCCTTATCTGAAGCGTGATCCAACAAATTTTTCAAGTGATGCAAATGCGCACTGAACGTACTCAAACCCTGCTGTATGTCTTGACCATCGCCACAGTCGATACCTAGATAATTGAAAATCCCAAACCTACTCTCTGGATCCGCCGTAACAAACAAGCCACATTGCACCATATACTGCATCAACAAAGCCGTTTTCAACACCACCGATTTTCCACCGGCATTGGGACCGCTCACCACCATGATGCGCTGCTCATTCAATACCAACGAAAGCGGAATTGCCTCCTTCTTTTGTTGCTTCAACTCTCTGCGTAAAACCGGATGAAACGCACGCCTCAATGTCATTTGGGGCTCCGGACTCACTTTGGGTCTCTCTGCCTTTTCCGACATACACCAATCCCATTTGGCCAACGCAAAATCCACACTCACCAATCGCTGCATCATGTGTTCCAAGGCCGTTTGATGGGGATACAATTCGGCGGTAATCAATCGCAAAATCCGCTCTCTTTCACGCCTTCGCTCTGCGAACAACTCCTTCAGGCGATTGTTCATCTCCAACATTTGGGTGGGCTCCACGTACAATACCTTGCCCGTTGCCGATATGTCTTTCACAAATCCTTGAACCCTCCGTTTGAATTCAGCCACCACCGGAATCACCAAACGCTCTTCTCGCACCGTCACATCCGTTTCTGCTGTAAAGCCTTGGGCCTTCCAATCGCGAAAAATGCCCCGCATCACATTCCTTGCCTCACCCTCTAATCGCTGAATCTCCTGTGAAATTTTCGCATATTGCGGGGTGGCCCTCACCGCAATCTGTCCGAAATCATCCAAAACCCTACCAATACCGGCAATCACCGGCTTCACCGCATCTTCCAATGGCAACAAAGCAGCCAGTAAGGAGAGGTCCGTTGGACGAAGTTGAACCGTGGTTGAGAGTTTTTGGTATGCGAGCACCGTGGCCAAAATGGCCGAAAGCGCTTCTTCTTCTAGGTAGAAATTTTCAATACCTAGGTGTTGTAAGTGGTCAGTGATATCGGTCCCAGAAAAATTGAGCGCACTGGGCGTAGATTCGTTGAGCTGATGAATTTGATCCAACAAATCCAGCTGTTGCACCACCGCCTCAAATGTGGTTTGCATTTCCCAAGATTCTGCCAACACCCAAGTTGATGGGTATTTACACCGCGATACTATGGCTTTGCGAATTTCATCGAAGCCAACAACACGTTCAAAATCGAATGGATATTTCACCGCTTGCCCTTTCTAGCGTTCAACTCAGACATTTGCATTTGGGTAATGACTTTTTCCATCAACAAACTGAATTCTTCGGGTTGCGATTTCAAACGAAGCAACTCAGCCTTGAAATCGGCATAAGGCACTCCGTGTTTTTTGCATACAAATTGATAATGCGAATCCCACAAAGAATCGGGCAAAACCGCATAATTATAGTGAATTTGATTTCCCGCTTCCAACAGCATCACATCGCACATCAACGGAATCATCTTGGATTCGCTCAATGCCGGCTTCTGGGCGCACGACACCCAAAGCAAGGCTACGCCCAAACACAACATCCAACCGAATCGAAAAATTCCTTTTTTCACAGAATTACAAAATTACAACAATCCCAGCGGTAATTTCGCAGTCAATCTATCGGATTGCCCCATGAACCCAGACACACGCATTGCCAACAACATCGCCAAAATCAAAGAGCAACTACCCCAACACTGTAGACTCATTGTGGTGAGCAAATACCGCAGCCTTGAAGAAATCCAAGGGGCCTACAATGCCCACCATCGCGATTTCGCAGAAAACCGGGTTCAACCCCTTTTGGAAAGGGCGGAAGCATTGCCAAGCGACATCCATTGGCATTTGATTGGCCATTTACAAACCAACAAAGTAAAGTTCATCGTGCCGTTCATCGCCATGATCCATTCTGTTGATAGCATCAAATTGCTGCAAGAAATCAATAAAGAAGCGGAGAAAAACCATCGGGTAATCCCCTGTTTGATCCAATTGCATGTGGCTCAAGAAGAAACCAAATTTGGCATCGAACCGCAACAAGCCATGGATTTTTTCAACGAAATCGCCACGCTGTCATTGAAAAACATCGAAATACACGGACTGATGGCCATGGCCAGTTTCACTGAAGATCAACAGCAGATTGCCTCTGAATTCCAACAAGTACAAGAAACTTTCAATAAAATCAAGCAGGCTCACTTTCCAAACGATTCTCGATTCTCTGAGTTATCGATTGGCATGAGTTCCGACTACCCCATCGCCATAGAAAACGGCTCTACGATGATCCGAATTGGCAGCGCCGTGTTCGCTTAGTAATTGTTTAGCATCATGGGCATGATGAGCATGGTAATGTCTTCATCGCGCTCATTTTCATTTGGAATCACCAAACCTGCACGGTTCGGGGCCGACAAACGCAATTGCACTTGATCGCCATCCAAAGTACTCAACATCTCTTTCAAGAATTTGGCATTGAATCCAATTTCCATGTCGTTGCCTTCAAACTCACAAGGAATTCTCTCTACCGCTTCATTGGCCATTTCGATGTCTTCAGCACTGATTGTAAGCTCATTGCCAATCACCTTGAAACGAACTTGGTAAGTGGTTTTGCTTGCGAAAATGCTGATACGATTGATTGAGCTCAACAAAGCCATGCGAGAAATGGTGATCACATTGGGGTTTTCCTGGGGAATGACCGCAGCGTAATCGGGGTATTTTTCATCGAGTAAACGACAAATCAAACGGGTTTCACCGAACGTGAAATACACATTGGAGCGGTTGTAATCAACCACCACTGGCGTTTCATCATTGGGAAGGGCCGTTTTCAACAAATTCAAAGGCTTTTTAGGAATCAAAATGCTATCCTCAACGCCAGTATTCACATCTTTACGGGTCAAACGAACCAATTTATTGGCATCCGTTGCCACAAAATTCACCGAGTTGTTTTTCATTTCAACGTACAAACCGGTGAGGTTCAAACGCAACTCATCAGATCCAGCAGCGAAAAGGGTTTTGCTGATCGAACGCAACAAAATGTTCGCAGCGATGGCAAAGCTTCCGTCGGCGTTGGTCTCTGGCAAAGCAGGGAAATCCACACCGTCCTGACCCGCCATTTTGTATCTACCGTTGCTGTTAACAACCTCAATACCAAATGTTTGAGGATCAATATTGAAAGTCACAGGCTGATCGGGCAAAGAACGCAGAATGTCGATCACCATCTTACTGGGCACCGCCACTTTCATACTCTCTTTGCACTCCACTTGCATACTGGTGGTCATGCTGGTTTCCAAATCGGTACTGTATATCCTTAACTGGTTGTCGCTGATGTCGAACAAGAAATTTTCCAAAATTGGAATGATGGGTTTCGACATGATCGCTCCGTTAACGGTTAACAGATGCTGTAAGAGGTCGCTAGATGGCGCTATGAAATTCATAATTTATTCGGAGTTGTTATATTTTTCCTTGGATACAAACTTATTTCATCTTCCGCAACAGAAATACACATTGTTGCTTCTTTTATGAACACTATTCACCTTTGTCCTCCACTTTCTCTTCTTCCACAATCACAAACACGTCTTCGTTGTCTTTTTTCATCAAATACTTTTCCCGGGCGAAGCGCTGCAAATTGCGATCGTTACCAAACAAATACTTCTTTTGTTGATCCAAAACAGCGATGGCCTTTTTGTGTTCTTCGATGTTCTCTTCCAATGCGCTGATTTCCTGGGCGATTTTGTATCGATAAAACAAATTGTTCATATCAAAAAACGCCATCCAAATGGCAAAAAAGCCAAACAAGATGTAATAGCGGAACCGAAACAAAGGATGAAGCATAACACAACAAATTTGCGAGTTTTTTTGAATTCTCCAAACCAAACTTTGTGTAGCTGTGCGATTATTTGTACTATTTTCGAACGCCCCATGAAACGCCCCGCCAATACCCCAACAATTACGGCCATTTTGATGGCGTTGTGCTTTTTTGTGGGATGTAAAAACAACCCCAACAATCACGATCCAAAGGGTGTGGTGTGGATAACGAATGCCCAAGCAATGTTGTTTCGGGTGGGCTACAACCAAACCGATAGTTTCCTAGAGGTCTATAACGACCCCAAATCTAAACAATTGCTGGGCGCTTTCTTCTGGGGAAAATCTTCAACGGTTAAAGGGTATCAAAAAATTCAATTCCGAAACAAAATTGTGAGTTTATCGGCGATACATACCGGAATGTTGGCAGAGCTCGGACAAGCAAAATCAATCGTTGGCGTAGAATCCCAAAAGTATATCGCCCACCCGGCGCTGTATCAATCATCGGCCCTGAAAGCCATGACAGAACTCGCCCCCAACGGCCCCATCATCCCCGAAAAACTCGCAAACCTGCAACCCCAACTCCTCATTGGGTATGTTTTCAATATCCAAGAAAAAAACACCATAGAACGCATCGCAAAAAATCACTTTCCTGTGGTTTGGGCCAACAATCACCTAGAACCCCACCCACTTGGAAGGGCCGAATGGATCGTGGCCATGGGATGGCTGTTGGGAAAATCCAAAGAAAGTACCGCCCTCTTTCAGCAAATCGCCAAAGAATACAACGAAATCTCACAAAAAGCCAAGCACACGCCCAAACCCACCGTGATGATGAACATCCCCTACAATGGACAATGGTTCGTACCACAGGGTCAATCCTACATGACGCAGTTCATTCTCGATGCCGGCGGAGACCCCATCACCATCCAAGGCGAAGGCAGCGGAAGCAACATGGTGGGATTAGAAAAAGCGTTGCAGGCCATGACACAGGCCGACGTTTGGATCAATACAGACCTCTGCAATACGCAACGATGCTTGAAAGACATGGAACCTCGGGTTGAAAACATCAAAGCATTGAAAAACAACCGGGTGTATCACTTCAACAAGAAAATCAACCCCAATGGCAGCAATCCGTATTGGGATATGGGTTGCATTTATCCAAACTTGCTGCTTCGCGATATTTACAACATCGTTCACAACACCCCTGAATCACTCTACTTTTACGATCTTTGCCCCTGATGCAGCGCAAACAATACATATTATTGGCCACATTGGCTTTGGCGGCGTTGCTGTTGGTGGATCTGTGGCCCAACGACCTCTCGCTGAAGGCATTTTGGGGTAGTGAGATATTCATCGAATTGAGATTGCCCCGTGTAATCAGCGCCATGATTGGGGGGATTGCATTGGGTTGGAGCGGATTGATGATGCAGACCTTGTTCCGAAATCCACTGGCAGGTCCATTTTTAATTGGAATCACACCCGGCGCCACCTTCGGTGTCGCCTTAACCACCTACCTGGGAAGTAGCCTTGGCCTCAATGAAGCCCTCAGCCACATGGCCATACAACCCCTCGCTGCGCTCGGGGGCGCCTTTCTGGTCTTGGGCATACAATTGGCCCTGCACAAAAAACTCACCCAAATGCACTCCCTGCTGTTGGTTGGATTGGTCCTAGGATATTTCTTTGGTGCCGCCGTAGACATCATCACCCAAACCGCCCAAGCCCAGCAAGTCAAACAATTTGTGATGTGGGGCATGGGTAGCTTCGACCGTGTATTGTTGCAAGAACTCATCCCTTTGGGTCTAACAACCCTTGCTGGCGGACTCATCCTCATCTATCACAAACACACATTCAATACCTATTTACTGGGCGATATCCATGTTGAAAGCGCCGGAAAATCGGCCAAATCAATCCGTACCTGGCTCATCCTAGGCAGTGCAAGTATGGCCGCGGTTGTAACAGCCTTTTGCGGACCCATCTCCTTTGTGGGGCTCATCGCACCGCACATCTCACGGAAGATCAACGGCTCAGAATCACATCAAAAAAACATTTTCACCACGGCAATCACAGGCGCATCGCTCACTCTGGCCGCCGATATCATAGCCAACAACGCCATACCAAATAGCACCCTACCCGTTAACGCAATCCTTTCCATCATTGGCGCACCGCTGGTGATATGGATGCTGGCGAGGAAGCCCTGATCACTCCAAGCGCTCCTGCTTGATGATGTGATCAATCTGATAATCCAATACCGGGTCGTACTCCTGCTTCAACGTATGTCCGTACAAACTCCCAAAAGCCTGCCAAAACAGTGCCTCCGTGGTACCGCGATAATTTTTCATGATCTCCCAAGTGGTCTTTCCCGTTTCCCTATGTAACAACTTCATCAACACCTGTCCCTCCCCAATGGTCATGTTTTTCAACTGATCCATATACATCTGTTTGATGCTCGCTTCACACTGTTTGATATACTTTTTGCGCTCCTTCTTACCCTGAATGGTTTGCAATTTATCCTCCATCGCCTTCATTTTCATGGCCGCCATCTTCGCATAAGGCATGGTTTTTATCACTCTGCGCTTCAGAATTTGATATTCCTTCTTCCGGGCCTCATCCATACTCCCCGATATCATCACCGGATCCAATCGCTCAAAATCATTCGTTACGATGGTATCTACCTTCGCCGGCGCATCCCCACCCCATATTTGTGCCGTTAGCCCCCCAGACAAGGAAACCAACAAAAAAGCCACCCAACCCTTTAAACTTTTCATCATTTATAACGTCTAATCCACTTTTTGCTTTTCGATGATTGGCGATTTCCCAGCCCATACAAACCCCACAGCGCCAAACAACATCAACGCCAAAGAAATCATCTGCGCTTGAGAAAACTCCATCCCCATCATTCTATACAAACTCACACCGTGTTCACGAATCGATTCGATGAGCATCCGCTCCAAACCCGCCATCACCATATATACCGAGAAAAACTGAAACGGCGCGAAATTGCGCTTCCTCAACACAAACCACAATATCGCAAACAATCCCAAGGCCATCAGCGCCTCATACAAGGGCGTTGGATATACCGGCACCGCCAATTGATAGCAATATTCTCCCGAACAACCCGGTATCATTTCCATTCCGGTTGATGCATAATCTTTGCCCAACACGTTGTGCGGGTATTTGTATGCCCAAGCCCAATCTGGCAAACCTGGATTGGCTTTCAAATTGGCAATACCCCAATCGCCGTCGCCAGAAAAATGACAACCAAACCTACCCAAGCCATAACTCAACATCATCGCCGGTCCGCCCGCATCAAACACATGTCGCCAGTGCATCCCTTTTTTGGCGGTATACCATATCACTCCCGCCGCGCCGCATATCAACCCACCATAGAACGTCCACCCACCGCTGGTGAGCAAATCCATCAAAAAGGTCTCCCAATGAATCTCACTGGGCGTTTCCAACAAGTGAAAAACCTTCGCCCCGAGAAATCCACTGAGCAAAGCGATGGTGGTGATGTTCGACATGTGGGCAGAGGCACCAGATTCAACCCACGTTTCGGTGGGCAATTGAGCCCTTTGCTTTTGATCCGCAGCCCATGTACGCCAAACTGAAAACGCCATCGCCAAGACACCAAACAACCAGCTGCCTTCGGTAGAAAATACATGATCTTGGGGCGAAAAACCATCACCCGTTTCAACCATCAAATACAAAATTTTATAACCAAACAAGAACGCCATCACGGCATTCAACACATATTCACTTTTCGCTACCGCACCCCCAGTGATCTGTTTCACCTTCACCTTGGCGAACTGCCCCAATCCGGTTTTGCGATCCAGTTCAGACGACATCGCCCAGAAAGCCGCGCCAATGCTCATGGCCACAAAAAAGCCAAACGTATTTACCACTTTCAAAAATGGCAGTGATAGACCAGTAAGATCGAAAATAAAATGATAGAGGGTTGGAAACACAGGTGCAAGTTAATGCTCAACTCCGGCGTAATCAAATGCTGCATTCACCCATCCTTCGGAATCCAGTTCAGACAACGTTACATTGGCCACGGTATTCACCAACAATGGGTCATAATCTGTGGCCACTTTGATGTAGTTATCCGTAAAGCCAAACATCACCCCCCTGCGCTCTTCCTCCTCAAACAACACCGGCCTTTGCGTACCCAAATGCTCTCTGTAAAAGGCCATGCGCTTCTTTTCACTCAAGCCGCGAAGCATCTCACCGCGCTCCATTCTCACCTTCACGGGCACCACATCCCTCATTTTTTTGGCCGTGGTATTGGCCCGTTCCGAATAGGGAAAAACGTGCAGGTACGACACATCCAATTCGTTCAAAAACTGATAGGTTTCGAGGAAATGCTCTTCGGTTTCACCAGGAAAGCCCACAATTACATCTACCCCAATGCCGCAGTGAGGCATCAATGTTTTGATTTTGTTGATTCGTGATTGATACAATTCACGCAAATATTTCCGTCGCATGCGCACCAAAATCTCATCGCTACCGCTTTGCAACGGGATGTGAAAATGGGGCACGAAGCGATTGCTTTTTGATACAAATTCAATGATTTCATCGGTGAGCAAATTGGGTTCGATGCTACTGATTCTGTAGCGATCCACGCCTTCCACCTGATCGATGGCTTGCACGAGGTCAAAAAATGTTTGCTCGTGCTCCACGCCAAAATCACCGAGGTTAACACCCGTTAACACGATTTCCTTGGCCCCTTGCTGGGCGGCTTCTTCCACCAATTTCAGGGTTGCCTCCACATTGCCACTCCTGCTTTTGCCGCGGGCCAACGGAATGGTACAAAAACTGCAAAAATAATCGCACCCGTCTTGCACTTTCAAAAAGATGCGGGTTCTATCACCCAAGCTGTAACCGGGCACAAAATCGTTCACTTCTTTAATGGGCGCATTGAAAACCAATGGCTTGGGTTCCTTCACCAATGTGTGCAAGTGATCTACCAGTTGAAATTTCTCTGCGGCGCCGAGCACCATATCTACACCCGGAATTTGTGCAATTTCATTGGGTTTCAGCTGCGCATAACATCCAATCACCACCACATAAGCATTGGGATTTTGCTTTAACGCTTCCCGAACCACCTTTTTACACTTCCGATCGGCATGATCTGTTACGCTACAAGTGTTGATCACATACAAATCTGCACCGTCTTGAAATTCCTTTTTCTCAAAGCCTGCCTTACTCAATTGCTGTCCGATGGCACTGCTTTCAGCAAAATTGAGCTTACAGCCAAGGGTATAAAAAGCAACGGTAGACATGGAATGTGATAAGATTTACAAAGGTACGGAATCCACGGGTTCTTAAAAAACCAAAGCAAATTCCACGCTCCAAGTGCCGATCATTTGGGGCGTACCGGGCTTTTCATTCTTGGGATCTGTGCTGGGGGAAATCAGCTCTTGCTCGGTTTCCGGGATGCCATCGTTGTTCAAATCCACCAACCCACGAATCACAAAATCATCGTTCAAATTCCTCAATCCCATTTTTACCGATACCGAATAACCATACGATTCGCCGCGCGACTGATACCCCACGGTGGCCTGATAATCCATGAGTTTGATGGGCAATCTGTTCCACTTTTCGGTGGAATTGAATGTACTCAATGAGGTTGGCAATGGAATTTTTCCGGGCCCCACATACATCACAGAATTGAAATTGTATCCCAACTGCAAGCCCGCCTGCAACTGCTTGATGGTTTTATCGCGCTGCTTCGATAAACGATAGGTCATCAACAAAGGCACGTCCATGCTCATGATGGCGATTTTGGTATAACTTCGATTGATGTTGGAATCGCCCTGTTTCCCATTGGCAAAATTGCTGCCCCGCATCCGAAGATCCAGCCCGGTTTGAAACCCCAATGGCGAACGCTTTTCGGGATTCGTATGAAGATAAAACCCCGCCATAAATCCAACGGTTGGCCTTGGATTGATCAATTTACCGCCGTACATCGAATTCAAGCCCATTCCCAACTTCAAGCCATAGTTCTGACGGCCTTCATATTCCAAATCAGAAACAGCTTGGGCATTTCCTTGAACAGACATCATGCCCATACAAGTCACCAAAATCCACTGTTTGATTTTCATCGTTCTATACAATTATATTTCTTTTCCTTTGAGTGCCGCCGAAACCGCTACATCCATCAATCGCTCAGCAAACGGACGTGTATAATCGTTCAAATCCGTTACCGCAGAAAGAATCATGTCTTTTTCGGCCCGCTCACGCAATAGACACTCCAAGGCCACAATGCGTTGTTTGGTGCCCTCAATTTCTTCTACATTCATCAAATTCGCATTTTTCTCCATGAATCTTTTCGCCAAATACACCAATTGCTGCCCTTCATTGATGGCTTCTTGATGAAGGCGTGTTTGTATATCGGCCTGTGCAAACTGGAATCCTTCGAGCAGCATTTTTTCTACTTGATCGTCGGTGAGTCCGTATTGGGGCTTGATTTCGATGTGTTGAACCACGCCACTTCTCAATTCTTTGGCTTGTACTTTCAGCAATCCATCGGCATCGAGCGCAAAAACCACTTCAATTTTTGGCAGGCCGGCGGGCATGGCTGGAATTCCTTTGAGCACAAACTCTCCCAACTTCCTGTTTTCCGATACCATTTCTCTTTCACCTTGATAGATACTGATCATCAAATTCACCTGACCGTCTACGGAGGTGGTATACTCACGACCCACTTTACAGGGGATTTTGTTGTTTCGTGGAATCAGCACATCCATCAAACCACCGGCTGTTTCAATACCCAAGCTCAAGGGGGTCACATCCAACAGCAACACATCTTTGCGATTGCCCGCAAGCACGTCGGCTTCTATGGCAGCACCCAGGGCCACCACTTCATCGGGGTTGATTTGATTGTTCACATTCACATGCGGAAACATGCCACTGAGCAATTTCAATACTTCCGGATAGCGGGTAGAACCACCCACCATCACTACCGCTTCGATGTGATCGGGTTTCAGTTGAGCATCGCGGAGGGCGGCCGCAATGCAATCTTTGGTTTTGAGCATGAGTGGTCTTGCGGCCGCCTCCAACCCATGATAATCCAACCGCAAATCAACCACGCTGCCATCGCCCAAATCAAAAGCATGTAAAAACACTTTATCTTCATTGGCACCCAAAAACACCTTCGCCTCCTCCGCCAACAAACGCAAGCGATGCACATCGCCCAAGGCCGCTAATTCAGACAGAGCCAAGTGCTCCGATTGCCAATGCATCATCACCGCACGATCGATATCATCACCACCCAACGCCGTATCTCCCTTGGTAGACAGCACCTCAAATACGCCATCTTCAATCTTCAATATGGATACATCAAACGTACCTCCCCCCAAATCGTATACCAACACCGTTTGCTCTTTGTCTCTATCCAACCCAATGCCGTAACTCAAACTGGCTGCAGTGGGCTCATTCACGATGCGCAACACCTCCAATCCCGCCAATTTCCCCGCATCCCTTGTGGCTTGTCGCTGAGAATCATTGAAATACGCAGGCACAGTAACCACCGCTTGCAAAACATCAGCATTCAAAACGCGCTCCGCCTTTTGTTTCAACTCCCTCAGTATGATGGCGCTCAACTCAATCGGATTGTAAAATCGATCATCGACCTGCACCTTGACCATCGCATCTTTTTCCTCGTCGATGATTCTATAACCCAAATAATATTGAAAGGAGGCTATGTCTTTATAACTCTTGCCCAAAAGCCTTTTCACACTAAATACGGTTCGATCAGGGCGATCCACCAATCCCGATTTTGCCAATCCCCCCTCTTGGGCAACACCGCCATCACCAAAAGCAATCACAGACGGCACCAAAGCGCCCATGGCATCGGCGAT